>Ga0056128_1005364_pt1 | contig 16149 bp, 7 predicted proteins | sample WorMetLIZISLAND2_FD_71113 | JGI IMG/M metagenome (GOLD analysis project Ga0056128, IMG submission 71113) | Marine gutless worms symbiont microbial communities from Max Planck institute for Marine Microbiology, Germany - Olavius geniculatus... ... | reverse complement strand
AACGTCTCTTGTTGACGATGTATCCGGCAGAACCGTTAATCGTTAAAAATAAAATTAATCGTTAATTTTCTTTGTTAGTTAACGATTAAATTAATCGTTAAAATCCGCAGCTCTAAATAAAAGTAGACCTATATTAGACTAAAATTAGCAGTTTGGAGTTGGCTTTCAGTTTCTAATGAATGGGCAAGCGAATAGCATAATAGGCCTACCTGAGCACACAAGACGCCATTTTGTGGTGTCACAGTATATTGTCGCCCAATGTGCATTATTATCGGTGTCGAACTAAGCAGTGCGTGCGTTTATGGTAACTTTTTGGGCTACGTTGTTGTTGTAATTGCATTGCAATCATGCGAGCTTGTGCAGTACAACATGAGATTTTTGCGATCATGTACACAAAGAACGTGAATTTCAGCTGCGCAAGGGTTCGCACACTTGCAAGAGAACAAAAGAACATTTCTGTGTTATACTTTATACGAGTTTTATTTATGCGCAAACTGCCGTAATACCGTTCTTAACGTTTTGATCTCAGGAGCTGCGAGACATCCACACGGACCTGACGGAGGAAGACATTGCGGCCTTGGCGACAGCTCGACTGTCTGAGGAGCAACCTCGCGACAGGATGTGGTATCGCATCAACGCTGTCAAAGTACTCGGCGGAAAGAGTAAACTACAGCCCACCGTCAACGCCAGGCTCGCCACGGTACAGGAGACGTGTCACTTGTCACGCTGTTTTAGTAAGTAAGTAAGTAAGTAAAATTAATTTATAAAGCGCACAATGTCAGCGAGAAACTCATTGAATCTGAGGCGCTGAGGTAAGGAGTGAGGCAGGCCACTAAACATGGCTAAACGTTGAAAAATAGAATGTTTTGAGTTTACGACGGAAGGAAGCTAATGAACAGCTATTGCTGATGTCAAAAGGAAGAGAGTTCCAAATAGTACGGGCAGCTACAGAAAAACTTCTACATTTTCACTAACGTACATTTTCTAACGTAGCGAAATAGAATATTTTGAGAATAGAAAGGCAAAATAGCATATCTGCAGCAAAACATCTTACCTACAAACTATAAAGTTCTACAAGATGCCACTTAAATATTTATTTTGTTGAAAAATAAAATATAGCAAACAAAAGGGTGTGAGGCTCATTTATCGACAAACTTTTCAAACAACTGAAAACACTGTCTGAAAAAATAAGTCTGAAAACATGTGTAGCGTAGTTAGTTGTTTTGAATTTTATTTAAAATATCGTCAACAGCAGATAGGATGTTATTGTTGTTCTGCATTTAGTATGACGTCAGTTACGGTTCATGTGGCCGGCACGTGGCCCTTTGCTAACTGAAACTAGTTTTAACTATGACTTACTAAACATAACCGTAATTCTTCTTGAGTGAGAACTCACACGTGACATCAGTGTGATCAATGTTGACCAACCGACCGACCGACCTCCGTTCCTGGAAGAGCTATCCTGGAAGAACTTTAAATGGCCATATTTTATAGCAATCGATCATCCGATCCACTTCCGGTTTTGTTCTAAGGTGGGGTAGGTCCGCATTAGGGACGGCGGATCGAACTTGCGGTTGAATACTTATTAAACTTTGCCAAAACAAATGTCACAAATTTGATAACTTGACAAAGAAACGAAAGCCAAATAAGAAACCAGAATCTTTCTGTTGGCACATCGAAAATATTACTGTAATTCGTTACGCTAAGCTGTAGCCATGAAAAGGCTATGGCTTTTTATGGAACACCCATCTCGGAACTACGAGCGCCATCTGTCGTATGGGATCACCTGCCACCGGACACGTTATAACCCCAGCCACACAGGTCGGTACTTGATTTACCTACCCCGGAGGGATGGAATACTGAGTTGACCTTGGTGTTGGTTATATACACCAAGATGGTTTACCTGTCCGCAAACAGTCACCCATCCAAGTAGTAACCAGTTTATAGTGACCGAGCCGGGAGTTGAACCAACGACCTCGCGATCGCAAGTCAGACATCTTTCAAGCCGGCAGTTTCGATGCAATGCGGTCGATGTTTCCCAGTAGCAGCTGCTGGCGTGCGGTGGTAACGGTATCGTATCGATCTGCAGTCTTGGATTGAGTTGATTGATATTTACTGTCTCACCGAGGCCGCCTCCTGTCTGTCAGTGTATGCACGTGTATTCATTCATATTGCAGCGATGTTATTCTGCATCGATTGGCCGTTACATTGATACATTGCAACCACCACACGCACACACGCCTGACTAGGCCTTTTGCCTAATTGAGCGCCGGGTGGCCGGTGGCTGAATTGATCCGAGGCAAGGATTGTGCGCAGGCTGGCGTGTGAAAAGCGAAACGACCAGGCTCCATCATTGCAGTTGACGGCGATCACGTAGAACGTCGTGCTATGTGTTATGATGTGTAACATGACCACATTCTTTACTGCAATGGTCGGAACTCAAGGTTATAATCGTTTTAGTTTGCTGTCCTATTGCTGCGTAGAGTATGCAGCCTTCCCCCAGGGCCACCTTGTAGTGATCAAAACTACAGGCACAGATCAAATTTTCGCTTACTGACGTTTGGCTGAAAAACGCATTTAGCTGAATAGACGGCCGCCGCTATCACTGGCACATAGTCAATGGTGGCAGGTGGCGATAATCATAATCACTTTCAACGACATTAATATCTGTCGAACCAACAGATGTTACTGCAGCTGCTGCTGCTCATGATGATGATGGGGATGAGGATGATGTGTGTAAGCATAAGTTATGTATCCATAATGCCCCCTTTAGTGTTGGTTTGGCTTAGTAGGTGACGTCGTTGGTGGCATAACGAAGTTAATCAACGCCAAGTCTGGTTAGTACGTGGATGGGCGACTGTCATCAGGCGGGTTAACCATCCCGGTATGTAACCAGCTACCCAGGTCAACTCAGCCTGGCCATCTTTTCGTGGGTTGGCGCAATGAGTACCGGCGAAAGCTGAGCCATAAACAGGCAACACTTTTCTTACAATGCACTAACCCTGTATCCTAGGTCTGGCAGTGTAAACTGGTGTCTAGCTGAGCCGCTGAGGAAACGGAGATCAGCGCCGCCTTATGGGCCTTAAGCCTCGGGAAGAACTTTATGCTTTTACGTTACAATACCTCGTCTACATGATGAAGTTGGCTCAACAAGCGCTGTATCTAGCACTTATCAAGCACACCACAACCAAACATCAAGCACTTCGCCTACTGACCTGGTTTGATATGTGCTTGCTAAGTGCTTAACGTGTGCTTCGTGTGCGAGCGAGCCAGCTTCATCGTGTGAACTGGGGTTTACTGATGTGTGTCATGTCGGTGCGGTTTACAAAAAGACAAAGCTGGTGTACAACTCTTAATAGGAAACTTTTTACAGAGCTATGGAGCGTCACCTGTTATATGGGATCACACAGTGTTAGTTGCCATTCGACACAGGTGAATGCGCCCCGCCTTAACCCCAGCCAGACAGGCCGGTACTCGATTCATCTACCTGGGAGGGATAGAAGGCTGAGTTGACCTTAATGTTGGTTTGCCTGCCCGCAGACAGTCGCCCATCCAAGTAGTAACCACTTGATAACTAGTATTCCGACCGGGAATCGAACCTACGACCTCGCGATCGTGAGTCTGACACCCTACCACTGCACCACCGTGACACCTTATACCACACCGTGCACATGCTGCATAGGTATTGTATACTGTGGTGTACGTGTATAGTAGTACACTAAACGTACACGTACACATGGTGTACACGTGATGTTCAGGTGTACGACAAGCTAAAACAAAAGAACGCCGCGAAAAAGCGCTCCAGCATGGCCGCCATAGAAGACGGGAAACTGGAACAGATGGAGTCGGGTTCAATGGTAAACATCAGCGACGGCGGACGCAAGGCGGTGGTCGAGTTTACCGCCGCGCAGAGCGCGATACTGGAGCAAGAGCAAAAAGTGCGTGTATCCATACGCCGCTTCGGACGACTGGACTGCCCTGTCGTCTGCAAGTACGCTGCTATACTGTATTTCTTTCAGTACTGATTTATGATCATCAGCCGGAACGTCGTCATTGATGTCAGAGATGTTGCAAGTCCCAAAGCCACAAGTACAAGTACAAGACTGTACTTAAAACTAACTATCAAGTAAAATCCAAGTACTAGCTCTAGCTAAGCCTATTATACTGTGAGGCATAGAAATGCCAATTTTTACCACATATGAAAGGGTGATGCAATTTTGATAATTTTTGTACAGATATTCCTAACGCAATTGTCCATCAAATGACTGTTCGGTTTTCCACCTCCCCCAATGTCTGCTGCTGCACTACCTAGGGAAAAGAGCTAACAATAAACATATTTTGTCACAGGTAGTATTATTTATTACTTAAGCAAAACAACACACACGAATAAACATTTTGTTTACATTTTTGTCGCTTTGGCTGATAGCTTATCCAATCTAATTGTTGTTTTTTTAACTGTATACATAAAATTTTGGTTCATTATACAAACACAGGCGCATTACGCATTATCTATGCATTGATAGCAGTGTCCATAATGTCTTGCTCACTTGCACAGAATCACCAGGCATAAAGTTTGAATAATAAAAAATAAAGTACTTGCCACATGTCGACAAGTACCTGAGCCTCAAGTACAAGTACAAATACCAAGTACTACATCTCTGATTGATGTGGTGGTCGAGGACTGTTCTTGAACTCGAAGACATCTTGAGGATTTAAAAATGGTGGCGTTGACCTTGGCCGTGGCCTTGACGCCTTGGCATGTAATCATTTGTAATCAAAGTGATCTGCAAAACGAAACTGAAGCTATGTCGACTTTTCGTGTTTTGACTGTTATAACTAGTGGGTAACTATTCCGAAACATTAAAACTATGTTTGTCTTATCATTTTTATGGTTCATTGCGGTTCGGATAATTTTAAGCTGGCTTTTGATTCGCAGTATAAAAGTGCATACTTACTTTACTTGCTTTACTTACTTATTGGTCTTTGCCTTGAAAATGCTGGTTTCATGTTCATCCGCCAACGTTGTCAACACATTCGACGTTGCTAATTTGGTCAAAAGTAGACTGAGTAACTGAAAAAGCTGAACTACGTACACAACATATTTAAATGCAAAGTCCAAGCTTCATATATAACTGAAAAAAGTCAAATACATTTCAAAACGTGCACGGTGTGTGTGAGTAGGCTAACATAGCTACAGTACTTAGTTAGCTCTGCACGAGAGACTAAATTAATACGCTTTGATAAGACGCCTTCAGGCGGACAGGAAGGCTGTAACATAAAAATAACAATTTGCTAATTTGTGGCCGGTCATTATACACAAAGCTATAACATTACCATCACAAGGGCAACAGCATACCGCGCCGCGCGCCGTTGCGTAGAATATTTATTATCTGCGTCACTGGCATGTCGCTTCAAAGCCGCACCGGAAGCTGCGCGTATTCCGGTTTCTGATTGATGGTCTCGTTTTTAGCAGAGCTGTCAGGCACTGCTCGGGCTGGCTGGCTTTAACTACGTGTCGACGCGAACTGCAGTGAAATATGATTACGACGCAGCAGAGGAAAAGACAGTAAGAATGAAAGCCTTTAACTGGATTTTACGGACAAACCGTTTAAGCACAAACGCCGAAACTCTTTTTGCTTCGATTTGTTACGGAATCCATTTCGATGTAGCCCACAGCAAGCTTTACGAGAAATTCACGACATATCAGGAAGTTGTCCAGTTTGTTGCGGGCCTGCGATTTGTCGTATTTACAAGTCTACAACTAATCGTTATTAGTTGTTTATAATTATTGCCACCCCAAGCGATACGGGCCGGATTTGAAACTGATTAGGCCGTGATCCGTAATATGCGGGGGCCCTCACGTTTAAGATATTGTTTAGAAAATGACTGGTTAACGTTCGTCACTCATTTTCTGAACAAAACAGTATTGCAATCTTGCTGCAGAATTTCCAAAAGAGATAACATTGTGCTGCACCAAGTAGACTTCATTAAATGTCTCACAGCGTCATAAAAAGTCCTATAATGCAGGCCGAAAAATGTCGCGCTGCTGTCTCTTATTATCTGACCGGTGGCGCAACTTTTTTGCGGGACAACTGTTTGGCCGATCATGCTGAAAAATGCCTTAATCCGTCTTTGTTCTTTGTGTAGAGTTTAACTTATCGTACGGATTACCGAATAAGCATTAGTGTAAACCTTGTTTTACGAGTATGCAGTTTACGGCCTCTTCCATGCAGAGACTAATTTAGACGTTTTTCGCTATTAGGCAGTCGTGTAACAGCTGTCCACCATCTGCCTAAATTGAACAGCACTGGTTACAAAAACATTTTTAATGCATTTATAAATGTTGCTGTGCCTAAATTATGCCGCCATGCGAAAGAAATGTCCGGTTTTCGCAAGTGATTCGCATAGTGCGATTAACGTGCTATAACGATAACTTTAGGCCTATTAATCCTTTCATTAGTTACTTACCTACTTCGTTACTTGGAGCAAATGTAAACGACAGACGAGAAGTCACAAAGACCGAAATGATAAAGTCGGTAACAATGGCTATAAGTACCTGAAGCTAAGTAAGTAAGTAAGTAAGTTATTAAGTAGTTTGTTGACGTACATGTTTACGTCAATTGAATACTATAGATATGATATGGATTTTTGCTCCGTTTTTTTGTTAATTTTTGAGGGGGGAGGGGCGGTAGTTTATAAAGGTTCCTTGTAACGTTCTTTTCTCGCAATTTTTATTTCTGATCAAACGTTTTACAAAAATATTTTCGTAAAAAAGTTTTTTTTTTCCAGAAAGTAATATAAACGGGCACACAACGCGATGTACGTAATCAGTTCTGTGGCGAAACTGTGATCAAGCGTTATAGCCAGGGAAATACTTTACGTTTGTACACGTGGCATTTTATAATTCCTGTAGGCTGGAAACGATAGACGGCACGGCGGAGGCAGTAAAAGACTACATACCCGTGCGGCAGACGGTTTCATTCGCTCCCAACGAAGTACTGCAGCATGTCGACATTGCCATTGTTGACGACAACGAGTGGGAACCCGACGAGGTGAATAGTAGTCAGATATAAACGATTGTTTATTCATCTGATTGATTCTAAACACATATTAAAGTCTAATTTACAAAAAAAGATTAGTATTGTGCAACACGCTGCTATATCTAGTAGTGCTGAGCCGCCACTTGGTACATAGGTCTCCGTAGCATCTACGCCTATGCCTGAAGATCGCAAATGCCATTTCTTGCGAATTCACACCAATACGAATTGTGGGGCTCTTCTTTGAATTTTATTTTCCTTGCAATTTCCACCCTTTTTCCTTGCACATTCAACGCTTTCGTTTAAAATATAGATGTTAAAAACATTGCGTTGCAAATAAAAAACATTAAAAGCATGTTCTTTTCAAACTTTTGTAAAAACTATTATCAAAAAGACGGATAACAAACATTAAACTGCGGATGTTTCTGATCGCTACTTTTTTCCATTATACACACAACGAATATTTAACTCAGATTATTAAAAAAAAACAAAAACCTACCATTTGTAAATATTAAAAACCAGAATGTACTGAATGCACAGATCCAAAACAGCTGAACGCAATTTGTCCATGAGAAATAAATCATATTTGTAATTTTGTACGTTTCTGTTTTAACAAGAACAAAAAAACACCAACATTAAAAAGCACAAAAACATTTTAAATATAAAAAAAAACATTAAAAAAATTTTTAAAAACATGAAAAAGTAAAAAAAACATAAAAATATGTTTTTTAAACTTTTATTAAAAAACATAAAAAATGTTCTTCGCATTTATGGTTTGAAACAGTTCGGCGAGTTGGTGCTGGTAGCTTGCATGGTGACCGGCAATTGGTTCCACAGTTGTGGACCAGTCACAGCAAAAACTTGCCACCGGCCAAGTTGGTCCGTTGCGACACGTGAAACGCAGCAGAGCTCACCGTTGGCGATGCACTTAACTTCCTTACGAGAAACACATAAGCTTAGTACTTTAAGTAGCATAACCCATAACATTTGGCCATCGCGATCCGTTACGTTAATGTGACAGAAAAGGCGGCGCATGTCGTTTGTTTGTTCGTTAGGTGTTTTTCGTGAAACTGTCGCTGGATGTGGACGAGGAGACGAGTGAAGCAGCCGTACTGGGCAAGCTGATGCCCTCACTGAGCTACACTCACAGCTGTCCGGCTGTACTGGGCAAGAGGGCCATACAGGAGATCACCATTCTCAACGACGACTGTGAGCGTACTAGTAGTCTATACCGTCATAGTCTTTGCTTTTATACTGTAGTTATCATAGCCTGTACCTCTAAGCCTACTGTTAGTACAGTAACATCACTGCTAGACTACTGCCGTAGCGTGTACTAATCGCATGTAAAACTGGAAGTAGATTCTATAGTCTTTGTCGTAAGATCACCATTCTAAACGATGACGGTCAGTACTGCATTGATCAGCATAGAAACTTAGCACGGTACTGGACACTGCCTAGCTGATGTGGACTTGTGTAAGCGATGTGCCTCGTCAACGGGAAGGGTATAATTTCTGTCCCGAATTCACACTTTTCGACCGATCATTCCGAAACTCAAGACCAAGAAAGATACCCTAGAGAAAACCACAGGCATACAAAACTTGGCAGAAATCAAGCGACGCGGGAGCGGTGGGCGAAAGGCGTTTTTTGTGGCGAATTTATGTTTTTTATTCTTTTGTACGTTTGCTTCGCGTTCAGGTCTAGGACCCGTAACGACCAGCAACGGCTCAAGGCCCGTGTACGGCTCTGATCACCTATTTTTAGCCACCGTCGGCAATAATGCTGCTGCCCGTCAAACAACTGCGACTTTTTGGCTCCCAGCACTTTGACCCACGACGCCATATTGTCATCGAGTAAAAGATATGACTTTGGTTTTGACTGTGTTGTCGCAGATCCGGGTATTTTCGAGTTCGAGAAGCCGAGTTTCCTGATCAAGGAAAGCGTTGGGATGGCCCAGATTCCTGTGACTCGTGCTAACGGCTGTGACGGCCGTGTGGCCGTGCAATGGGTCACCAAGGACCTGACGGCGGTGTCGGGGCAGGACTACAGTGGAGGCGAGGGCTCGTTGGTCTTCGAGCATGGAGAGACCGCCAAGATGATTGACATCACCATCCACAACGACCTCGTAAGCTACTCCCGCTTTGCTCTTTATTCTACTGTCTGCGGTAGCGACGACAGTACTGTTTTCAGCATCATTACTGTGTTGTTGTTTGTTGTTTCGTTGTTAACATGATAACTCGAAACGCTGCAAGTACCTTACTGAATTTCAAAATCATAGGTCAAAAAGTCAAGGTCGCAGCATGCCACCTCGGCTACCGCGGGCAGTGGTTACTTTTGTGCAAGGTTTCACAATCTAGTTTTATACGTGGCTACTATGCATGGCGCGGATATTGCAAGCTTAGCTTGCCTTCCTTTTGTCTGTAATACTATCGTAACAAGAGAATCTCTCTGTCTATCTATCTACTGGTCTGTTTTGCAGTGGCTCGTTAACTTAACAACGAAACACAGCTCATCAGGGCACATTGCGGCAGCACTGGCATTGTAAAAGTAGACTTTTAATTGAAATTCAAACGATCGCTGTATGTAACTAGTAAAACAAATAACCACCGCATAAAATATCGCTACTGATTTGACATTTTTTTTCATTCCTGTACTTTTACACGCTCTTGTACTGTTTGTCGTAACAACGTTTTTACGCGCAACAGCGGCTACTGCTGTAGCGCGTCTTAGCCATCGCAATTCTGTCTGTTCGTCTGTCAGTCTGTCCATTTGTCCGTCACACGGGTAGATCAGTCAAAACGGTGCAAGCTACGATTACCAAATTTTCACCGTTGGCTGCCTGGAAGACTCTAGTTTCAGAATCCGTAAAGCTTTTTCATAAATTCGATAGGGGTCACCCGAGCGAGGGCGTTAAATGAGAAGGGGGTGGGGGAGAATTTGCGATTTTAAGCCAATACGGCTGAGCGAGACCGGTCGTGCCGTCAGGCACTCTCTGGCAAGTGTGGAAGAAACATCGCTGCTAGGATCGGTGAACTTAGATTTTGTTTTACTGGGCTTTCAAACATGCACCGCTGTTGCGCGTTTCCCTTTGCGTTAGCTAGGCTTTTCTTGTTGCTCACTGTACTGGGCTGCATACTATAAAGCTAAGTCGTGCCGCCGCGGCCGTAGGTACTTTCGGTTACTACAAACGCCATTTGCTGGTCAACTGATTTAATTAACGCTGTGAAAGGGACCACATTAAGTAAGGCGAAGAAGATGCGAGAACGGGAAGGCATAGGCCAAGAAAAGGAGGAGTAGATACATAGTTCACTATCTCCAATGACAATAATGCCGGATAAACCACTGAATGATACACAGTATTGTAATGTGTTTTAAGCAATGTTTTTGTTTGCACGACGCTCTTCTATTGCATTACGATTAGTCTTCGAATAGCACTAAATACATCAACCAGTTGCTAGGAGGTATCTACATATATTAAGTCGGTTGTGTTCGCCAGGCGGCGGCAGCATCGTGCCCGGAAGAGGTTTGAGATCACTGATCGCTTCTAGTTTGCCAGTGTTGTTGTCACTGCCAAATAGATGACGCACGAAACTAGACATGAACGTCGGCCCGGTGCCGACATGTGCGGCCGTCCACCTAACTTTTAACATTCGAGCTGAACATTGTTGAACTGTCACTTTTGCCCTCTGAAACGTTCACACCGTTTTGTCAACTTTTGCACGTGTCCGTTATACCCCCGTTTACACGATCGAGCAAACGTCGAGCAGACATCGACCAAGCATCGAGCAAGCATCGAGCAAACATCAAGCAGGCCTGATGGAACTCCGCACCTGGCTCAAATGTAGGCCTAGACTTAGCCCACAGCTAATCACGTGTTATATAGGCCTTCCAATTACAATTCGCCCGCCCTTCTAATTAGCATGCTAATTACAATAGCTCGTCGAGCTAGCAGGATGAATGCTAGCAAACATCGAGCAAACGTCGAGCAGACGTCGAGCAATTAGCGCGTGTATTTTGAATACATTTGCTCGACGTTTGCTCGATATTTGCTCGATCGTGTAAACGGGGTATTACGGAGAGACAGACGGACAAGCGGACGGACGGGTACACGGACCAGCACTGTAATGCGGCCGAATAATGACAGCAATTACACAGTGCAATTAGTAGCAAATGCTAATGTTGTTGTGCGCTTCAGTATCTCAGCACTGCGCTAATTACGCACCGCATAGTCTGTTGTCGACGTCACTATATCTGCTGGCGCTTAACAGCTTTCTAGCTCTAGGAACAGCAAAAAGTTGCTGTGGTTTAGCTGAGTTAGGTCACGAGCGCGAGATGCCTAAATGACAGTCTTAGCTTTAGGTGAAACAAAGGGTAGCGACTGCGCGGGTTCCCTTTTCCCCCAGTCGACCAGAAATCTTTGACAAACGTTTTTCATTTTATTACCATTCACCGTTGTAAGAAGGGCTAAAAATTTTCGGGGGTTTCAAACGAGGAAAGTGCAATATATTGTATGCTGTCGTCGCCGATCGTAGATGTTTGTGCGACATCATATCTCGTGAGCATGCGTGTGCACGTGCGAATACAGAACAAGGAGCGTGACGAAAGTTTCAAGCTCGAGTTGACTGATTGCAGTCGCGTAACTACTACACGCACTACTACTACTGCTGCTACTACTACTTTTGTTGCACTGCTACTGATTGCGGTGTCTGTGCAGAGGCAAAACAAGACGGAACAGGACAAGACGTTCAAGCTCGAGTTGACCGGCACGGATTGCGAGGGCGCGAAAATAGGACGAGTCGCAAAGACAATCGTCACCATCATCAACGACGAGGGTTAGTTGTCGTAGTTGCAGCACTAGTGGTGGTAGTAGTACTATTAGTAGTAATGGCAGTAGTACACTTGGTAGACGTAACTAGCTAGTTTACAGTGATCATAGAGACAATCACTATTATCAACGAGGAGGGTTAGTTGCCGTAGTTATAGCAGTGGTGATAGTCGTTGTTGTAGTAATTGCTGCAGTTGCTGTTGTAGTAGTCGTTGTAGTTGTAGTAATACTAGTACTACTAGTTGTAGTAGTATGGTAGAGCAGATGTAACGACAGTCTGTCGATTACAAAGACAATCGTCACAATTGTCGATGACGACGGTAAGTTGTGATCACTAAGGCGCGCTTTTCATCACCGCAAGCAACGCACGCAATTAAAGGCGCGTACAAAGTAAAGTAACTTCACTGAACTGAAATGAACTGACATGGTTCAGTTTTTGACGAACTGACCAATAAGGAAGCAGTAATGCATTGCAGTAGGCACGATCGAATGGCTTCGGTAGCCTACGTTACTACGCTCACGTACGCGTCAACCAATGTAAAATAGGCTTGCGTTGTGTGCCATTGATCAGTCCGTCAAAAACTTAACCGTGTCAGTTCAGTTCAGTTAATTCAGTTACGTCGCTGTGTCACAACGTGAGGCTTTGCATGCTTTTTGACCTACGCAGGAGACGCACAATAAGTAAGCAAGTACGCATCCAAAGTAAAAGCGATTGCTGCAACAGCAACAACGCCGGAATAGAAACGATGTCCATATGATATGCCATTGATCAGTTCTGAACCAGTGGTGGTAGTAGTAGTAGTAGTAATGACAGTAGTACAGTTGATAGACGTAACTAGCTAGTTTACACTTATCATAAAGACACTCACCAATATCAACGATTGGGGTTAGTTGCCGTAGTTATAGCAGTGGTAATAGTCGTTGTTGTAGTAGTTGCTGCAGTTGCTGTTGTGGTAGTCGTTGTAGTTGTAGTACACAAGAGTGTTGCGTGCGTTGCGTGCATAGAAACCATGCTTAAGTAGCAGTAGCTGAGCGCTGGTCTGAGCCATTAAATCACTCTAAGGGTCTACGTAGGCGCGTCAGTTATGCCCGATTTACACCTACGACGCCGACGCGAAAGTACTGTCGAGTTGGGTTGCATCGGCGCCGTAGGTGTGAATTGGGTGTTATTTATGCATGCGTCGTAACGCGCAATAGGCGTACGACGAATCGCCCTATTGCCACCGTAAGTTGTCTGTCCGTCTGTGATTATCGTGGCCGTATGGTTTCTTTAACGATCTTAAGAAGAGGCTATTTATGACGACCGACCTGGTTTACTAGAAAATTTCTAACATTCATATCTGCCCAACCGATCATCCTGTAAATGATTCTGAAGGTGCGTAATCTATAGAGCGACATATCTGAACTGAACTTAACTGACATGTTTCAGTTTTTAACGAACTGATCAATGGGCAATCAGTAATGAATTACAGTAGGCACTGTTTTACGGCATCGGTGACTACGTGACTACGCGCACGTACGCGTCAACAAAACACCAGCTTATTTATCACTTCGTCAAAAGTAAACCATGTCGTTTCAGTTCAGTTTAATTACGTCGCTGCGTATGCGCCTCAAGTGTGATTTTCGGGGTCGCCAGTTTCAAAGGCGCTGCATCCGATTTCATCGTCCCCATCTTAGTAAATCGAAGACCAATTAAATGGTCGTATATCTCAGCAACATTTTGCAGAGTTACTAGACACTGCTGGTAGTGCGCAAAGAGTAGGTAAAAAGGTAAAGGTGTCAATTTGTACAGCGCATCTCACGTACAACGCCTCTATGCGCTTTTCGTCACTAACCAGAGCCGCCAGCCGCACGGCCGCCACGTGCAGCCTGCAGACGCAGGCTAACGCAGCGGCCGGCTAGGCAGCCCCAGTCAGCTGTACTAAGGTCACCACCTTCCGTAACCCATATAAATGAGTTACTACTTATTTTACCGTCCCAACGGTCCATATTAGATCAGTCGCACACTTTCAGTCTGTCTGTTGTCGTTGCAGAGTTCAACGACATGGTAAACCGTCTGACGCACACGGTAAACATGAACGTCGACGCCATGAAGGCCGATCGCGCTACGTGGGCCGAACAGTTCCGCAACGCACTCAACGTCAACGGCGGCGACGTCGAAAACGCGTCGAACTTCGACTACGTCATGCACTTTCTCACTTTCTTCTGGAAGGTACCACGCCTTCGATTCACACTAATACATGTCATGTGTTATAAGGCACCGTTTATACCCCGTTTACACGAAAACTAGAGGCTTTCTTAAGGCGAGCTGGCAAATCAGGCTATTATACCGACGATTCTTTGCCCACTGTTGCTGCACTCTGTGAGCAGGCCGATGAACAACTGTTCCGCTTTATCAAATACAAACCTACTCATTCTCTTTGACCACTCTTACCTCCTGAGCGCAGTACACCCTATTGCACATGTCCGCGACCGCATAACTACGAACTTTCCTCCAAAATAAATACCGTAGTATTGATGAGTGTAATTTTATCTATCATGTATTGTACAAAGACTGTTTTAGTTGTTTTTTAGCATGTCAGTATGTTTTGCATTGTGTCTACAGCGGTTTGTTTGTTAATTGCTTTAATAAAGACTATCATCATCATTTTTATAGCTGGCTCTTAAAGCGTTCTAAGCGCACACGTCGTAAGCAAAATGAACGTATAGTTCAGTTTTCCCGCTTCGTACATTTCTAAGTGTATTCAGTAATAGGCTATACTGATGAAAAGAAGGTTAAGTAAGTAAATAATTGGTGACTATGAATAACTGAAGTGCTCAGTGCAACATAGGGCTACTGCAACGCGAAATTATTTTCGCCAACGCTTGAAGTATATGTGTGATTTATTACGTACTTAATTTTTAAAAACGCATTTGTGATGAGCAGCCAATGTTACTGTAGCGCCTTATGCGGCCATCCATTGCCGCGCCAGCGAACAGCTGGATCCGCGTTGCAGCGTAACGACGTCGACTGGTTAGAAAAATAGGCGGGCAAGAAGCTGTTGTAATTTTTTTGGCAAACACTGCAAATTGCTGACAAAATTCAGACAGACAGTTTGCAAATTTTTGACAGAGGAGACTGTAGGTACTGAAAATTTAACACTGCTTTTAAATTTCCCCTAAAATGTGGGTATTACCCCCACCGTGGTCAGCCATCTTGCAATGGTGGTGGGGCTTTGCACCAATGACCCGAAAGATTTCTAAAATCTGGAGGTGAGGAGCTAACTAAGAGCTGACCAAACTCGTGAAGGCAGATTTGCTTCACGTTACCAGTGCTTTTGTGCTGGTTTCGGCTTCACAGCCGACTGCGGCTTTACAGCCGTCTATTTACGGCTTCACAGCCGTCTACGGCTTTATAGCCGCTACCTGTAACCTTCAAATCAAATCAAATCATTTATTTAGACAAGCAGATACCAAAAAAAACGTTGACAAAATGAGTAATGAAAAGGCTTGAGCAAGGGCACAAAGGGCTGCAAGAACCTCTTACATGGACCCCCCAAAAAGAAAAAAAACATACGAATAAGACAACACAATAAAACTTGTTAAAAACACAGATGTAAACCGAACCAAGTGGTTACATTCGGTGACGCGCATTTGGCAGAACTGATACGGCCTCAGCGCTGGGCAGGTGTAAGAGCCTGTCCACCTCGGAGGTAAGGTAAGGTAAGGTAAGGTGGGTATTGCCGTCATATTTTGCATCTTTGGACAACAATTTTTGACAACAAGAAAATTTTCCACAATTTTTCAACAGCCCAAAGTTTAGAGTGGGGCTGTCACGAAGCCACTGGTGCAGCCAACAGACATACCACCACCTTAATGGGCTCGGCCACTACTTCTATATTCCGTAGGCTACTGCTTATCTTGCGTCCCGCTGCGGGTAGGACGCTGAGTTAACCTGACCTGACCCGTGTTTGTGTGTTTGTTGTAGCTGTTATTTGCGTTCGTGCCTCCGCCGTCAATACTGAACGGCTGGCTGGCGTTCTTCGTGTCCCTGGCCCTGATAGGCGTGCTGACGGCCGTCGTCGGCGACCTGGCCGGTATATTCGGCTGTCTGGTCGGTCTCAAGGACAGCGTCACCGCCATCACGTTTGTAGCGCTGGGTACCAGCCTGCCGGACCTGTTCGCCAGCAAACAGGCCGCCACGATGGACGACACGGCCGATAACTCTATCGGCAATGTCACGGGATCCAACTCGGTCAACGTGTTCCTCGGTCTTGGACTGCCCTGGCTCATTGCAGCCGTCTACTGGCA
>Ga0056128_1005360_pt1 | contig 16153 bp, 4 predicted proteins | sample WorMetLIZISLAND2_FD_71113 | JGI IMG/M metagenome (GOLD analysis project Ga0056128, IMG submission 71113) | Marine gutless worms symbiont microbial communities from Max Planck institute for Marine Microbiology, Germany - Olavius geniculatus... ... | reverse complement strand
TAGAGAAAAGATAGACGAATGTCAGTTTTTCACACGCTCAGCATCCAGTCACCTGAGAGGCCACAGTCTGAAACTCTACAAGCCACAGACAACCCGACAGGTCTGGCAGAATTTCTTCAGACAACGAATCATAGACACATGGAATAAATTGCCAGGTCATATTGTCGAGTCGACTTCAGTCAACATGTTCAAGAACACGCTGGACGATCACTGGAACGATGTGGGCACTAAAAGCTGATGCTTCACCAGCCCATCTCCCTATAAGTAACAAGTTAGTGACAAAGTCACGTTCGTTGAGATGAGTAGTTTTGTTAAGCAGAAGTTTGTCATGAGAGCATGGTCTGAGTGTCACGGTTGATTTTTACCTAAGGTCGCTTTGTATCATTTGAATAAAACGCGTGGAGCGTTTGCGTCATTTTTCTCTACGCGGTATGTCTATTTTATTTGTTTGCGTGTTATTTTGTATTTCTGTGCACCCCTATAGTTGTTCGTTCCTAAGCGTGCTTTTCTGTGCACTCGTATATAAGTTTGTCTATCATGTGGTATGGCCTGACAAGTCTGGCCAATAGTTGATGACGTTGTCGAGTGCGCGGGGAAAACTGGACCATTAGACAATATTTATGTAAAAAAACTATTTAGTTTATATATGGTGTAAGGGTGACATTGTGGTTGCAGGTATAAAACAGCACAAATCGTAGTTTAATAATTCAAATGTCACCATTACACAATGTCAGAAGAACTTTGCTGACTGTGTAATGGTAAAGTTTGAATTATTAAAATTAAAATTTCGTTGCCATGGCAACGGGGGTTGGTCGGAAGAAAATGCGATTTGCAGCATTCAATGGCTTATTCCCGAAAACCCTCCTATTGACGCAAAAATCTCGCAAAAATCTCTTACGCAAGCCAAGTTATAGCCAATTTTGTCCCAAATTTCGTTGCCATGTCAACGGGGGTCGGTCGGGGAAAAATGCAATTGGCAGCATTCGATGGCCATCCTTATTCCGTTTTCCATCAATACTTATCAATAAGCTTGAACAACATTTTATCTAGCTTTTATGCTGCGATCGTCAACTGCTTTTTTATCTGACATTTTATTAGACATTTTATTAGACATTTTATGTAATATGCGTATTTTATCGTATTGCATTGTATGTAGGCCTATTGACTTAATCCTACCTTTTGGCCGCAACACAATATAAACCTTCATTTCAACATTTATAACGGGATTGAAAATTGGTCACTTTTAACCACATCGCTGACGTCTCCTCGCGCGAGAACCGTATAGCGACGAACTGACGAACAGACGCCTTTGCCATAGTTAAGACAGGGCTTCTGCACGGCAAGTTACTCTGACGCCGTGTAAAAAGCAGACAGGAATGAGCAGACCTTATCCGCAATGAACTAGATATATATAGCACCACCGCAGGTACGAGTAGCAAGGGTTCTGAATAAAAAAGTATCGTCCGGTCTTGCCGACGGGGTAGAAGTTCCGGTAACGGAGACGGATATTTCAGGAGAAGTAGACGCGACCGGCAGGTATGGAGACTGTGTCACTGCCGCGTGAATTAAAATACGAAGGAGACCAGCGCGGTTCGATCGGCGATTGGTCAGTAGGCCTACGTCGTAGCGACGTCGCTAGCTACTGTATAATCTCGGTCGACCGTCACTCATTTCTACTGCATTTATATTCAACTCTGAGCGAGCCAGCCAGCACGGCGGACCAGGGACTCCGCTATGCAAATACAAGGACGACACAGCAGCACGTCGTTGCCGCGAGGCGCAACGGCGACAGTCGATTGCAATTACTACGAACGAGATTGTGTTGACGACGACGACTTCCAGATTAGCTGGTCATTGATCATGTTCTGCAAACGCGGTCAGAAGTCACGAGCAAGTCGACGTGACGGTGGCTCAGCCGTTAGTCGTTATACAGGCCTAGAAAGTATAAGCCACCAGGACCAGGTTTTGTCACTCGAAGACATGCGGCCCGGTCGGGTAATTCAGAAAGAACACGCGAGACTACAGTAGGCCTAGGTGCTTTTCTTGTAAACTCGCAAGCGTCCGTTGATATGTAGTTTTGCTAAAAAAAATCCTACAAGCAATACATAACTATACTCAAAAAGCAAATGCCTCATGTAGCATTATGAATTTACGACATCGGTGACCTGATGTCCCAGTAAAACATCCTCACAGTTCAGGTAAAATACATCTCGCTTTGTCATTCGGTTAACTTGTTTATCACCGGCGCGACGTGTGACTTCATTTGCTCGCAGAGTGGTAAACAAAACAATATTAAACGATATTTACTGCAAATGAACGATCTCGCGTACTCGTAGAATGAATAGATTGTACTGTATTTTTCCATCAATTTACAGACATTTGTTACCTGTTCGGTATAAATGTGGGGCCAAGAACTTGATGACATTAAATAATATGACAAAAACACACATGCACAACAAACGAGAGACAGCTGAAAGTAAAAAAAACTACGAAACTTGTAACGATCAATAGCAGTCTTTAAATAAAATTAAAGTTCGATTCCGAGTACCCATTTTACTGAAATTATGCGAGTATTTGCAGAGCGAAGACGCGAAGTTTTTACTGGGACATATTGTGAGAGCAGGGAAAGCGACAGTGCGCCAACGATACGCTGATGCGTCCGCCGAGACGTAGACCTACACTTGGGCGTCATTCTGTTGAACGCTGTTAAATCGAAAGCGACAGATGGGTGCAATGCCGCACAGTTCAGAGCAATCGAACAACAGCGACGACAACGACGACAATAAGATTGCGTGATAAGCGCCGTGCGGCAGCCGCCAGCATGTTGAACTCGACCGACGTTGAACCGTGGTGATTGGATGCAATGCGACAGCAGCATCAGCAGCAGCAGCAACAGCGGAGACGTAATGACCTAATCTCTGAGACCGCTCAGTTCCGCTTACCGTAATCGATTCGCAGCTGGGGGTCGTAGTTTGCCACAAGAAAAAATATAACAAACAGGTTGAAATGTGACTGACAATTAACGGCAACAGTAGATCAGATGTACAGGATGGCCTAAGAAAGTAAGCTATTGCACTATGACCATATATCCACTAAATATTGACCAATTATCACAGTTTTTTTCACCAGTGAACTCTTTAAAAATTCGCTACTCAGTGGCATGCACACCACACCTGTTGTGTCGCTACTTCACCAAAAATATCCCCAAAACCAACAATTTCTACAGATCGGCAGAAGTTCCAATGGTAAATTTTTTAAGTATTTAAAATGTTAAATATAAATTATAGTAAGCTTAAAAAACAACGGAGACCATATTAAACATTTTTTCGAATAGTTTGAACCGTTTGCATAAATTTTCAATGTACACTGTGTCCCGAAAAAAAACATCCCCGACATTTTCGACTGTAACTTAAAATCAGTAAACAGATTTTGATAATGTTTGGTAGGAATATTCCTGACACAACTTGCCATCAAATGACAGTTCAGTTTCCCACCCCACCCAATGTATACTTTTGCACTACCTAAAGAAACCAGATCAAGCAATAATATGCGTTGAAATAAGCAGAAAACCTGGAAAAACATCCCGACATTATCGATCGTAACTTAAATAAAAATTAGCAGATTTTAATAATATTTGGTAAAAATATTTCTGACACAACTGGCTATTAAATAAGTGTTTTAGTTTTCACCTCACCCCGTCTGCTTTTGCACTACCTGGGAAAAACAGACCAAGCATAATACGTGTTAAAATGAATAAAAAACGGCAATTAATTTTATCTATTTTAATCTGTGGGCCCCAACAGCCGGTCTATTACAAGGTTTGACTATCATGCAGCAGTGTGTGTACCAGATGAAGTTTAGGAATGTTTTAAGAAGCGACTGGTACAGCCTGGATTGGTCTGGAGCAAAACATTATCGATACTGCTGTCAGTGAATGGAGAAAGCGTCTCCTTGCCTGTGTTCGCATAGTGGGCCAACACTTCAAGCAATTTTACTGCAGGCAGAATGGACAACTAGATTAATTTTTAGCCAAAGTGTCAAAAATGTGAACAAAATGTGTTTTATGTTTTATGTCAATTAAGCAATTCTATCGCATTGGATAAAAAGTGATATTTCGTGGGTGTGTTTTCCCCAAATTGGTTTTCAATTTACAGTCAAGGATGTCGGGGATGTTTTTTGAGACACAGTGTATATTAATGCTGGTTGGCGGCTGCAATTTTGCTCAGTTTATGTTTATGTTTTACAGAGTAGTGTAGCGACAAAACAGATATGGTGTGCAGCCACTGAGTAGCAAATTTTTTTACGGAATCTATTTGCAAAAAAAACTGTGAAAATTGTCAGTATTTAGCAAAGATATGAACAAAATGCAATAGCTTATTTTTTAGGCCACTCTGTAGTCGAGAACAAATATCGAGAGAGGCAGTATGTGCTTCGGGCCGTTGAGCAGGCTAACTATGAAAACAGCTACACTGTAGTTGTCTCAGCATAACTGGCATGCAACTACTCAAACATGCGACACACAAACAGACAACAATGTTTTTTTCGTGTGTCGTGGGCTTAAGTGTTGGATTATTGTTGACGTGAAGCTGAATCTTGTTGTCTCGTCGGATCACCGTGAGGCTTTTCGTTAATCTTGGTTTAATCCGAAACGAGACGTTGGTTCTTGTACTGACATCGACGGATAATACACACAGGCTTGCATGGATATCATGGATATGGATATCAGACATGGATATCATATGCAATTAGCGGTGGCAAGACGGCAAACAAATTTAGCATCAGCATAAGAAAAAATAACCAGAACGAAAAGTCGAAAACGTTCAGCTTAGCCAAAACATTGCAATGACGCCGGTGTCCTAGCACAGTACCTTTCCCCTCTGGAGACTTCTTACCGGTATTACACTGTGTCTCAAAAAACATCCCGAACATTTTTGATTGTAACTTGAAGAAGGATTTTCAGATTTTGATAATTTTAGTACTAATATTTCTGAGACAACTTGCTATTAAATAAATGTTTAACTTTCCACCTCACCCAGTCTGTTTGTGCACTACCTGGGGAAAACAAAACCAACGAAATATTGCTTTTTTACGCAATGCAGTATTATCGCTCAATCTAAATAACGCACAAAGACATATTTTGTTAACTTTCTTGACACTTTGGCTGACATTTTATTCAATTGTATCGTTTTTCAACTGCCTACAGCAAAAATTGCTTAAAATACGGGTGCATTGTGCAAACACAGGCAAGGAGACGCTTTCCTCGTTCATTGACAGCAGTATCGATAATGTTCTGCTTTAGACTGATACAGACTTCACCAGTCATATCTTGAATTCATAAACATTTCTGAACGTCATCTGGTAGACACACTGCTTTATGACAGTCAAATTTTGCAATCAGCTGGCTGTTGGGGGCCACAAATCTTGATAGACAAAATTTTTTTGAAGTTTTTTTTTCATTTATTTCAACACATGATTTGCTTGATCGGTTTTCCCCAGATAGTGCAAAAGCAGAAATTGGATGAGGTGAGAACTTAAACAGTCATTCAATAGCCAGTGATATCAAAAATATTTAGACCAAAATTATTAAAATCTAATGATGTTTCTTCAAGTTATGATCGATAATATCGGGGATGTTTTTCACGTTTTTGCGTATTTCAACACATATTTCGCTTGGTCTGCATTTCCTTGGTAGTACAGAAACAAACATTGGGTGAGGTCAGAAGCTGAACGGTCATTTGATGGCAAGTTGTGTCAGGAATATTCGCACCAGAAATTATGAAAATCTGACAATTTTTTTGAAGTTACATTCGAAAATGTCGGGGATGTTTTTAGACACAGTGTACAGTGGCTTCTCGGGGAGACTTTGTACCGCTAGAGATCCATTGGGAGGGGAACTTTTCCGGAAGGGAAACGATCCTACGATAGGATTCTGACTCCAATAAGCAATCAAACTGTTGATGACCGACAATAATAATGCTTCTGTAGGCAATGCTCTACAGCGAAGGCAGTTCGTGGCAGTATTTCCACATTTCTCATATCTCAGCTAATAAACGCTGAATATATCCGCCCATTCGTGGTTGCTGTTTGTCATACATCACCTCGCGACAGTGGCCAATATTCGCCCTGAAGCAATTTGCTCAACGCGACTTTTCTAGTATAGGACAGCGGCGACGCGTTTCGGGCGTAGCTGGATCTTTAATGTTAACTTTATTACAACAAAGTACAACCAGTTAAAAATAAAAAAAACTACAGAAAACTTGTGACGTTTTTTCCCAAAGACAAATTTTTAAAAATCGTCCAATATTTTGTCTGGATCATTTTATACATTTTGACGCTGCTATATATGTTATGCACATGTTTATGATATGATAGCAAAACCGGTGGCCCAGGCTCACTTTTCTGATTTGCGACGTATGATATGATTTAAAGTTATTATTGAACTATTGTAATCACAAAATTCGACCAGAAGCGGATTTGGGGTATTTGAGACTATGCGATCGTGAACTCATCGCACAGCCGGCAACGTTGCCGACATCCTAAGTTTCCCATCGTTACACACTGCACGGATCAAATAAAGTTCACTTTCCGTTGCTCAATCATAATAAAAGACATTGGCAAACAAACTGGTAATCAGGGGGCGTCATATCTCAAGCACGTCGGGGACCCGGGCAGTGGCGAGTTTATGTGTAATGTGCTCGTGTCCATTATCTCGCTGTCAGCAGCACCCGCAAAGACCACACGCGCACACACACACAGACCACACACGAGCGGAAATAACAGCGACAGTGGCAATAACAACAGAGCAGTCACGTATACATAGGCGCCGACTTTTAGGTAGAATCGGTTGCGATGTTGCACATTCCACACATTTATCCGTAGTGTGGTCTGTCTACCCGTCGTCTGTCTGTCACATTCATGCGGTCATGTCCCCTCCTTAAATCGTTCAACAGATCATCGAAACCATGTGTTTTGATTTAGAAATCGAAGCCCGCAGTCATAACACACAACTACAAATTGTGGCTGCTACTTGGAAAATATAAAAAGCGATTCCGCCTGTTGCCAAATCACATTGATTCTTGTTTGAAATCACTGTGTTACGACCTAACTTTACATTTTTACTGTTTTTTTAATTTATACTCCCCTGTTCTTCCCGTTGCTTTTTCTGCTTTCCAATCGCAAAATTGTGCTAGGCCTACAGTCTAGGCTGTGGAGTTATCGGGGACTGCAGTAGTTTTCGCAGCCCAGTGAAAATGTAAATGCCAAACCATCAAACGACGTTGGTACATTTTGTGGTTGATAATCTTGTCACTTGCACTTTTTGTACCGTTCAGTGACTTGCAGACTGAACAAGACGCTGACGCGCAAAAATCGGCTCATTCTACGGTTGCAAAAATATTCCAAAATCGAACGTCGTTGAGGGCGTCACCGCATAAGGTCTCGGCCGTGGTCGCGCCCACTGTGGAACGGTTTTATGTACATCTGTACACTATTGCGTCGTATACAAAACTCGATTCAATAACAGCAAGACATGGCACCTGCCTTGCAGCATGCCGTCACGCCGGCTGCCGTTTAGGAGCCACTTTTTTGATTATTTCTTCCAGGCGAATGAAATTTACCACGTGTTTTTCAGACATTGCATACAACAAATTATTGCGCGAAAAATTCGGTCAAGACTCGCGTGCGGCTACCGAAATGTGCTGCATGCACTCACTGTACACTCTACACCCTAGTCTATCTGTATGTCTGCCTGCCTGTCTATTTGTCTGTCATTTCATTTGTACTACCTGAGTGGTGAATAAACGTGTATATATATATATATATATATATATATATATATATATATCACACCGTAGAAACAGTAGGCCTAAAACGAAATATAGACCTTGGGCTTTCCACTTGAGATGTAAAAAAATTGTGAGAAAATACCAGAAAGAAATGCAGTGCTATTAATTTCGTGCAGGAAGTGGTGTCGCGTGGTGAGAGCGAAATGGGCCAGACCGGAAGTCTGATGGACGAAGAAAGGTTCTAGCTAGCGACGTCCACTCAATGCGGTAAGGAGCATAGCGACTGCTAAGGCAGCGTTTACATGCGCGATAAAACTGAAACGAAAGTAAACCAGAATCGCATGCGATTTTGTGCACTTAAGTGTAGTTTAAGTTCTATTTTTTTCGCATAAACGGTCGGTATTTTATCATAGCCCTAACCACTTGTGTTTTTGTTTGTACACAGATTTTGGGTACGTGGTATAGCTATACTGTAGTTGCGTCGCAGTGGTAACCGTAAGACTGCACTTCAACTGAAAGCCTGTATACGTAATGACTATATGCGCGCTCTCAGCTTCAGAGGCTGCTAGCGCTGGCGTTGCAGCTGAATGCTGCAGCGACTGACTGAGCGCCGCTGACTGACTTTCGCGACAAGAACAGCAATCAACGCGTCTTTGTCTGGCGCTTTCTTCCTGGACGTGACCTGAAGTCAAAGACAATACTTTCACCTCATCAGTGCGCTGCGTGTCTGCTATTGCATCTTTCACCGCCTGTCGAAGTCCTCATAATCGCCTACGCGATTTATAGGTGAGCGAGAGCATGGTTCTGTTTATTGTACAGACAAACACGTTATTTCGCAGATTCTGACAGCATCAACACGGTGACAATATCATGCACTTTTCTCTCTAAACTTGATTTGCCCGTGGACTTACCTGGCTAATAGACTAAAACCGGTGTACATCATTTTGACACCCGGCTGAATGAAAGACCATTTAGTGAAACTTATATCTCTGCCACGGAAATGACTGCAGTTAACTTTATTTTAGGCTATACCATTTTCCGTATATAGCGCAGTCTGTCGTCTGTTACATTCGTGCCCCCTGCTTAAGTTGTTGGATGAATTTAAATGATTTGGATAATTGGCAGATACATTTGCGGGGTTCGATGACACATTGTGTTAGATGGGGTCCCTGTTTTTGATTGACTCGTTGATCTATTGATTGATTCGTGCCATAGTATACTGTTTTTGTACACTAACACGTTTGAACTCAAGCCGTTTAAAACACAGAAATAGCAATAAGTAGGCCTACATATTATTTCATTTATTGTTTTCACGTTACAATGCAGTGCAGCAACTTAACAGTATGCACGTATGAATTGTTTGCGACACATGGCGATAATAGATAATTATAAATGTGTTTTGATTGATTGATTAAATTGAAGCGTATACAGAACACATGAAATGATGCGATATGTGGGTAAAACTATCCGATGACTTTAGATTACCACTGCGCTGTGTAAAACTATTGTAGGCTATGTTTAGTTACATCAATAGTAAATGTACACAATCTGTATCAGAACATTTCCGACTTCCGATTTGTTAGCTATTCTGCCTATAGCTGACAAAGACTTAGACTTAGTTGACTTGACTTAATACCGTTGCGACGAAGATGTTGTCAGCATGAGCGCACGGCGACAACGTTACTGTCGCGACGGTATGTAAATAAAACGCGTCTATGTGAGCCGTGGGCAGTATAGAAAACTGTTGTGTAGGCAGCAGATCTGCAGGTCGTGTCGAGTCTAGACTCGCCCAAGAATCACTGTTTCAGCAACCCGGCCGGTGACGTCAGCCGTGACGTCATGGATGTGACGACTGGGACTCTTCCAATGGACGTCGCAGTGCCGGACAACTTGACAGATTGGCAGCTGGAAGCATTAGTCGACGTCGAAGCTCCCGAACGGAACTGTCTCATTGAGGCGTGGAGGAACAGCCCGTACATCGGTAAGGACGCTGGTTTCTCGCTTATGTGCGATAAAGTAAACTAGAAGCAAGCTCAAACAGCCGCGAAGGGTTGCCGACGACGACTCGACGTAAATTTGCTTTTGCGCAGCAGTCCTCCCGTGCGCAATATAACCACAATAAAACAAAATAAGATTTATTGCAACTGCAGTTCTATTGCAATATTGGCAAACCACTGCCAGTGATATAATGGGCAGCATAGTTAGCTACGTTATGGTTAACTATGTAGTTTAGCTACTAAAACTGGTTTGGTTCTAAAGTTTAACTATACATAAAAGTAGTTGATAGTTTACAGGCAGTTAAACTACCGGTACGTACTTTCTGGAATACACCGTGTCTCACAAAAACAAGCCGCATTTTTGAATAGTTCTGTAATACAATAACCGATTTTGATAATTTTTGTCACGGAACATCGCGGCGATACTCAACATAAATGGCTGCATAAATTCATTGTTTCATCAAAATCGAATCAAAATTGCGGCCGTAGGAGTGTTTACAGACAGACTGACAGAATGACAGACAGACGCAAGTGATTTTATAATCTGTCTCATGCTATGCTATAGCAATGGGACAGATAATAATAGTTAGGCCTACTGTAAGTAATGTTTCTGGTGGTCTAATTGTACAAAGCCAGAGGCGCGAACAGCTTGCTGGCTTGGGAACTAGACTGCAGTGCAGTGCCAGATTTAGGGGAGATCTTTGGGGCTCGCTCCCAGACTGCCACACATCAGTGCTTCCCAGATTGTAAGTTGTGAAAATTGGCACTCTAAATTGTTCCTGTTTAACGCTTTATGACGTCATATGACATCACATTCTCTTTGAGCTCATACGAGTTCGGGAGAAATATGTGTTCTATTTGTGTATAAATTTTTAAAAGTTTTTAGTTTAACATATTGACTTGCAAAACTTTCTGAACGCCCCTCGTATAAACGACCAATGTTTTACGCAGCTATTTAAACATAAAAGTGGCTTGTTTTTTGATAAACGGTGTAGTTAACTATTAAAAGTTTAAAATATTGATCTATTTTTGTTGTTGGCAGCTTAATATTTAAGCCACTGCCATAACATAGTTAATTGCAAGAAATTGCAATGTGACATCAACGTGCAGCCATGCTATGAGTGTACATCGTCGACTGAAAAAAATAAGTTAACGACTTCACTGCAGTCGCAAGATACAGGATGCAGCCGAGTCTGTGATCGTATCTTTGTCTTTGATCTGTCGCAACTTGACGCTCTGTACGTCTGTTCTTAGCAACTATTAATCTGCCTTTCATTGACATGCGTGACAGCACCATGTAAAATTTACAGGATCAGCGGACCGACTAGGCTATAGCTGTTTTCTGACTGAACACAAAGGATAAATAATAAATGCTAGGCCTATTATTACTGCGTGATAAAGGATGTAAGAAAACTTACGTCTTTTGTGTTACACTAACATAAATCGTAGAACATTTTGCCTACATATGCTGTTTGAAGTGTTGGTTCACCTCTTAGTACGGAGCGTTGTATTGCACTTTTGATAGGCTTGTGACGCTTGACATACGTTGTACACGATACGTCACAGTGACCGATGAAGCCTTTCTTATAGTTATATGCAAGTTGAGATATTAAACACGTAAAATGACCAAAATTGACCCATATAGCTGATATAACGCATATATAAAACCAAAGTTACAGGCATTTCTAGGCAAGTAATGGATAATTTTCTTACCAGCGTATGGTGAAATAAAGCAGTGCATTTTAAATTTATGTCAGTGTGAAAATTTATGTAAAGCAATTGTTTACTGAACTGACACAAAAATGGTACATGATATTATCTATATCTTTATAGAATGTCGACCAATTTTTAGCCTACCGTACTTAGGTAACGGTCGAGCTACTGGCATGGTTGTCGTCCGTCTGTCGTTCGTTTGTCCGTCACGGATGTACCGTGGCTAAACGGTGCTAGATATGGCCTAGGTTGCTATTGATAACTAATAGAAAGTCACAGATTGGCTTTCAAATGACATGTAAATCATTGGCCTTGGAAGACCTTGAAGGGTTATAACGCACTACGGTATGCCAATCGTGTGGTTTTGTGGCCAAACGGTAAGACGTAGTTGGTCGGCGATGGTGCCATGAGATAGGGCGTTGGCAACTTCCTATATGCTGTCAATAGTAACCATGTTTTCATCTGCAGCGGTATGGCCGCAATTTTTAGTAGAAAGTTTCGAGTTATAAGTGGCTATATCTTGAAAACGGTGAGAGATAGGGTCAAGGTTACTGTGATTCGCTAATAAAATGGCATACACCCTTTTAGATGAGACGACCTGTGATGGCCTTCAAGGTCACTGACAACCAGTACGGTTGGCTATCCTAGCGAAAGCTAGGCTTTTTGTTTATTTTTTAATCTTTGTGAGAAAAAAATGAAAACAAAGCCTGCATATAGCCTACAGGTTGTGTTTTTTCTGACACTAATATTTTGTCAAGGTTTTACTGTAACGATGTGTGACACTCTTGAACGAATTTTATAGAATACATGTAAGTGTGGCAGAGAATTGGTTCCAGCTATTTGTTAGCAAGAAATATTATTAGATTGTAACCAATCTAATGTAGTCCTCGCGCGCATCATTTTTTTGTATTCTTCTAACGTCATCGGTCACGTGACCATTCGACTCCCGGCGGTCGACTTCTAAGTTCCTATGGGTGGTTTATAGTGACCATGCGTCTATCTGGCACCGTTATGGAGATATGGCCGTTTGAAGTTCTTCCAGGAAAACTCTTCCAGGAACAGAGGTCGGTCGTCGGTCGGTCGGTCCTTAATATTACACTGATCTTATATACTTTTCTTTGCACGTGTTAGGAACGTAGCGCGCGAAGAGTAAAAATGTGGACATAAGTATGTTATGTTACAAGAATGTGTGTGGTATCTGTCTCACAACTTGCGGTGTACTGAGTTGAGTAATAATACTTATAATCCTGCTTAATTTGTACTAAAATCAGATTTGTCAATATAATTTCTAACACGGTGTCTACCCCACCCTACGCCAGTTATTGAGGACACGTGTGCAATTAAATACTATGAAATTTGTGCAATAAAACACTATTGCGTTGCATCGTAGTTGCATAACAAAACACACCTTCACTGCAAGATTGTAGCACTGGCACGTTCTGCGCTGTGATAAAGTCACACTAAATGAATTTGGCGGCGACCTCTCCCAGTCGTTTTATTGCAGTTCTGTGGCAGTTTTATTGCACACGTGCGAAGGTTATTTTTAACTCCACTATTTTGGTTAGTTGTGACCTTTTTGGACCACGTACAAAATTAGTTCGTATACAATGAAATGTCTACTGATGACGATGTGTTGTGGATTTTTCCTAATGGGAGTTTGATCTGGATGAGAATTATTTGTAAAACTTGCGGCTCTAGATCTGTTGCACATCATGCTGTACAACAAATAAACAGACAACAAGTCGAGACAAGTTGAGTTTGGGTGAGACGGTGTGTTGTTGATTGTTCTGTATGCAGCTGGTGACGTGTTCTGCAAGGCAGTGTGGGACGGCTACAGCTGCTGGCCTGACACGCCCACTAACACGACCGTCGATCAGCCGTGTCCGTGGACATATCCGCACAACCTCACCGGTACCGTACCGTGTCGACACAGCACTTTTTTATTTATTCATAAATTTTATCAATTCAGTCTCGAAGGCTTTAGAAATATTATACACACTGCAGGGACTCAATGACCAACGCAGGACAGGAGCTGCTTTCACGTGGCCAGTACAGTAAAACACAATCTGGCATAAAGTTTTCGTCATAACTCCGTGTCGAACACTGACCGATTTTTAAAAGTCGTGCAAATATAAGTTCAAGTTCCACTTTTTAAATCTGCATTGTGGATGTTTTTGTGCTTCGTGTTGTACGTGCAACCAAAGCAAGATGTATATCGATTGCAAAGCAAATTATGCAAAACGTCCGCAAAAATTCACGTTGCAAGTTTACTTTTGTACAGCCCATTTACAGCAGCCTGCCCAGAAATTTACAACAAGTCGAGTGCTGGAGTTTGGGCTATACTCGCCAGTAAATATTTAATGTAGTGACTGCAGTTGGTTCACTTCTGTGCCAATGACCACCGTGGATTTGCGTTGTTGCGTGTACAAATGAAAAACAATTAAGACTTTCGACCGTCTGTGATCTGTATATGTTTAGCGCTGACAATTGGGCTTTGTGCTCATCAATTTCACTTGCAACGCGGAAACCGCTTCGGTGTGTTCTTCGAAACTTCCACCTTCACTAGATTCTTCCAGTAGAACGATCAGGGTTAGAAAAACATAGGTTTTGGGGAAAAGTTTTTAGGCTCTAAAGGTTTTTAAATGTTTCTTTTAGAGTTTACAGGTTTGTAGAGTCTAGCACACACAAAAAAGACGAGATACAAATTTTAAAACCCAATAAAAAAATAAAATACACCATTTTATGCCACACCGTGTTTGTTCAGTAAATGACGTAATGTGAACTCAAAAAAATCACAAATAAAACATGAAATTAAATTTGATTTGTATTTGTGAAATTAATAAAATTTTAAAAACCTTAGATTTCTACGTTTGAGGTTTTTAATAACCCAAAAATTAATGTAGATTTTTGACACAATTTTTCAGCGCTAGTAACAATAGAGTGAGCTAGCCGAGTGCGTGCTATGTGGTAGGTTTGTGCAAAACGATGGCTTTTGCAGATAATGCTAATTCATTTGCTGAAAGTTTTTAACCGTGGGCGTCTGCGGATGATTAGTGACCATGTTTCAATAATATCGCGTTTACACGATAAAGCAAAGATAAAGCAAACATGAAGCAAATTTAGAGCACACGTCGTGTACGTGTATTTTGAATACGTTTGCTTCTTATGCTTCATGTTTGCTTCATGTATGCTTTTTCGTGTAAACGGGGTATAAAAGATTCGCGCAGTACAACTGCAGAACAACTAGAAGCGATCGTTGTCGACTTCGTTTAATTCTGTTGCATTACAACTATTATGCAAACTCCTGCAATACAACAAATTCTCAGCAAATTGGTAGGCCACGTTCTGCTCTGTGATGAACTCGTACGAGTATTTGATTGCATTTTTATTGTGCACGTGCCGTGCGAATCCTATAATCAGTGTGACTGGCTTACCTGTTCAGGTGTGGTCGGCTACAGAGCATGCGGCGCATCGGGTGATTGGCTGAGTGATAAGACCAACTACTCGCAATGCTTCCAGTTTCCAGCAGCTCTGCCTGCACACTTGGATAACAACCAGTCTATGTCACACCTGCGCATGCAGTCTCAGCAGCCGATACCGAACCTCGGCACATGGACAGAGGTACAGATGAAAAAATAGCGACATTTCTCAGCTTTCATCAAAAATTTCACGGATTTGCAGTTTCAACGTAAATAATAGAGATGTCAGAGTGATGTAAAGTCATGATGAACATTATCTTACTCGTCAGCATCATTAGGCTATTTCCGAATGAAAATGTCGGCATAATATGCTGTCGTGCGCTTAGCTATATTGCGCAACCTTGACAACCTTAAATCTGACCTCTAGCCTTTAAATAAAAATTGGCACACATTTATTTTGGTCGTAGTTAACGTTCACAATCAATCAATCAATCAAAAAATAACTACTTACAAAAGTGATTAGTGGTGTACAACACACCTAAAAACTAAAATAAAACCTAAGGATAATGTACAAAAAGTAAAAACTACTCAGAGATAAAACGCTCGCTGAAACAGTAAAGTTTTCAAGTATCGTTTGAATAACGCAGTGTCAGATAGTTCTTGAAGTGACGGTGGCAGACTGTTCCACACAGCTGGTGCAGCGTAGGAAAACGCTCGTTGTCCGAACTTCAGTCGTGTGCGTGGTTGCTCATAGCGAAGACTGCTGCCGGACCGAAGTAGTGTTCGTGATGTGACACTGGGTGTTTGTGTGACAATGTCAGTAAGATAAGACGGTGCTTGTGACGTGTAAATTAAATGCATCAGCAAACACAGCTTATAGGTGATGCGGTATTGCACCGGAAGCCAGTGTAATTGTTGCAGCATACTTGTAACGTGGTTGCGAGGAGCGACAAGTCCGATCAGTCTGGCTGCAGCGTTCTGAGCACGTTGAAGTGGTGCAATAGTAGATTTTGGCAAACCAGCTAGTATAGCGTTGCAATAGTCCAGTTTGCTCAGTATGAACGCCGACATGAGAGTGGCTGTTACCTCCGGCCCAATTAGCCGTCGAATCTGTTTAAGCCGTCGAATGTGATAAAAGCAAGCACTGGCGACTTTGTTGACGTGCCGTTGCATTGTTAGCTCGGAGTCGAGCGTGACACCAAGGTCACGCACAGCGTTGACTGATGTGATGACGTCGTTG
>Ga0056128_1005357_pt1 | contig 16161 bp, 5 predicted proteins | sample WorMetLIZISLAND2_FD_71113 | JGI IMG/M metagenome (GOLD analysis project Ga0056128, IMG submission 71113) | Marine gutless worms symbiont microbial communities from Max Planck institute for Marine Microbiology, Germany - Olavius geniculatus... ... | reverse complement strand
GACATGACTAAGAACGTCTCATTGCACTGACTACTATTACGTGACTTCACTGTTTAAGCTTATTGTTACGTGTCCTTGTAGTCTTAGGACTTAACGCCACGCTAAAGTTTATTCATCCTTTATCATCATCATCAAAACAACCCTTGCTTTCAGCCAAAAGACTCAAACCCAATAAACCCACCTGATTGGTTAGGCCTATTTAAGCACGGTTTTTTCAACGCTGTTGTGTCGTGGTTGATGTTACGCAGGGTCGACTCAGGTGAACGCGTACTTGCACGGCTTCAGTACGAGTACAAGCATCGTGCTGTACGATAGGTTGCTGCTGCGCCGACGACGTGGCGCCATGAGCAGCGTCTATAGCAGTGATGAAGTCCTGGCGGTCGTCTCACATGAGATCGGGCACTGGTCGCTCAACCACATACCCAAACTATTCATCTTCTACCAGGTACGAACGACAACACTATCCACTAGCCGGTTGGTTAACAAAACTACTGGATATAGTAACAGGACGCAGGTTTCGATTGACACGCCACCCAAGTATATATTTGGGTCACATTCTCCGTTTTCCCAGCCATCGACACTCCACATAGCATTCCGGTGGTCACCAGTCGGAGGAACACGCAAAAGGGACCGTCCGAAGAAGACGTGGAGCAGAATATTTCAAGATGGGTCCACGTATCGTGGGACGAGGCGAAGAAACTGGCGTCGGACAGTTCATCCTGGCGGAAAGCTGCTGCCAAGTGTGCCCCAGTCATTGCAGTGTAATGTCGAAGTTTTTTGAGAACACAAACCTGTACTGGCAGAATCTTATCTTAAATTAGCTTACCATATGTGCAGGAAGTTTTTTGATTGTTCATGTCACATGTGTTTGACATACAGGGTGGAGAGAATGAAAATAAAATATTTCATTTCGTTTTCTTTCGCCCCACAACTTGCATGTACATTGTGCTACGAGGCTGGGTGGTTTAGGCTAAAAATTGTGTATAATAGCTGTTTATGGGAAACCCGTCGCAGAACTTCGGAACGTCACCTGCCATATGAGATCAGTGGATCACACAACGGCGTAGCTGGGATCTGGATGTAGGGAGAACTTGTGGAGTAGGCTTAGTGTGTGGGGAGGAGTGTCCCCTTGTCATCAGGGGAAGAGTCTGGCCGACACAGGTGAGCGCGACCCGCCTTAACCTCAGTCAGACAGGGCAGTACTCGATTTACCTACCCCGGAGGGATGGAAGGCTGAGTTGACCTTGGTATGTGGATAGTTGACGGTGTTCGTGGAGCTGTGTGTGTTCGCGCTGTTCATGACGTCACCGTTCGTCTACTCGGCGTTTGGTTTCGTCGGCACTCAGCCTACAGTCATTGGCCTCGTCATCATCTGCGGATACATCCTGCGACCTTTCCGCGTCGTTAGTTTACACTCGTAGACCTATACAACTCAGTTTTGCGCATGCCATTTTAAACTGCATCCGTGCACACTTTGTAGAGGTAGCAACGTCAATTGTTCTACTAGGCGTCTGCGTAAACCACATTGTCAAGTGATATCGTCTCTCATCATTTAATTACAAGAAATTTGAGCTAATGCTTACGAGATGCGCGAAAGTCTATAGCAGTTCCGATTCAATAGTTTGGCTAAAAATTGGGGTGTTCACGCTAAGTTAATATACAAATACCAAATTCTCTATTTGGATCGCTAACGATAGTTCTGTGGCGCCACCTTGTGAATTATATATAAAACCCCCTATTTTGGCGTTCATAGTCATTCAAGGTCATTGAATTCCTCGCCAATCAAGAGACAGTGTACGACTTTCTATTAGTGATTAATAGTAACCTATGCCCTATCTCGCACCGTTACTGAGATACAGCGACTTATTGGCCAAAAATTGCAAATTTTGCCCACCCCTCTCATTTAGCGCCTTTCTTCGGGGTGATCCCCTTCGAATTTATGGAAAAGCTTTACAGTTTCTGAAACCAGAGTCTTCCAGGCAGCCGACGGTGAAGATTTGGTGATTCTAGCTTGCACTGCTTTTGACTAATCCACCCGTGTGACAGACAAACGTTCAGACAGACGGACGGACAGAATTGCGATGGCTAAGACGCGCTAAAGCAGTAGCCAAGCAATAGGCCCTATAGGCCAATCTTGTACAACCACCTGAGAACCTCCGTTTTTGTGAAATTTAGAGGCAAAATTAAACTTTTAAGCATCTGTAATCTGTTGTCAGAAATTTGCATCTTCCGGCCCCGCCTACTTTTTTGACCCACGACGCCGTTGGTGACGGCTATTGCAGTATGTGGATTGCGATGCGTGTGCTTTCATGGGTGAAGTTGTCCAAGTTGATGATGACTCTGTTGGGTCAACGCTTCGAGTACCAGGCTGACCAGTACGCCACCACGCTGGCAGACGGCGCCGACCTGCGCACTGCACTGATCAAACTACACCGAGACAACCTCGCCTTTCCCATGGCGGACTGGCTCTACTCGCGCTGGTATCATAGTCACCCGCCGCTAGTCGACCGTCTTGCGTCCATCCCCTGACCTAACCAAACGACTGCTCTGTGTCCTCGGTGGTGCCGACTTGATATGCAGCAGCCCGTCCTTCCGGTTTCCCAGCGTCACTCTCAGACGTTGACAGTAGCGTTATTTTGTACATAATTATTTAACAGTCAAACGTACAAGCAGTGACGTAGGCAAGGGGGCCCGGGGGCCCACTCCTAATCCTCCAGACAGAACATTAGCATGCATTCAAGCTGCGCTAAATTTGCCAGTTTGATCAATGGTCAGTTTATTCTCGGAAGAATAATTAAAATTGTTGCCACCACATCTCATCTTTTAAAGTTCAAATGCACCAAATTCGATTTAGGCTGGAACTTTGCCCCAGCTCACAGCGCTCCCCAGACCTCCTAGCTGGATTTCAGGGGGTCCTACTTTTAAGGTAAGGGAAGGGAGGGAAAGGCGGAGGACAGGGAAATGAAAAGAAAGGGTAAAAAATGGAAGAAAAGAGAGGGGAGGGGCGAAAGGGGGAAGGGAAGGGGAGTGGTACGGAGACGAGGCCCTTCCCCCAACTGCAATTTCTGGCTACGCCATTGCGTACAAGGTGCTGCATAACAAAGTGGAATATGTCTTTTTCATGCTGCATATTGATTTCCGCTGTGCGTTTCACTGATTGACGAGAAATGCTAAACTCGGATTCTGATGACAGCTTTGATCGGTACGCGTGCCCCACGTGACGACCGTTGATATTTTGCTGTGACGAGTTTTATAGCAAGTTTTTTTTTATCACGGAGTGTGTCAGTGAGAACATGATTTTGAAAATCGATTAGTACGAGTATTTTGCAAAGATATGGATATGATATGCCTAAGTTTGGTGGCATATGTTTTTGACTCACGTCACACTGTAATTATAGACATCTTGCTACTTATTGCAGCATCTTCTGTGATTGAAATGCCTCTGTTAGTGTCACGCAGACAGACTACTCGTAAATAATCGATCGATTTTTGAGTCATTTATTGAGTAATTATGGCGCCTAAGAGTAGCAGTGGATAGCGCTCAGCTTTAAGCCTACTGAAAATAAATTGCATGTTAAACGCTTAATTTATTGGCCGTTGTTGTGCGTATAGGTATAGCGTATTGACTTATCAGCAGTCTTTGCTAGTCTATCTAGCAGGTTTCCATTACATGTTACGAGAATATTTCCTGAATATTGCTGCGACGATAAAGCTAGATGTCGACTTCGTAACGCTGTTTTCATAAATTGTCATGTCGCATAAGCAACGCAGTAAGCGTGTCGCTGTAATACGAAAAGTTACTGACTTAATAGGCTTATTTATGTTGTTATTTGTTATTGATAAGACGTAACTGGTGTAATTTTTTAATGACTGTGTATTGTTGGATAGCTGTACTTCTTGCTGTACTTGGCATAATTTATTATGCGCTGAACATCTTGTCAAGGAACAGAGGCCTAATTTGTTTTAAATTTTCATGCCTCATGCCTGTATAGACTTACTTATAACGTCACTCGGGTAAGCCAACGTATACGTATGGTGCATGGAGTTGTTTCTCGATAGAATAAATGCTAAACTGTTCGCTGCTTTGCTGTACAGCAGATTTTATTTACAACTCGTGAATAAAAATACATGTATATATAAAGGCAAAACATTTAAAACAACAACGTTACTTCAAGATTGTCTCTACTGTACATAGATAAATGCACAAAACATCAGTTTATACAGTACACTTGTTTACGGCAATATTTAAAAAACTTGCACATCGAAAACAGCAAAAATCACAAAAGGTGATATTGCCCGCATCACACTGACTATGTGGGGAGACCAACTGATGTTTTGTGCATTTATATTTGCGGTTTTATTACTATAATACTGTTTTCCTACTGGTGATCAGTTAGAAAGATATTGCGCCCCAGAAACCACAAAAAAGGCATATATAAATAAAATTTTTTGCGTATATTTCACCCATTTGCCGAGAAGCTCCCCTTCGAGGGATTTGCATAAAATTTTGCATGACTAGTCCCCTCGCCGACGTAATCAACAGTGCCAAATTTTATTTCAATCGGGTCAGCGGTTTTGATTCTGTGGGGGTCGAATTTTTGGCTTTCCCATAAGAAAGAGAAGTCGCCGTTAACACAGGGCGTGAACTACCGTTCAGTCTGTGATAACACAACAACAGTCTGAAAGAAAGTCATACATACTACACATGCCCACCCAGGCGCGTTAGGCAATCAGCCAGTTCAAGTATATAATAACTGCAAAAAAGCAAATGAAAAACGCATCGTTTAATCGTCCACGGCTTTAGCGGCGAAACAAAATCACGCGGTTCAGTATAGCTACACAAGCACATATCAGAATAGGTTCCTATAGGCTAGTTTTGTAGCACACAGTCCAAACTCCACTATTTTGATTTGTTAAAGACATTTTGCTATAGACTCGATTTGTTGCAGTAAAACACCAAATCGAAATAATTAAAGTTTGAACTTGGTCAGTGCTTACTACGGACCCTTAGCCAAATTTGTGTATGAAAACGCATAAATTTTGTTGTAATTTTGGGGCATTTAACTGTGGTTCTACCGTTCTAAACCAATAATGCTTAGGAGCGGGCGGGCCAACGTTAAAACGTGTGGTCGCAAAATGTTCTAGGAAAAATCGCAAACAGTAGTAAACAATTTAGAGATAATCTAGCCTTCTTTACCCCTTTACTATATAGCCTAGTCCTGATTCTCTGCAGTCTTTAATTAATTCACCGGGTTTATACTCACGTAAGAATGATCATCGACAGTAATTAATTACAAAACAAAACAAAATAATTTATAACAGCGACGGCGACAGGGTGGTAGGCCTAACGGCGATGTGGATGGGTCCCACTCTGAGTATGTACAAGAAAACTCTCCCGACTCGGCGAGTGACGAACAAGAATAACAGTCCAGTTCAAGGCGGGAACGCTTTCAACGCTTTCTGTCTCTACGGTTGTTCGGATGAGCAGTAAGCTGTGGAATGCAGGAATGGAGGAAAACAACAATCATACATGTAGAGTGTAGACCTACAGACTTTCAAATGCCATTTCCTCAAATTTCTGCGCATACAACCGACATCAGTGATCCATGCAGATTATTCGAAGTCTCGTCTCAGTCTGTGTAGGTTTTTTTCACACATGTACTGAGAGTCGTGCCGTTCGTTAATGCAGCGTTATTGCGATCACCTGGAGCCGTCTGCATCAACTTTGATACTTCTGTCTTAGTTGCCTTCATCTCCACGTTATAAATACAGACAGCGAATACGAATGCATAACTTGAACAGAGAACAATAACTCATTCTCTTTCTACTTCACGTAACAAAAACTCCTCGCCATGCGGCGGCGGTTACAACGAAAAACGCTCGAACCCGTTTAGTTTTAGATGTTGACATTTAGGAACTGGAAGTCCGGCCTGAGTTGGGAGTTGACATCACACGGGAAAGGCAATACGGTGAAGGAAGCGATCGGTATGAGGAACTGGGAACGAACGCCCAATCAGCTGACCACCGCCCGTGCCGCTTTCTGCCACTGGTCAACCAACTTGTAGCATTCCGTGTGACCTATACAGTAAGTGTACACCACAAGATAATTATCCACGACCAGAGTGACCATGTACGCTATAATTATTCAGTTTGTTAAATATCGACTAGCCAATACAAACTAATTTCTACCAAGACTGCGTCTATCAGAACTCAATAAAAAATTGCAAATTAACATGCCTTGACCAAAGTCTGCATTACCGGTAATATTTTCTCACAAAATGTCTGGAGAGTTTCGTTTAACCCGCTTTTAACTGCGTTGCCAATAGCCATGGAAGCTAAAGTTTAAGTAAGTCTTGTTGCTCAGTTAGGCATAGACTAACATCATTTTAATTTGTCTCGTTTTACGCAGCGTTATCATAGGTCTTAAAAATAATAAATTACAGATTCATACGATGTCTCAAAACACCTACTTTTACGCGTCAAGTGACTGTTCGCATTTTTATTTTTGGCAAATATATAAACCTAACAGAAAAGGGAGCAATGAGCTATAAAACTGTCGACCAAATGCCGACATATTGTGCGGTCGTCCGTCTCACTTTCGATCGTTTGAGCTGAAAATCTTGCACTGGGGAACGTGCACGCCAATTCTGGTTTTCCCAAGTGTCTTCGTTTTCAAGTTATAGGGGCCCGTACGCAACGGACGGACAGACAATATTTGCAGGCCATTGCGGCCTCTTTGGACGGCCATAGCACACAGCAGACAGCAGACTGTTCAGCACGGTAATCGCATAAAAAGAAACTGCGCAGCCTGCGCGTACTAGATCTTGGCAGAGAAAACAATCGCGGCGTTGCGCGTACATAAAGAATGCATGAGACCTGCGAGTATAGGAGGTTATAGTTAGGACCTACCTAGCGCACGTGCGAGCTCGCCAGCCTCGAGGCTTTCCAGGATAGGTTCATCGGAGACGAAGAAGCTGTGCTTGGCAGCATCTCGTCGTCCGACGGCTGCCAGGATCAGCTCGACACAGCGCGGCTGATCGTACGCGATGGCCGTGTACAGCGCTGCCACGTAGCGATTAGCCTCGGTCAACGCTTCCTGGTCGAAGAACATCGATTTGTTCCTCGATATCAGATACGCCCGCTCGACGATATCTGCATATCAAAAGATAAGAAAACGAATTTTGGACACTTCGATGGGTGTCAAAAATTAGTGTTGTGCACTGTACAGTGGCATATACGCTATTGACGGCGGCCGCAAGCGTGAGCAAGAAGACAATCCACGACAAGCAATGCATGAAGCATAGGCTATGCGCTAGCTTATGCCCAAATTCCATTGCACCACTTAGCCACAAAGTCCACAGCGCAACAAAGTCCGTCGAGGACTTGTGGCAAAATTTGTAAGCTATTGCGGCCTCTTTCGACGGCCATGGCACACAAAGCAGACAGCTGAGTGTTCAAGACTCGTCGCAACCATCTGGACATTGTCAAAATGGTTTGAACTTTGAAAGCCCGAAAATTCGAAATTTCCCGTGACATATCTGTTTCGTGGTTTGCGTCCGCGAGTTTCATGGTCCGCGTAATGGAATTTGGGCTTTACCTAGCTTTCTATACGCAAGAGCTAGTTTGCTAATTGCTAATTTACTAACCCGTATTAAAAGAGAAAATGCAATTATAATAAATAAAGTACGGTTGCAACTGTAGGCCTACGTAAACCGACGTTGTCGCAGTCTGAAAGGAAAACCAGAAGAAGTCGTCGGAAGGCTAGGAAGACCAGAGGGACTTTGCCGTAAAATTGTTAACGGACACTTCTACATTAACAGTACTTTTCCTGCCATCTCTCCAGATGTGCCACAAAAAGTTGGGTCGTTAAGAATTAAATTATATCTCACCTACTGTTTCCTGAAACGTTTTTCTAAAGTTCGAATCTAGCGGACTAAAATTACTGATTCTACTCTGAGTTGCGTTATGCGAAAATTGCGAATGTTATTTTACAAAAAGTAAGTGAAGAATATAGACTACGCCAGTCAAAAACGAAGCACGAGCAGTAGTTATGGAGTAAACCAAAAACAGAACATTCGACTCACCGTCGAGAGCGAAGTATTGCCTGAGGATCTCATAACAGGCGGACTTTGCCATAAGCTCAGACAGGATTGCGGCGTATCCCTTCATTGCCGCATATTCAAGACACGTCATCTTACCGATCTTCAGCCGTATACTCACCGCATGCCCATCCTGCACAGCACAGAGCCATAAAACTCGTCAAACAAACGGTTAATATAACAAGAAGCCCAGCTATCGCTAAGATAGCCGACCGTACTGGTTGTCAGTGACCTTCAAAATCATTCAAGGTCGATGATTTTCATTTCATTTAAAAGGACGTATGCCATTTCCCATTTGTGATCAGTAATAACCTTGGCCGTATCTCACTGTTTCCGAGATATGGCCAGTTTTTTTATTGAATTTTCTACCCTTTCTATTCAACCCCCAATTTGAAAATGTTTCCTTGCACTAGATAGCTGAAATTTTGCACGTCTAAGTTTAACACACATGGCTAATTATTCGTTAAGAAGTTTTCCCTTACGATTTACAGAGGGACAGACCGACAGACAGACGGACGACAACTCGTACCAATAGCTCGACCGTTACTTAAGCACAGAAGGCAAAAAAACACACATTCACAAAAAGTCGTGCTAAAAGAAGTAAGACATGGAACCCGCTTATAATAGGTAATAGGCTACAAAAGCACTGTTTTGGGGCCAGTCGGAATGCAACCCTACATAGACCTATTATACGTCACGTCGAAATTGCCACTGAATTTCCTGTTGTTTTTTCGTTTGGGATTCCGCCGTTCAGAAGTACTTGGCAAATTACGAACAGGAAAAATAAGACATTTTATTGCACAGTTGTGCTAATAAATCGCAATCCACCTTTTTATTTGACCGTCCGTCCTACCCATACGGGCTCCTTATGCAAACACAAAAAGGCACTTAAGTTTTTGGTCTGCACATAGTTAAGGTGACCATTAAAAGTGTTGCATGTTTTGAAATTTATTTGCTTTAAAGGTAAAGGTAAAAATCGTCAATTTATATAGCGCATCGTCGCGTACACGCCTCTAATGCGCTTTCGTCACTGACCAGAGCCGCCGGTCGCACAGCCACCGCGTGCAGCCTGCAGACACAGGCTGGCGCAACGGCCAGGCCAGACAGCCCCAGTCAGCTGTACTAAGGTCACCACCTCCCGTAATTCATATAAATTGGTTACTACTCATTTAACCGACCCCGGAGGGATGGCAGGCTGAGTTGGCCTTGTTGGTTGACTGATAGCGGACGCCTTACCCACAAAGGGTCAAACAACCATTCGTCAGTCTATCGCAGGATAGGGAAAGTTCGTCGGCCAGGGCCGACGTTCTAACGACTATGCTACGCCACCATTGTAATGTAATGTAATTACCACTGTAATGAATAAAGAGCTTAAAAATTGGTCTAGACGTTCCCCAGATGAGGTGCGCCAATTTTTAGCTCAACGTCCGCAAGTAGATATGTCGGCACCGGGTCGGCATATTATGTTTTTGGTTATTTTCAAAATGCTTACGAGCTGCTTGCAGTCGGTACCTGGACAAGCTGAAGGAACAGTTCCAAGTCGTTGTTGTAGACCGCTCGCTCGAGCGGTGAGTCGAACGTGTCCGGTGGAGCGTAGACCGAGGCCGGGATGCGTCCATAGTACTCGAATATACAGCCGGGCATCCTGCCGAGGGTCGGCGTCTTCTTCCGCGTCGCACTCCTGTCTCACACACCATCACAGACCACGCGAGCATAATTATAAGAACAAGACACTGCACTGCTGGAGTGGATAAGCGAGTACGCAGTACAAACATATACCACTCCAGACAGAGCGGTATCGTACTTAAACCACGCTCGGATGGCATAGACTACGACGTCTTTTGCTTTAAGACGCACGACTGCAGTCAATTAAGGTTGTAAAAACAGTACCAGCGCAAACTGAGTGCGGTTCAATAACTAGAAGGGCACGCGGAGAGCGCAAGCCGCAAACCCCCCTTCAACGCTATGCCATTTTCTAGCTGTGCATGCCGGATTTAGATGCTTTTGCTGATCCGGATCACGACATCTTCTTGTTTCTGTCACGTCGTATTGTCTGGTCCACCATGGTTCCGCAAACCTTGCAAGCCTAAACTTCAGCCTATAAACGTACGTGTGGGTTTCAGTATATACTAAATTACTACATTTTTATTGCTGTTTCCTGTGGACATTGTTGGGTACCACGCTGAGCGAGAAAGTGAGTATAGTCGAGAAAGTACAGAAAAGAAGGCTGCCATACTGTGGTCATATCATACGAATGAATAAGGAAAGGTATCCAAATATATTTTGTATAGAGAAGTCCATGAAACCAGACCAAGAAGATGACCTAGAAAGAAGTGGATCGACAACATCCAGGAAAGAAAAACTGCTCGGAGATGAGACTATCACATCGAGGCGGACAGATTTGCACCCGACAGAAACAAAATTAATGGATATGCTGTCAACGCGCGTCGACTATGTATTTGTCGACAGGACATTGAGTCAAATTTGGCCTAAGTGTTCTAAATCAGTTCAAAAAAACAGTAGCAGCAAAGCTGGACAGCTAATCATTCTCTAAACATGCTAATGACTAAAACACAGTTGAAGGCAACGTTGCAAATTGTGTCAATAACAAAAATTTGAGATAGTCCTACACTAAGCCTTACTTTGGCCCAAATGATTTAGGCAAGTCGCCACTCGACCATACAAAGTAATGTAGAGCAACTGTTATAATGCGCGAAAAAAGAGTATCTCGATTCTCTAGTCTGCATCTTATTATTACATAAGATTACTTACATGTCCGGCTTAACGACTGGCATGTGCTGACAGACTACAAATTTGACTGTGTTTACATTCTCTGCACTGCAATAGCGAGCGGCTTGGTGCCGCAAAGTTCATGGACAACTTTCCAGAAACGGCGGATATCTACCATCTATACGTCATTGCCTACAGGTTGCAACTTTCGTCCCGATCAGTGCTGGACCGAAGGACGTTTTTCTGCTGACTCGACAACCCTTTCGATTAATCGGTTGACTAAATAGCAGACGTAGTTAACAGGTAAGACTAAAAAAGAAACTCGATGGTAATGCAGATTTTGAGTTTTTCTGACCTCTCGTTTATTTTATTTCGCAATTTTAATTCAGTCTTAAAAAAATAATCACAATTTTCTATTCTATTATGACTAAAAAAGTTTCAATATATCGAGCACTACAAAGAAATAATTATAGGCCTACGAAATATTTATAGCTAGAACGTAAAACAATACATGACTGTTCACAGTGTTTAGTTTTTAAAACTCCATCAAAATCAAAGATGGGGGTCTTGCCTTCGTGGTTGAGCGTGTTCCAATGGTGTAAACAATTAGCTTTTTTGTTATTGTCCATTGTAGATTAGGCCTACCGTAATTCTAAAGCACGTGGGAAATATGAGGTTTAAAGCGCTTATTTTCTATACTCAGCACAACTCTACGATCTGAGCTAAAACTTCGTTGCAGCGGTGCCGCCAACTTGCAGCTAAATCCGGTCGCAGCAGCGGTTAGGCCTATAAAAACAGCTGATGCTGCTGCTGCTGCTGCAAGCAGTTTACCTGGCGATGTTGACGTCCGCAACACCACCGCGGCTGCAGCTATAGGGCGTTAGCATCGCACTCGTCTGCCAGCCAGGTAGGACTAACTGACGGACTGACTGGGCAGATGAACGAGTATTGGTGTCAGTGAGTTATGATCCACTGCTATCTCTTGTTTGCCGATAACTTATCACTATCCACACTCCATAGCATTGTCCTAGAGTCAGTGCAACGCCAGAATAGTAAGTAAGATCATGCAGGTGGACGTGGCCTTTTCAACTTGGAGATGTGACGTGACCAAAAAGTGATCATAAATTCCGCGCTATAAGTAGCAAACACCGTGTGTACTATTTACGCTCCTTCACAGTAAATGACAAGTTGACAACTTAAGTAATTTTCCTACCGTGGTAGTGTCGCAGACTCACCGAACGTGCGTCGCCTACATTCACTTTTATCCTCCATAACCTAATCGCTCTGCAGTGCTAAGCTTAAAGCTTAAAGCTATAGTAGTGTCTGCTTGGTAGTGGAGTACCCTGGAAATAACGCGTACTTTCACTTTCGTTTTTTAAAAAGGCTAAAATTTCCCGTGGCTTTTCATCTTGCGGCTCGTCCCCTTTTCGCTCTATGATTAAAAATCACCTTTCAGGCAAATGCGATTTCAGTATTAATTTCAGTTTTTGTCATATTTGCCAGTTTTTGATTTTAAGTGGCAGCTTGCCTGCCATTTTTTTCCAGTGCAAATCATTCGTCATAAAATATTATTATAATTTTATTATCATCATTATCATGCGTTTATTTAGATAGGCTACACAAAAAACATATATATGACGCCAAACGGTTCAAGCCAAAAATCCGTTCACAAAAATGTCATTTGTGGCAAATGTGAAGCATGTGTGCTAGTCTGTCAAAGGTTTTCTTATTTAGACTTGAACGTACAGAGTGATATAAAAGTTCAACAAGTTAGTGAGTAAACTCGTGCAGCAAAACAATTTCAAACACAAGTTCTGTATATCCAGCGCCAGAAATTTTTATTGGAATAAAAACAGTTACCGATTTACAGGCGGTATAACGTGCTCCTGTTACAAGTAGGTCTACCTGAAAGATGTAAGCAGTAATTAATCATACTTTCTTGAAAATCTCGGATATTGCAGAATGAAAGACACTGGGCTTATATTAGGCCTGCAACAGTGCAACTGCATAAGTTGGGTCATTTGGAAAAAAAACAGACGAATGTACAAATTATAAGCATCATGAAAACATACATCAGCCACTGCCACAACACCAAGTAAAAGAAAATTTCTTTTAATTAGTTGAGTACCTAAGTCAAACGATAAAAGCCTGCTGTTTAAACTATGTTAGCCAAACGTTGTAGCTGTAACAAAACTCCGCAACTTAACCAAACTGGTCAATGACAATGTTCGTATGATAATCAGGGTTTTTTTTTATTTTAGCAAATACTCTATATATTATAGTGTTGGTCATGCATATCAGGCCTATGCACTGCAGACTAAAGGTAAACATCTAGGTTCGCATGGGTGTAATGCTGTTGATTTTTCTGTTGTTTCTGTGTGGCTGCTGACCATAAGGAAATCCGTCCGTTTCGGCAATTGCGTTGCTGACAACAGACGGCATGCGACTTGCGGTTGGAAACCGGCGAACAGTTAGCTTAGTCTGCCGCTTGGAATCAATAAATAAAAATAATTAATAAATACCAAATAAAAATGAAAAAAAAACGGAATTACATAACTAATTCAATTCTTATTCTTCCTCTTTTTTTATCTCTTCTTTCTATTCTTTACATTTAAGCTAGCTGTGGCCTATAGGGAATGTGCAAAGCGCTACCTCAGTGACCCGTCACTCAGTTAAAACAGATTTTTTACGCGCGAAAGCAGCTACTGCTTTAGCGCGTCTTAGCCATCGCAATTCTGTCCGTCTGTCTGTCTGTCCGTCACACAGGTGGATCAGTCAAAAATGGTGCAAACTAAGATCATCAAGTCTCCACCGTCGGCTGCCTGGAAGACTCTAGTTTCAGGATCCGTAAAACTTTTCTATAAATTCGAAAAAGATCACCCCAACCGAGGGCTATACTAAGTAACGAAAATTTAGACCCGGCATATTTATAAGTGAAGAATGTTTGGAAAATGAATTACAAAATATATAAGAAACAAAATGAACAAATAAAGGGCGAGCGGAGAAAATGTTTAATCTTTGAGAACAATCGGCTACGTGAGCGAAACTAGTGACAAGATGACAACTCACTGATTTAGGCGCGGTATATGTAGAAGCGATTACTGAAACATGCAGGTAGGCCTACTGTGTATATACAGCGGATTTTAAAACGAACAGAACGATAGCCGCATAAAAACTAGGTAGCTTTTCGTACCTGTACAATGTGCAGTCAGTGCAGACTCGTGTAGTGATATAATGTCATTCGACAGCGTCTAAGCTTATACAATTTGACTGCATGCGGACAGTGGACGGCCTCATCGTGTGTATAGCCATGCACACAATACGGACATAGGCCTATAGGCCTATGCGTCAATATCTAGCAGCATTCGTGCGCCGCCAGCAACGTCATTGATCCCGGCGCATGGTGCTCGCCTAACCTTGGGCAAACACAGCTCGATTGAACTCAAATATAGATGTGTCTCTTAAGCTTCGCGTACACGTCGCCCATTTATTGACGCGCTACAGCTTTGCTGTAGGCGTCTATGGCACGGCTGTCGTTCATCTGTCTGTCTGTGGGTCACGAATGTATTGTGGCCAAGCGTTAGGTCGTAAAGGAAAAATTTTGCACGAATAATTAGTTCTCTGTCGAGGCTCTCGGCGTACAAAATTTTGGGAATGCAGTGCAAGAAAAACATTTTCAAATTTGGGGTTGAATGGAGAGGGGTAGGAAAATGTGCGTTTTAACGGAAAACTGGCCATATCTCGAAAACTGTGAGAGATAGGGCCAAGGTTACTATTAATCATTAACAGAAAGTGGCATACGCCCTTTCCGATAACATAACAAAAAAAACTGAGCTAATGCTCATGAGACGCGCGAGAGCCTATAGCAGTTTCTGTTTGCAGGTAATCTTGGTCTTTCTCCATCCATTTCATCGCAATTCACTCTTTTGCAGCCAAAAATCGCCAAAAATTACTAATACACCTATTTTTAGAGTTTAAGGTCATTCAAGGTCATCAATGTTGACAATCCTAAGAAGCTAGTTGCCAGTGCTTGTTGTGTTAAGCAGCATGTCCGTGCCTATCTGCAATTATTTTTACGCTAAACGAGCTAATAGCGCTAAAATAACGTCTTCTTAGAGCAGGTGCTCTTTTTTCCCCTTCGTTCGAGGGGACCCCCGTGACCCAGCGGCACAAAATTTTGTCACGAAATACTAGAGACTCTAAGCTATCATACGGTGCCTGGTCTTCAAACGGTACCGGGTTATGACAGACAGACAGACGGACAGACAGACAGACAGAATTACCGTAGCTAATACGCCCTATAGCAGCTAGCTCTCGCGCGTAAAAATCATCGATCTTGAATGACTTTGATGGTCAGTACTGCAACAGGAACTGTACATGCTGTAGCGCGTTTTTCCTTGCGACAGCTGGGCTTTCTTTTTACGTACACAACAGGCAACAGCAAAACTGTGCGACTCGGTAACTAAGACATTCATAGGTGTGTACTGTGTAGTCCATAGACACGTCTGTTTGCGTAAACATGTTGCATGTTTACCTATTTACCATAATGTCACCGTCACAATATTTCTTGTTGGGCGTTAGCCTTTCTGGCAGCCTGCCACAGTGCCACACGTATTTAGACAGAGCTTGATGTATAATTACGTTGTAATGTATCGAGTCCAATGTGGCTCTCCAAACTCTCTCTTCCTCACTCTGCTTCGAGGTCGTTCACGGATAAGTGAACAAGTAGGCCAACTAAGCTTGTTATCATGCACGTTAAAGGCAGTGCTCAAACTACAAGGTTAACCAAAAAATTGTCACCACTTTAGGCCTATGTGTTTTAGCTTCATCAAATATTAACCAATTTTCAAAAGTTGTTCACTGTCAAAATCAGAAAATTTGCAATAGCACTATTAGATCCCACCACACCTCAAGTGTGTCGCTTCACTACTTTGTGTCTTTTGTGAAAGCATATCACAACGCGGCGTTTCGTTGATCGTGCCATTGCTCAGTGTTGTCGCCGGCTTCAGTGCGTCGTCCAGCGGCAAGGCGTCACATTTTGATGTAAAAAAACTGCATTATGTGACAGTTACATTAGGCAATAAGTAAAACAAAAAAGTTATTTCTGTTCTTAATTTTTACGCGCGAAAGCAGCTACTGCTTTCAGCCCGTCTTAGCCATCGCAATTCTGTCTGTCCGTCCGTCCGTCCGTCTGTCACACGGGTGGATCAGGCAAAAAAGGTCCAAGCTAGAATCACCAAATCTTCACCATCGCTGCCTGGAAGACTCTAGTTTTAGGAACCGTAAAGCTCTTTCATAAATTCGAAGGGGGTCACCCCGAACGAGGGCGCTA
>Ga0056128_1005356_pt1 | contig 16161 bp, 10 predicted proteins | sample WorMetLIZISLAND2_FD_71113 | JGI IMG/M metagenome (GOLD analysis project Ga0056128, IMG submission 71113) | Marine gutless worms symbiont microbial communities from Max Planck institute for Marine Microbiology, Germany - Olavius geniculatus... ... | reverse complement strand
TTCCTATACAGCAATAGACTTTAAAAAATTTTCTCGTGTGAGACACCCCGGACCACGCTTCAAAGAAAACGGCCAGAATAATGGAGAAAAGGAGGAAAGAGAGAAGGGAGGGAAAACAGTGGGAAAAGGAGGAAGGGGAAGAGAACAGGAATCGCCCACCCACTAGTTTTGCACATTATAATGGCTACCTTCGTCCGAGGGGCCGAGCGTCGAGTCGAACTCGGAGAAGATCTGTTCAAGCGGCTTGCCACAGACATTCGCCAGCACGTTCAGTCGACCTCTGCAGTATATACCCAGCGCATGCGCAACGATAAGTCGTAAAAACAAGGGTGATGAAGTGCTGAAAATGCAAAACTGGAAAATGACGGACATGAAAAAATGATGAGTTTGAAGACATTAGCCAACTGCTGGAACTTCGTTGACGGTAACACGTCGGCGAGCAGACATCTAGACACAGTCTGACCATCAGCGGTGGCGTGGGTTAAAAAAAGAAAACGGAGCAGGAAATTGCAATTTTCCGACAGAATTCCGACAGGCAGTTGCGAATTTTCGACAGAGGAGATTACGGGTGCACACAATTTCAATTCTGCTACTAAATTTTATTTTTTTTTACACAATCAGGGTTTTTAGCCCCAACTTATTTTTCATTTTTAGACGAAAACTTTTCGACTAGAAAATGTTCCGACAATTTTCCCACAGCCAAAAACTTAGTGGAGAGGCAATTGTCCCCTCTGCCCCCCTGCCATGACGCCAATGTTGTTATACCTGTGTGGCATTCCGATGACGCAGCTTTCGACGCCCAGCGCACTGGACGTGTCAATCACTTGCTTCAGCGCCGGGATAAGCACCTCGCAACCTTCCAGTCCAAAGCGTCTCTCCGCCGACCACTTCTTGGCCAGGAACTGCTCGAAGTTGGTCGAGTGCAGTAGACGCTTCATCAACATTCTCTTCTCGTGGCGAGTGAGTTTCATGACGCCCGGCAGCTCAAAGTGCTTTTTGATCCAGTCGCGTTGATCAACGTTGTCGATGAACATGAACTCAAGGCCGATGTATTTGCAGTAGATATCCTAGGCAAACATAGACTCATAACAGTAGTGACACTACAGCGGACCCTCGTTTTCCCGTTTTAGCTAAAAGTTTTTTACTAGAACTGCAGTACTGCACTTTGTTGTCGGCAAGCCGCATTATGTGCCTTGCTCGTCCGTCTCTCCGATCGAGCTCGTAACTCAAAAACTAAGAGACGCAGAAAGCCGAAACGTCAACCTTCTCCAGTGCAGAAGAAACCGGTTTGCTAATTTTCGTTTGAAAGATCAACAGTCAAAGTGAAAAGTAGATTTAAGTTGGCTTGCGGACGACCGCACAATGTCGACACTGGGTCGACGTATAGTTCCAAACTTCATTTAAGTTTCATATGAAACATTGGCGCAAAGCACGAAACAAAAACTGCTACGAAACGAAAATGTGACTATAAGCGTTACGGTGCGCAAAAATCTTCGCATTTTTACCCTACCTCGAATCTGCGAATGATTTCAGTGAACGCCAGACACTTTTCACTGCCGTCAATGAACGTTGATGACGGCAGCCGGAATGTACGCTGCTGGTCCGGCTCACCTGCAAACATTCAGTGTCCGGTCACACAAGCCAACGATCAAATTTTCTGACAGCGGAACCGCAGACAGTCGCAAAACGCATGTACAAAAAACGACATATTTCGCAATACCAGCAAGATTGTAATGTTTTTTGGGCCACTGTCCGTCACTCCGCATTAAGATCTGTTTTCGTAAATTAATGAAATGCACCGCAAGTTGTTTCACGCTGTATTTTTAATGGTAAAGAATCCTGAATTGGGATCCGAAATTCGGCCCGCAAAAGACTCCGGATCACCATTAAAATCCAATCAACTCCTTTTCAACATCAAAATCAAATGTTTTTTCGATAAATCGATTAACCACCCAGCCGTCCAGAAAGTTTCATCGAAATATGTTCATAATTTGCATTTTTTCCAGCCGACAACTAAGAAACAAACAGACAAGCAAACGAACAAAGTAACAGAACAGACCCTCGATTTACGCTGTAAGCTATTAAAAGATGAAGTCGAGACGTCGAAAGCGACTTGCCAAGGTGGTAGACCTGCTGGTACTTACACGTGGCCAGCAGTCTGCTTCGAACATCGACCTCGTCGCCGAGTCTGACTCGAGTGATGCCGAGCGGATCCAAGCTAGCCAGACAGTGACCGCGTACCTTGATACACATACTCGTACACACTTTATATCCCGTTTACACGATCGAGCAAACATCGAGCTGGCTCGTCCAGCTAACATATAGCCAGCTCGTCGAGCCAGCTTGATCGTGTAAACGGGGTATTACTCTCTCCACGGCTGGGAGACACATGTGGCAAAATCCCCTTTCCATTCTTTTCCCCCTTTTTCTTTCTTTCCCTTTCCACTGTTTCTTCAGTTTGATTCAAATAAATCACGAGGTTATGACAAGAATGAAATAGCGTTGATTTGTGCCAAATTTCCTGCCGATCGATATACTTCTAAAGTTACAAGCCGTAGGCCTAATAGGGTGTTTATACGATCCAGCAAACGTCCAGCAAACGTCCAGTATTAGCACGTGTATTTTGAATACATTTGCTGGAAGTTTGCTGGATGTTTGTTGGATCGTAAGACACAAAGTAGCCCCCTTTTGACCCACCTGTACAGTGCAGCTGAGAACGTTCGCCCGTTAGAGAACCACTTCGCTCAGGGAGAGAGAAGAAAAAAAGAGTACAGAAAAAATCGCCAGAAGTTATGAAAATGTATGAAATAGAAAAAAAGAAATTGGAAAAAGAAAGTAAGCATAAGTCTACCTGATATTCACGGATGATAGACTGCAGAGCGAGGTAATCGTCGATCAGTTTACTCGGGACTTCGTCACAGCATGTGGAACCCCTAGCTGTTGATGACACGTGCGACAATACGTGATCACAGTTCTTTGTTGCAGCGTCAGCCAAACCGGGAGTCGCCTCATTCGACACGCTGCGGAAAAACTCATCCCACGACTGCACAGCGACATGCAGATTTATTAAACCGATTAAAGCTCTGTTCAGTAAAAAATGAGTGGCATAAATTATGACATTAATGTGCAAAAATGTATCATAAATTTTGCGTTACAATTGGACGCAGTTTTGCTGCGATTAGCCTATATACGCGATTTGAGATACGTACGGCTTCTGTAATATAGATCAAAGAATGTCGTGAAGCACCAAGTAAACTTTTGAATGTCATAACACGCCACAAAGATGCTCTCACAGCCAAAACATGTCTAGCTGCTGTCCGAAATTTTTTGGCCGTCTTTTTAGAGGCACTTGTTTGATAAAACATGCTGCACAATGTCTTAGTCCGTCTCTAACTGTGCATCACGACATTTCCCAAATCGTCACCTCTGTCTGTCCATTTCAAAATGATCAAACATAATTAATGAGTCGACGTCACCGTGAAGTTAGCATGGCAGCTATCGGCTATATCAACTGCAAGCTTAAACCTTAACATACTACTTAGATGGATGACTGTCTTTGGACAACTGGACCATATCGATGTAGGCCCTATACAACTAACCAATCAGGTCAACTCAGCCTCTCATCCCAAACGGGCAGGTAAATCGAGTACCGGCATGCATGTCTGGTGTGGCTGGGGTTAAAGTGGAGCGCGTTCGCCTGCGTTGACTGGCAGGTAACACGGTGAGATCTCACATATGGCAGATGGCTCTCCATAGCTCCGAGATTCTATGAAATGCCTACTGTCAGCTTGCCATATATTGCTGTTGCTTGTGGCGCGTCTGACCTTGTGCACAGTGGCGGGGTCCTGCAGCCAATTTTCATACAACTGTTCAACGTAGACAGCGGACGTCCCGTCGAGGAACGGTTCCGCGTTGACGCTCGAGATGTACGCCTGATAACCGCTGCTGCTGCTGCTGCTGTTGGCAGACAGACGACGCTGACTGATGATGAAGCCTGCAGCAGTCATGGACAATCACAAACTAACAGACTAATTTATTTTAGTTAGATCAATAGTTTAATTAAAATAAGTAATCAGCACTGGAGTTCATCAGCAATCTGGGTCAGAAAATTAGTAACCTTTCTGGCGACGACAGAGAGACCCAGTTTTTATTCCAGCGTATCTCCGTGACAGTCCAGCGTTTTAAATCGGTGCTTTTGCACGACGCGTTTTCCATGGATCCACAGGACCACTAGCCATTCCAGCTTTGTTTTCAACTTCTGTTTTTAACCCCCGGGAACCTCTACCGCCGGAAGTAAGCTTATTAAATAAAAATTTAAAAAACAATAATTTAATATCTCCAGTTAGCGACTAGATTGTTCAAGACAGTGACTTCTCTATTTAGGTATTAACACAAATGTTTAACCCATTACTGCATGACTTATTTTTTGATGTAGCGTCAAACTAGGTGTCCCATTTTTGGGACGCTATGCATAAATGGGTTAATTAAAATGTTTAGGCCTAGATTACTTTTTAAATTGAGAGTTTGCTCGTAGCCATCATCAACAGCATTTCGTCGTCAATGTTGCACCATTTTACTCCAATTTAGTCCCAAACTACATGCAGTTACAAAGTTTAGGTAAAAATACACGGTGTTTTATAAAAAGGGACCCCCTTTTTGTTTTTTTGTAATTCACTCAAATGATGACCAATTTACATGAAATTTTTAACAGTTGTAGCTAAAGAGATATTAATTCAAAATATTGCAACAAAGTATGGCAGTTAATTAAATATTCTTTGCTAGTCGTGACGTAATGCTGACATCATAATGTGTTACAAGCTTGTTAGTGTCAACTGGTACTGTCAGTTGCTACCCAGCTTCGATGGCGAACTCAATCTGGTTCACTAATGAAAAAGTGTTTATCGTGTCAGCACTAAGCAACATGGAGACATAAAATCAAGCGTCTTGCGAATGCGATCTAAAAACGCAACCATATTTTGTTGCAATATTTTGAATTAGTATTTTTTCAGCTACAACTGGTAAAAATCTTGTGTAAATTGATCATCATTTGAATTAATTATGAGAAAAACAAAAAGGGGTCCCTTTTATGAAGCATCGTGTATTAGCCTACTTGGCTATATTGTCAAAATAGTTGCTAACTATGCTAATACATGTAGTTTAATTCATTTTTAGTCAGTTGTCCATGACTGGCCTGCAGTGTAGCGGCGAAAGACAGCACGGTGACAAAGTCGACGTACTGGTGCCGCAATGACTGACGACGACCTCAACACCTCGTGGATGATGTTCACCCCAACGCTCAGTCGATGATACATCGCAGACACCACTGAGCGCTGTAAGTGAGTAGACATAACAGCGTATGAACACTTGAAAAACGCTAATTTAACACCTAGTCACGGGAAAATCACAATTTTTTTAATGCTGAAGGCTACTTCATAATATGAATGCATGTGATCGACAGACAGACGCAATAATGTCAGGTCTGTGACACTGGAATAGGCCAATATTACGCTCTATGCCGTTCTTCGTAGCTGACAGGTGGCAACCAGAAACCCAGCTGTCGCTGAGATAGTCGACTGTACTGGTTGTCAGTAACCTTCAAAATCATCTAAGGTCGATGATTTTCATCTCATCTGAAAGGGCGTATGCCACTTCCTGTTAGTCATTAATAGTAACCTTGGCTGTATTTTTTACCGTTTCCCACTTATAGCTTAAAATTTTGCATCGAAAATTGCAGCCAAACCACTGCAGATGAGACATGGTTACTATTGATAGCCTATACAGGAAGTCGCCAGCGCCCTATCCCATGGTACGATCGCCGACCCGCTACGACTTACCGTTTAGCTACTATTACGGACCATAGTGAGTTATGATTCTTCAAAGTCATCCAAAGTCAATGTTTTTTTAATGTAATTTGAAAGTTAATATACGACTTCCTATATTAGTGATCAATAGCAACCTAGGCCTTATCGGGCACAGTTAAGCCACAATACATACGTTACAGATAGACAGACAGACGACGACAGACAACAAACGTACCATAAGCTCGACCGTTACGTAAGTAGGCCTACGGTCGGCTAAAAATACAAACTTACGCGTGAAATTCCAGACGTTATTTACTGTACCGATATGGAATTGTTCACAAATATACAGAAGATGGTATAGACTTAATCAGTTCTTTGTGACGAGTTCAAACGTAGCTTAGGGGCCTACTGCAATTAAAAATATTTAAAGTTACTACATCATTTTATATAAGCCTACGTGAAAAGTAACGGGAAACCTGAAAAAGCGATTTTCAACGTCACAAGACGCGTGATGGGTCAAACTCAACGAGACCGTCATTTTCTGTTGCACATCACGAGTCCGGAATCAATCGAGTCTTACAGAGTTACTTTGTCATGCTGCGCATACGCCTAATCGTCATGACAACCAGTGCTGCAATAATTTAAGCAAGATTAAAGAGGCAAATAACTGAGAGCAAGTCTCTGTTAATGTGCGAGACTTGTTTTTGGCAACGGAGTCTCGACTCTTGGGGATTCCAATAGACTAGAGGTTTTTGCCTATCATAATTATTCAGCATCTGCATTTACGTGATTCTTGCAGTGTATGCTACTGTTAGGCTGCATGCATAATAATGAAGCTCTACGTAATAATCATCATATGCTATTTCAGAAAGTTGTAAGTACATGTATATGTACACTCTCTGAGCTCATTTCGAGTCTCGACTCTAAAGTGGTGCCACTATTAAAATAACTTACTTACTTACTTACGACGCCGTGCTGTGCCGAGTTGCCGACACTTAGACTAACTACAATGAAAATGGCACTGTGCTGTTGTGAACTGCTGTTAAAATGTAAACAATAAACAGCTGATCAACAGTGATCGTTTTGCACCCTTTATATTTTTGTGTAACAAGCTTTTCATTAAAAACGCATATTTTGGAAATGCACGCACACGTGAAAGAACGAGTGAAACCAATAGCTGTGGTAAGTCAATACGCGTACAATCTGTTTTTATTTATTGCGCAGCGAAATGTTATTGCTGCTGTTTCCTCGTTCCTCATGACCTTATGGCCTACATTTACGTAGCGTCGTCGAACTTGTTGTTACTGAAGTTTTTGCTGTTAAAATTTATGTGTAATTTAGAAGTGAGTGCAAATTGTAGTTGGCGTTGTTAAAGATTATTCATGCTGGATACTGTGAGATTATTAAGTGACGATACTGTACACAAGTTAAGCCTTGACCTGGTAACCTAGGTCAATTTGTGGGCCAAGAACGTCTGTGTTTACCCTTGATATTCACATAACCACTAGGCAGCACCGTAGTGGAGGTTACGATTCTGGAACTGAACTGTAGGAAGCAGCACAAGAAAGAGTATGTAGCTGGGTTAGGAAAAGCATCATCATATGGTCTAAAATAAATGCTGTCTTTTTTTGCTATGTAGAAGTAAGTGTCATGTTTCTAGAGCATAGCATTGTCAATTTAATACTAGTGTTTGTGATGTCACAGTAACAGAATGCTTGTAGCTTTAATAATCTGTTCTAATGTTTTATTTACTTATTTCTTGTCTTGTTTTTAATCTTTATGTTGCAGCTGAAAAGTGTCGGGCCAAAGTTGGTCCCATTCTTCAAAACGCTGACTATCTACTTTGTGTTGTTTGCTGATGAACCTTGGCTTGAGTCGGCCGTATACTGTGTCATCAAGTGCCTGCCGATCATGTCACTCATGTTCTTTGTGCTGCTTCACGGCATGAGTTTCTCTGAGTACTACTCATATTCTCGAAAGGTTTGCCTGCTGTTTAAAAATTAGTTAGATATTTACTGTGTCAGCCGTAATGGTACAATAGCACTGCACTGCCTATAGTAAACGTGAACACTCAACCTATACTCTCTCCGATCATTTGCCTCTGATAAGTATAATTATAAGATATAACACTATACAGCTCATGTTTTTGTTGGTTGATTGGTTTATTGATTGAATGATTGCGTGAATGTGTTACTGTTAAGCTTATAAACTAATACATACTTAGTTATTGCATAGTCAGAACTAAAACTGTGAAAAGATGGCCATGTTTGGGAAACTGATAGAGCAGGTGTAATGTTTTAACATATATATTCTAATATGTCTCTTTTTTTGAATCATGCTGCTTCCTATAATATGAATATGGATTTATTGTGTAGTACTTAAGTAGGTTTATGCTGCAACTGTGGCTGGTAACTGTTTATGGCTTGGTGGGGATCAGAACACTTACCATTTACCGTCTTCTGCGGCTTGATAGGCCAGGTGGCCTTTTGCTGATCAGTACATCAGTGACAATATGTGACTGTTCTTGGAGGAAGTTCCAGTGTGAGCATAAAATCCTTCCTATGCTTGTCCAAATGACCTTTGAAGCTGTTTACTGATTAGGCATTGATGACATCACTTGGCAGACTATTCAAGTATTCAACAATCCTTTGGCTAAAGTAGTCATGTCTTACTTGGCTTCAGCAAGTCAGTCTAGATAACTTCAAATTGTGGCCTGTCTATTGCTAATTTTTATTGTTACTCACTGTTGTGGTTACTTGAGTGAAATGAGCCTGATTTCTGAGTGTCTGACACTGTCGTTAAACTGGGTTTTGTGTTTTACCTTTGTTGTTTTTTGTTTGAGTTGTGTGCTGTTTATTTTATGTTAATACTTGAAAAATAATTGCCTCCACACATACTTGATGGTTGTTAATGCTGTTATTGTTAACATTAGAAATAAGTTTTTTGTACAATCATATGACTAGTCTTGTAGTGATGGGTCAATTCTGTGTTTCACAGGTGTTAGGTGGTCTCATATTTTCATGTTTTGGTGACGCTTTTATGGTATGGAAAAGTAAAGGATATTTCATTCATGGTGTAGCAATGTTTGCTATTGCGCAGGTAATTGCAGCATTAGATTGTATATTTTGCTGTTGTGAAATTTCATTCAACATAAAGTAACTTATACTAACAGGTTCAATTTTTTGATAGTTTGGAGTCAGGAAAAGCATCTGCCTGTAAAATGTCTTGCATTAGCAATACATTCATATTTTGGGGTCCATGCCTAACCTGCAGGAATTTCAGAAAAGTTAGCTAAACAAAAATTAAGCAGCAGCAGCGCAATAGTAGACCAGTAAATTGTACAACTTTTTGTGTTAAAGCGCTTGCACATTTTGCAATAAAATGAAATAAAAAACAATGAAACTATAATTAAACAGTTTCTTTCATTGTAATTGTAATTGTAGTATGTGCAAATCTCTACAACAAAATATTTTTCTTCGCAAGTTTGTGGCAGCGTCTTCCACTCTGTAAGAAACGGTAAATGGAGTTGATGGCAACTGTTTCCAGTTGTATTTTATTCCATTACAGCATAGTGCAACAAACATAAAGTCCTTCTCAAGCCATAAGGCTCAGGCGCTGATCTCTGTTTCCTTAGCCTTCAGCCAGACACCAGTTTACACTGCCAGACTACACATACAGAGGGTTGGTGCATTGTGCAGTGTGTCTGTTTCTGTCTTGGGTTTTGCTGGCACTCACTGCACCTACCCACTGAGGTGTGTCCCAGCTGCTGAGTTCATTTGGGTGGCTGGTTACATTCTGAGATGGTTTATCCACCTGCCATCGATCACCCATCTAAGTACTAACCAGGCCTGGTGTTGATTAACTTCATTGATGCAACTGGCGATGTTCCAACCGAACCAAAGCTGCACCATTATAGCGTAGGTAAGTAAGTAAGTAAGATTATTTAGAAGGCGCAATTTAACAATAGCCACAATGCGCCGCGCTCTAAACGCCCGAACAAAAATGTCTTTAACTGCCGTTTAAACTGTTCAAAGTTAATGTCAGTTTGTCTCAGATGAGCTGGCAGACTGTTCCACAGTCTCGGACCTGCAGCAGCAAAGCATCTGTCTCCGTAGCTGCTGCAGGTCCTTCTGATGACACGTCCTTGAGTTGGCCGATCGCAGCTGACGACGACCTTCGTCGGAGACCAGCTGACAGTCGGCAGCCAGTGTAAGTGCAGCTGGTCCTGTGTGTTGTAGATGCTATATTCGTGGGCGTTCGGTTTACATCCATTGAGTGCTTGGCTCGGTGTGTTTTGGTCTGCAATGGCAGTCCTGGTCTACTCGTATCTGTACCCGGGACTGCACGGCATTATGGTCTACCTGGTGTTGTTATACATCGCTCTGCTGGCGCTGACGGCATGGCGAGCGGTTGCCCGGGTTCAGTTCTTCGCTGATCTCTGGACGTGGACCAAGCTCTGTGCATTTGCCGGCTCGCTGCTGTTCGTACTGTCGGACTTTGTAATTGCTGTGGACAAGTTTCGTCATCCAGTGCCCTACTCGCACCCAATCATCATGCTGACATACTACGCTGCTCAGCTTGGCATCACGCTGTCGGTCGTTGATAGTCAGGTCGATGCGTTGCTTGAGAGCACGGGTGCCATGGCATGATCTGATACCGACCGGCCAGCTTGGCTGTGGTTAAAAACCGGTGGTCAGAGTTAGGGGGAACGTGAGGCACTGCATTCTCCACCTTTTATTTTTAGTTTGTATGGTTCTTCCACCTGTGTTCATGCAATTTTCATATTTTAAGTCTAAAATGCAACAAATTTGATTTCTGCTCGGGCTCTGCTCCAAACTTCACTGGGGGAGCTTACAGGCTCCTTTTAATTCTCTCTAGCTATATTTGCGGGGTGCAATGCTTTCTTTGGATTTTACTTGTTTTTTGGACTTGTGTTAGATGGTGCATATGCATACCTCCAATATCAGGCGGAAACACAACACTGAGCTCAGTGAAATGTATAATGCAATGCACATCTGTCTGCTGGTTTGTCGTTATTAATGATAATGATAATGATAATGGCATTTTGTGTTGGTCTGGTGATCACTGACATCAAGACCATGTCATGAGGCTCAGTTTTATACTGTAGTATTAACACTAGTTTTCTGCTGGATTTTATGCGGCGTTTGTTGACTTATTTTCTTTTTGCATTCTACAGTATTATTAGAATTATATTGCCATTTTTGGCTTAGTTTTAAATTGTTCGAGTTATCTTTTCTGTTAGTTTACCTGCAGCTGGAAATCTGTAACAGCTGCAGTATGTGAGACTTATGCAACTTGAATAAAGTCTTAATCTTTTTTACAGTATTTGTATCTGATATTTTTCAGTGTCAGTGCAGGTCATTGCTGGGAAAAACTTGTCTTAAAACTGTTATCTTAAAATGTACATCCACTTTTAAGTGATTGCATGAGTATAACGTATTTGGTGTCATAAAAAACTTTGTTAAGCAAGTTTATGTTGCGTTCTTTGCATGTGTTAGCGTTATTCAGTTTTTAAGTCTTGTTTAGATATTTTGTGTAAATTTGTCCAAATTCAACCGTTTTGATGTTTGTTTTGCAACAGCAGTCATATGTAATGTCATATATATTTCAACTTACAATTTAATAGTTACACCTAACTTTCTGGCAGAGTGATGTGTATGTATATCTGATAAGTTCAACAGTGATGATTACAATCAATGCAATAGTCTCGAGTTGTTGTCATATATTTTGTTCTGTTTTGATGACAAAAGCTGTTTTTTATGTCACATATTTCAACTTACGGCTAATAGTTATGCCTGATATATCTTATAGTATGATGTCGATGTATGCAGATTATTATCAATGTAATGTACATATAGTCTCATGTCGTATATTTTTCTCGGTGACTATTAGCTGGCTGAGATCTGCACCGTTATTTTTTAGCCTATATGTTTTACATTTAATCATTGTTTTCAGCTGTAAATTTCAAACGGTTTTTCTCCTGTCGTGTTCTATGAAATTGTTTTGTGTTTTTGTTTGTGTTTTTGTTGCTATTATGTATTTTCTGTTATATGCAGTGAATAATCTTAGTAATTATAGACATTATATTGATAATTAGTAGATGATATCATTTGGTATTTGCAGCTGAACTGTAAAAATGTAAGTTGGTATTGACTTATTGTTAAGAGTTTCGTTGATGGCACTTGATCTCGAGTGCAGTAAATTAACATGTTGCTTTAATGTGACATGCAAAGATGCAAAGGTGTTAGATAGATTTGCACTGTGATCATTGTCATTCAAATAGAAACTCAATACTTGTAGAATGTGGTGGTTAATATATATCACACTTACCGTGCACTGATGTGGCCGGAGAAAGATTTTTGAAAATCAGCTAATATTTTGCGCAGTAATGAATGTGGGAAATTATGGGCTTACTTGTTATCACTGTCCGATAGTTTGCAGATCTGACATTACAAATGAGCATGCAACACTTTATTAGGTTCCAAAGGATTTTGCTGCCAAAAGTGCCATTTTTTGTTTGTCGAAAAATGTGAATTTTGTCAAAAATTTTGCCAAAAATACCGAATTTTGCCATTTTTTGCCATTTGAAAATATGGCTTTTTAACTGCTGTTAACTTACTTTACAAAGTTTTGCCAAAAGTTTCGAGGCTTTTGGCTTTCACTTTTTATTTCATTTGTCAAAAAATGCAAACTTTTTGAGAAATTTTGCCAAGAATCTTGAATTTTGCCATTTTTTTGTCATCTGAAATTGAGTGCTTGTTATGCTGAATAGGCTCCAAATAATTTTGCCGCCATAACTGCCATTTTTCATTCGCCAAAAAATGAACATTTTGTAAATTTCGTAAAATTTCATCAAAAATCAATATTTTCATCACGACTGCCAGTTTTTGTTGCTTCGTCATTTTTTTGTCAAAAACGAAATCCTTTGGAGCCTACACATAACCAGTCATTTATGGTTTTTTCGCATTCTTGATGATAGGAAACATTAGTTCTGATTACTTTGTTTTTTAAAACTTGAAAAATTTTAATTTATTTTACATCTCGTTTATAACCAACCGTGACCGTCTTGCGTTGTGGAAAATGCTGGTATTTTAATTAGCAATATAACCTATTTATGATTTCACTGTCGCTACATCGTATCACGATCTGCCATTGACTTACATGCATGCGTCTGCCTATGAACATTCGTACCGGATATAGTCATGTATAAGTCAATCTGTGTACAACTCGGAGTCCTGTGTATACTGTTGCTTGTGGTTGAAGTTGTTTTATATTGACCAAAGTTAAATGTGAAATGTTTACTTATCAGTCCCAATGATCGTGCAGTACACTTGAAATGTTCGTTAATTCAGTGTTGAAGTATTCTACCACCGGTGAACTTTATGCAGGAAGTAAGGCATAAGGTTAAAGGTCCGAATATAGCTCTTAATGAGCGAACCCATCTCAGAGCTACGGAGCGCCACTTGTCATATGGGATCACACAGTGTTACCTGCCACCCGACAGAGGTAAACGCGCCCCACCTTAACCCCAGCCAGATAGGCCGGTACTCGATTTACCTACCCCAGAGGGATGGAAGGCTGAGTTGACCTAGGCGGTTGGTTACATCCCGAGATGATTTACCTGCCCACAGGCAGTCACCCATCGCAGTATTAACCGGGCCCGGCGTACAGTAACTTCGCTGATCAGATCAGACGCGTTACCACTACACCACGCCTACCGCCCAAAGGACCTAATTTACGGAGAAAATTAATTCTATAGTTATTTACAACATAGCCCTACGAGTTTCTCGCACTGGCCTGCTGAAAACTGGGCCGTATTCCTAAGTTGTTTTGTGTTCTTAAGTTGTTTGGTTTTATATGTGTGTAATACACATTTTACTTATAGTCACGGTGACTTAATGTTAACTTGCAGCAGACGATTTTGCTAAATATGCTGTAAATATTATACTCGTCGGTTCGCCCTTTGGACGAATAAAAGCGTTCCTTCATCGCAGCCGTAGATTCTGTGTAATTTGTGGAAATGCACAGACTCGTGATACTTTCAGTTTTCAAACACTCACAACAGAGTTCATCAATCAATCCGTGTACAATTCACAGCCTTTAATTGCAAACATTTATCATATTTCACGTCGCCAGTCTGCTGAACGGCTAATCACGCGTAAAATGTTGAAGGCAGGCCACGCACAGACAACAGACTGTAGCAGTCATCGGGCAAAACACAATGAAGCTCGAACGACTGGCGCACTACGTGTGTCAAACAGATGGGCTATATACACAGATAAGCAAGTCTAATTGTCTATAGCTGCTACAGAGTACAGATCACAGGCGCGGCGCCTGCGTCCAGAGGAACGATCATTACGGCCGTGACAGCGACGGCCATTGCCCGTTTTTTGCTCTTTTCCTAAATTATGGGCTATCGGGAAAAAGCTGGAAAATCGGCCTTCTTGTCGGAAAATTTTCGTCCATTTCGGACCGAAAGACCGCCACTGGGGAAATTTCGGGGCAAAATTGGAATTGTGAGCACCCGTGATCTCGGTCGAAAATCTGCAGCTGTCAGAATTCTGTCAGAAATTTGTCGCGGTGTCTGTGGCAAACAGAATATGCAGTCCTACTTTTTCTAACCCGCGCCGCTGATGGCACAAAGGTCCCGAACCCACAGGTCGGAGGCGCTCGATTCTTGAACTGGTCTGCAACAGCAGAATGAGAAGCTTTTGCACGTGAGCTTATTGCCCTTCCGTATAGACATCCAGCTGGATTTAGGAAAGGGGGGCACAAAGTGAAGAGACAAAAGAGGGACGGGCAGAATGGGGAGAGAAAGGGAGGGACGGAAAGAAAGAGAGAGAGAGGGGACGAAGCAAAAGGAAGGGAGAAGCGAAGGGAAGAGAGTTTGCTCCCTGCCCCCCCCGCACATTGATAAAAGTCGGTGCTTGCGCGGTTACGCTGACGTCTGTCACCACGCTTTAACACTAGTTGCTAGTTGCCACTGTGATACTGTCTAGACTGTCTAACGAGCATACCATGTTCACAACAGCATAGACCTGGTTATAGCCAGCGATGTGGGCAATGCACAGCTGTAACAAACGTTTATAAACGCTGTTAATTTTTTTAAAACGTGTTTTAACGCTTCCCCAACGGTTATGATTACCCGGTAATGGTCAGTGTTGATAAAATTTCTTTTCAGCAATCACACATTTACACGATCAAGAATAACTGGATTACAAACAGGCAGTCATTACAATGTCAGTATATCATATTACAAGTATTAATGTGAAATCCACATTTGTGAGTGGCATTCGTACATAATGTAGTCTACTTTATTTTCCAACTAACTGAAGCAGTACATAGTAAAATAGGCTCATAGGCTAGTCAAGCTAAAAACTAGTACTTCTTAGTGACAGATTGAGATTCTGAAATCTAAGCAAATAACTGTAATCGCGATCAAGTTCACGTCATCAGATTCATTCACAGAGGCTTATAGTTTTTATAAGAAAAGTAGAGGTTCAACATAGCATAATTAATTGCATTTTAGCTGCAGTTTTACTTGAAAATTATCTAATAATTTTGCAAACATGTGCACAACAAAAATTGTATCACATCACAGATATATCCAACACAATTTTACTTGACCAATTAGAAGCTTGAAGATAAATTGCAACGTAATCGTTATCATTGTTTTTATCACTAAAACTGATAGATTAAAGCACAGTATACCTCTGCAATAGCACCAAATTATATAGATTCTTTAATAAACCTGGCACTTTCATATCAGGCCTACAAAGTAGCATAAGAAGGCAGCGTATGTAAGTACGTAGTAAGTACAACATATATATTCAAAATAAATTATACAATAATAGCAAGCACTGACGAGAACAATAAATATGTGACTGTGGACGAAGAATCATGTCGTGGTGAAGTCACTGCTGATTGTTTAGTACAATCAAAGCGACAGAGACATTGACATCATTGGACTGGCATTTATCAACTTACACTCGAGAATGCAGGCCTATTTATCAATTCATTTATTTATTCATTGGCAGCACAGTTACGTAATAATATAGTAAAAAGGGAAAATGATCTTAGGATGAAAAAAGCTGTGAGTATGACAAAGGCCAGACACGAAAATTTTCTCTATAAGAACAGAGTTTTGGTAGCCACAAGGACTAAAACCTGCTTGAAAGTTCGTGGCTTGTTACAGTTAACCCTTGGAACAAGTTTCCCCTTTCCCATTGTTTCTCTTTTTCTTTTCTTTCTCTCAAATTTTTCCGGGGCTCTCCCGCCAAAAATTCAGTAGTCTGGGGAGCAAAGCTACAGCCGCTGCCAATTTCAGGACATTGTAGGA
>Ga0056128_1005351_pt1 | contig 16162 bp, 9 predicted proteins | sample WorMetLIZISLAND2_FD_71113 | JGI IMG/M metagenome (GOLD analysis project Ga0056128, IMG submission 71113) | Marine gutless worms symbiont microbial communities from Max Planck institute for Marine Microbiology, Germany - Olavius geniculatus... ... | reverse complement strand
ATGAGCTCGGAGTAGAAGGCCTAGTCAATCGTGTTTTTCCTGGTCCACCCGCTGGACACGTGACCACGTGACTGTCCTGAGGCCTGGCAATTTTTGAGGGGTCCGTCCAGGAATCGAACCGAGGACCTCTCGCTCTGGTGAAGTTGACCTGAGTCCAACACTCTAACCACTCGGCCACCGAGCTCCATAAACTGCTGATCACTCTGAAATAACGTCGTAAGTTAAAAATAGTAAGCGGCCGGGAAGTTAAAATTTTTCACAGACTTTGAAAATTTCCAACGAAACAAATGGTGGGATGCCAAAATTTTCTACTTTGGCCTCAAATTTATCCAAAACAGGCGTTATTTAACCCCAATTTTGCACTTTTAAAAGACAAATTTATGACAAGAAATAAATTTGTCGACAGCCCAAAATTTAGGACAAAAATTGCACCCTTTCTCTACCACAGTGTCATTGTTCCTCTGACGGAAATTTGTGCAAATCTGTCTGTCGAAAATTTGGAAATTTTTGCTTTTTTTCCTGCCCGAACGTCTTCTTCACGCACGACGCAGCTTGGCAGCAAAAGTTAACCTTGCCGACTGTGAATGCACAGTTTGCCGATCTGAGTCTTGAGGGTGCGAGTCGTCTCGTCTAAGTACCAGACGATACCAGCGTCCTTGTTCGACGAGACGACCAAAGCGCTAGCCGAGACGTACTGGGCGGCCTCCGGTGCTATGGTGTGCTCGGTCTCGAAGTTGCACAGCTTGAACGACCCCTCAACTACAGCTGTCATATCAACAGTCAAATCAAGTCAAATGCATCACTGAACCATATAGACTATTGATATTAATAAAGTACAGGATATTTATCCTACAGCCGTACCAATAGCATAGCGGCTATTCACACGTGATCAGATAAACATCCGGTCCTACCCTGGCCGGCTATTTAACCGGCGGCCCTTAGCCGGTACGTACGAGCACACCGGCTAAGGCCGTGTCTTTGCGGCGGTACGACGAGCACCCTGGGTGCCCACAGGCTATTTATCCGGCCGCCAGATAAATAGTCACTGTGTATCAATAATGCCACTTGTGACAGTGTGACCCATATAGGCCTATTGGCCTATGTGACATTATGCAACCAACAATATGGGACCTAAGTTAACAATGAGTACAGAGTACCCACGCATTGCAGTGTCGTTAAATGCACGTGTGCAGGCTACACTGTAAGGTTACAGTATGTTGCACAGCTGAGGCGCTTGATCGAATAGTTTTATAGTTTCAATAGTTCAATTAGCTTGTGCAGGGAACTTGGTAGGCCTAAAGTGTTTAGCATGTGCCATACTTGTAGTATCTGCATGAAAGTAGCAGTTTGTTGATGTTTTTTATTGTCCCAACGTTTTGTTTTTATTTTTTAAACGTTTATTGAAAATTTCACCGAGAACTTCGAGAAGCACTTTTAAAACCACAGAAACGAATTAGGCCTAATAAGCGTTGGCGGTGGTAATTTACTTACTTAGTTTAGTTTTATGACTACACCTTTGAATTGAAATTCAATAGGCATAACTTCTCCGTCTCTCTAGTTCCAGTTATAGGTTTATCGCACCTACAGCATTAAGCATTATCAGGGCTAACGTTGTTATTCAACGTGTTAAAACGTTAATTTTTTTATTCCTGGCAAAATTTTACGTTTTAACTTTTCTTGGAACTTTTTTTTACATCTGTGTTAACAATGCTTAACAATGCAGTGCAATGCGTAGTTTTTTATTCGTAATTTCGTATAGGCCCTACTCAGACCCCTATACAAAGGTTGGACACAACAAACTGTCATGTCGATGTTTGCTTTCACGAGTTCTTTTTTACCATTTGAATAAATACAAATATCATACTTACTTACTTACTAGCTTACAATTGCTATATGTATTGTTCCCATACACAGTGGAACGAAATGAAACGTTGACGTTCAGCAAATTACGAGAGAGCTAGAACTGTTAAAAAACGTACAAAGCGACAGAAGTGGACCATTATGAACTGCGCGGGTTTCATCCCAGTTCATTTCATTTTAGTTCCGTTCAGATTCGTCGTTCTGTACGCTCTTTCAAAAACAACTGAACAAGCAAGTAGGCTACCTACAAAATAATAAGCTAACTCGCTATATGCATTACTTACTTACTTACTTACTTACTTACTTACTTACTTACTTAGTTACTGACTAATAGTGTATTAAACAAGTGAGCTATGGAATCCAAGCAGCCAGAGAATAGTCACGAATCTATAATGCGAAGTAGTACTACAGTTTAGGCCTATAACTCAAGTGATACGCAAACTTTTTCAGAAGACGAAAAGCGAACTCAGGGTTGCAGATATTGCATTCACAATTTAGGCCCAATCACTGTTTGTAACTTTGCATAATTACATAACGCTATAAAGCTGAAAGCAAACAAGTCTCAGTTAACTTTATTTCATGTTTCCGTCGTCGTTACTCGCACCACGCAACAGCAGTGATGCGGGTAATGCCATAGTATGTTGTCCGTCTGTCCGCCCGTCTGGTGTAACTTTGTACACTAGAGCTGTAAAAAAAACGTAAACAAAGTTTAGAAATCTAACAAATTTTTAAAAACCCTAGTTTTTTCAAAAGCTGGTTTGGTTTGCGCTGCCACTTTCTGGACTGTAAAGTGTTTCTGGCCACGAGTCTGACTCATGCACGCAAGCAGCGCTATATATCAACTTCAAGTAGTCTACCTGACCTTTTTTGCAACAAATGTGAGTAACCGACAGCACAACGTCCTCACACGATAGACGACAGGCCTACTACTGTAGCGGCACCTGCTGTTACGCGCATGAAATGTGGCCTAAGGTCGAATGGATCGATGAAGATGATCGATAGATACAAATTGCATGACGAACACAAGCAGGCCAACGACAGACATGTGCTGCTAAATGCAATTAGGAATTAATGTGAACTAAAGTAAACTAGAAATTTGGGACAAAGCCCAACGTGAGGCCGTCCGGCGCCGTAAGTACGATTGGGGCACAGTTATAGGGTTGAAATTCCATTCGCGGCAGAGTCACGTGGTCCGAACGCAATTGCATTATCTTACATAGCAAGCGCAATGCAGTGAACTTGAATAAGTGAAAATGAGACAGCTAATCTTTGTTGTTAGTGCACCAATGTTCAACAGATTTTTTGCATCAAACGTGGGACGAGTCGCCGGTGATAACGCCATTTACCGCTTGTCTATAACCTTCCGGAGATATGCGCGATCAAAGTCCAAAGTTGTTCGAAAATGCGCGCATTGTTGATTTTCGATATGTCGAAGTGAGCAAACAGAACTTCGTGGTTAGTGGACCAAAGATCGCCATTTGTATTTTTTTGCAACGCAGAAAACGCCGTTTACTGCTTGTCGATATCTTGATTCGTTCCAGAGATATTCGTGCTCAAAGTTGAAAGTTGTCCGAAAACGCGCGCCCTGTCGACTTTGGGTAGGTCGAAATGAGCAGACACAACTTCGTAGTTTGGCTTTCGACCAGGTGGCAAAAGTTCGCGGCGATCGGTTGAGATCTCACGTTGAAAAAAATAAAGAGAACTGCAGTAAAAACATAAGGCCTTTCGGAAACTACCGTTCCTGACGTTCGAAAAATAGGTGCTTATTCGCCAATGTTCGCTCGAAGTTGACATTCAGCCCATTTGCTGAGTGTCTCCACTATTTGGACCAATAAATGTAGCGATCCAGTGCAAAAAATACCCTCGTTTGGGGTAGAACAGAAGTAAAGTATAAAAATTGGCCATTATCAACATACTGATAAATCATCAATTTCAAGAATAAAAAAGATAGACGCTAAAACCTAAGATAATTAGCCTACCATATAGCTGATGACCGTGATAGGAAGTCGCATGTGGGTTTTTGATAGGTCCCAAAATTAACGACATTGTATGACCTTGAACGGCCGTACCGCACTCTAGTTCACAAATAATGAGTATCTAAAAGCTCACCCCCTGATATTAGCAGCGAAAATGTAGCACGGGAACTATCTTTTCAGGCAATATAAGCTTCTTGCAGATATTCGTGAAGGTTCCATGGCAAAAAATGGGAGCGTCAAAAGACAGTTGGGTGGTCAAAAACGGCGATGTTTAGTAATTTCGATCGCGGTGTTTTTGGAACCTTCGGAGATGAACACATCAACATGCCTCAGCCAAGTGCCTTAGATTCGGCCACCTGCTGACATTGTGCACTTTAATTATGTACCTACCTACTTACTTACTTACTTATACAGTGTCGCGCAGTACCTTGTCGGCTTTCCAACGATCCTGAGGTATATGATCTTATATGACCTTGGAATGGCATTTTTACCTCATAAATTTTTGCGTCGCTTTTAAAGACACCTAGGCCTACTCCAAAGCTAATCAAGATATAGGCTTACTCCAAGCAATTAAATGTTTGTCAGGAACTAGAAGAGTTTATGGTAATATAAAACTTACGCGGATACTGTCAGGCATCTATGCAGACCAGGCGTCAAACTACGGCGGGTTGTCGCAAACGGCGATTTCTTTTCATCTTCAATGCGGTTGTTTTGAGGAGGCAGCTTTGCAGCATAAAACAAACGAAATAAAAAGACGAACAAAAACGGAAAAGGAGCGAACAAAACTGGAAATGGAAAATGAAAAAGAAGCTCGTACTATATATACAGTACATGGTTAAACGTTTTTTTCAATTTTTTTTTTATAACAAAAGCCTTCAAAATGCACTCTTTTAACGTCCAGCCTATGCGTATTATATCTGTAACTAAGTTAAGTTGTTACAGATCTACAATGCAGTTAATCTATGCATTTCGTTCAGTTCATTTTGTGTTCTGTTGCCAGAACACAATCCGTATCCATCTTCATCGTTCAAACTGACATGTAGGACTAGGCTAGCTAAAATGACGAGAAAATTTAACTGTAATAATTTTGAGCCAAACGGCAAGCGTGCACTTAAGCCACAGCGGCCCCACGAGTAGGCCTACTAGCCGAGAGTAATATTTAGCAACTTTGGAAAAAAATTTAAAATGATAATAGAGTAATAGACTAATAGTAAGAAAACAATAGGCCAGGCCTATAAGTACACTCAGTCTGTGTCCCCCCCCAAAAAAGCATCCCCGACATTTTCGACTGTAACTTAAAAACCAATAATCAGATTTTGATGATTTCTGGCAAAAATATTCCCGACACAACTTGCCATCAAATAACTATTTAGTTTTCCACCTCACCCAACGTTTGTTTTTCTGCACTACCTAAAGAAACACAATTAGCGAAATATCACTTTTTTACCCAATGCGATATAATTGCTTAATTAACATAACGTGTAAAAACACATTTTGTTCACATTTCTGTTCACATTTCTGACACTGTGGCTGACAAATCATCCAACTGTCCATTTTTATCTGCCTGCAGTAGAATTGCTTGAAGTGTTGGCCCACTATGCGACATAGGCGGATTTAGGGGGGCAAAGAGGCCATGCCAACCCCAAGATGCCAAAGTCGCCCTTTTTCCTTGCATATGCAATGCGTTATAAATTTGTGCAGTAAAACTAATAAAATTTATACTCAGTCAATATATGCATTTTAGGGATTTTTAAGCACCAAAAAGCGTGATAGACCTGCCGTTGGGGCCCACGGATTAATGACGTTTTTTCATTCATTTCAACATGTATTATGCTTGGTCTGCTTTCCCTACGTAGTGCAGAAACAGACGTTGGGTGAGGTAAAACTAAAACACTTATTTAATAGCCAGTTGTGTCAGAAATATTTTTGCCAAATATTATTAAAACCTGCTAATCTTTATTCAAATTACAATCGATAATGTGGGGACTTTTTTCAGGTTTTTTGTTTATTTTAACACATATTTTTGCTTGGTCTGTTTTCCTTGAATAGTGCGGAAGCATACATTGGGCGAGGTAGGAAACTAAACGGTCGTTGGATGGCACGTTGTATCAAAAATTATCATAATCTGATAATCGGTTTTCAAGTTACAGTCGAAAATATCGGGGCTACTTTTTTGGGACACAGTGTAAAAACAGGCACGTATGACAGAAAACGACACTTAAGCATGAAAACGTAGACTAAATCCGAAAAACCGGAAAACGCACACATAAGTCGCAGAAGCTCAAATGCGTTTAGGCTAATAAGTGATCGTACAACACACTGTTCAAAAATTCAGCCGATTGTTAACTTAACGTTTACCAAAGATAACTGCTGACCATTCTACTTACCCGCTGTGAAAAACGTTGAGGCGATCGTCACGAATGGCAGGAGCAGAAACTGCATCATAGACTTATAAACGACGACGATGATAAGGCGAATACACGTCGATTCAGTGGCTTTGCTTTTTGTTGCGGCTACAAACAGAGTTTATCGACAGCTTCGCTTGCATGGGTGCATCGCTGGCCTTTATAAACACACCGCAACAGCAGCAGCTGACATGGCCTTACCTGGGATGAACACGGCAGCCCAGCGAAGCCTACCTTCCACTTAGGAAGACTGATCCAATGAGTTAATGTAGATTTGTCTTGCAACACTAAGAACACCCTGCCATAGTGTTGGTACAAAGGCCTCTGTCAAGTTTAGAATACCCGGTACGCTAATTCACCAAATACCGCGGTCGAAATCAGCATTTAAATTTTTATACCTAAAAGCACTATTTAACTTTTAAATACTATGTAAACATAAATACTGTACTGTATCTGGTATTTAAATGCCATGAGTATGTAAATAATTGACCCCCGAGAAAAAATTAAGCGCAACTAAATTTATAGGCCTACAGCACTTTTACTCGGTTTTGTGTTGTCGTATCATAACCATATGGTTATGGTGCAACAACACAAAACCGCACATTACAAAGCTCTTCATATACCAGCAGATCATTTGCATAGGGTAGGCTTATGCATTGTCAACAAAAGTCAATTGTTTACATCAGATCCGCTGCAAATCCACAAAAAAAACTACAGCAGTGGAGTCTGAACTATACCCAGCCATATGAAAGTCCCCCCAGTATAAGCCACTTGTATCACTCGAGTTCAGTGTAGTATTTAAAATACACAAAACCGTTTTACGCACCTGCTGGATTAGGCTAAGCTTACTCTGCGGGCGACGTCGATGAAACCAGCACAATGCCCATTGTCATGTGTCCGTCCGTCCGTCCTTCCGTCCCTCTGTAACGCGTGCATTTTGCTATGCTGTAGAGTGGCCAATCCCAATAGAAGCCTTAAGTGTCAAACTCCACTACACGGATGGACGGACGAACAGACACAACACGTTGTACAACATGTTGTGTGCGTTCGTCCGTTCGTCCGTTGGTGGTGGCGAGGCCAGCAACGGACGAGACACGAACAAATTGTAGATGTTGTACAACATTTTTTACATCATCTTTTACATCATCGTCGTCATCATCAGTTTATTTTGGAAACACAAAACAGGACAATATCAGAAAATACAGAACAGAACAATAAAACATGTGTTCCAAGGGTCAGAAAGGCCGCAACGGCACTTACAACAGCCCATAAACTGGCTAAAATGGCGGACGAAGCAGACGAACAACTTTTCATTTTGGCATGTTCTTGTGTCATTTTAAGCAGCGTGCTACAGGCCTAGTCATGCTATTCAGGTCTATTTGGGTGAACCAAAAATCAGTGCCATCCCGTACTTACCAGCACTCTTCATACCGAACGCATCGCACATTCTGAGCCAAACATCATCAGAGTTAATATAAATTTGACAGTTATGACGGAAAAAAATTCGGCTTGTTAATGACACAGAGTGTATTTTCAAAAATTTTTACAGATACATTTTGCAGCAAATTTGCAATTAATCAAGCTATCGTTGAAGACCACATCACAAACCAAACACGTAGTCGCCACACTGCTTTCTGAAACAAAGTCAGCCGTAGAATAGCCCTAGGTGATTTACACTGTTGAAAATAGCTTTCAATGTTCTAAAGCTTGCTATATTTTCACGACGTGTTAATGGCGCGATAGATGGGATCTTAGACAATTATATCTGGTGTTTTCCACGTTTTTTCATTAATTTGGCCAGTGAAAGAAATTCGAAAATCGGTGATTTATAAACCATGCTTGATAAAGTTTTCAGTTTTTTAACGGGATTTCGTATTACTGCACCAGTGGGCGAATTGTCAGTAGCACCAACTCAGACTGCACTGAACAATCCAGTATAACTTGTTGTTGCTTAATTCGCAGACAAAAAGTAACGATATTTATCAATAACATTATAAGATAGCTCAAATAAAATACATTAATGTTCATTCTACCAAGCTTTAAATGCTGCATTTCTGCAGCTCAGAATGTACAGAGTAGTGTAGTTAACGGATTCAAACGCCCCGAAATGTTGAAATTTTTATGATTTGTGCCAAAATGCATTTTCAACGCTTACCCGGCCTTCCAAGCCGGATTTAGGCAAGAAAAAAGAATTAATAGCTGAATGGAGGCTGAAGTGTTAAATATCGCGCCAAACGGTTTGTAATGTAAAATGCACGTGTCACGGGACGTCCCTGTCATGCGTAAATCTTCTTTTTCCTTCTTCGTCTTTTTCTACTTGTTTTTTGTGTGGACTCAACAGTTCTTAGTCCGCTAAAATTACCCTTCAAGCTCTAAAAGACTGTGCTATAAATGACGACGGGTGAGTTTAAACAGAGCGGCGACCAATTGAAACGACAAGACATCGTATATTAGGCGCGTCGATGCTTTTGTACCACGGGCGCCCGATGATGTCCGCAGCGCGTACAGCACGTAGCTGCGACGCCCGACGTCACGTGACGACGAAGACGTGTCACGTGACCTGCTGACGTCATCACCTCGCGACGCTGCTTCTGGTTTCTTTGGCGGAGACCGTTCACGCGCCGTCGACGAAAACTGTTTTTCTGTAATGTCCTCGGTAACTATACCGACCCTGTTTTCGACTACTATCGTGTACGTCTGACGGTGGTTTGGGTTCATTTTCCGTCGTGAGTGAAGCCGGTACCCTGTCGTCCTGTCTGTTTGTTTCTGCACACAAAAAGTTTAAGTCAGGTTGACAGCTAAGCAATCCAAAGTTTGAGACTTAGCTGCTCAAATGAATCTAGGGCGTAGGCTATATACTTTATTTATGTAAAAAACTGTCCAGTTTATATACAGTGTAAGGGCGACATCGTGGTTGTAGATATGAAACAGCACAAATCACAATACAAAATTCACACTTTAACGTTACACAGTCAGCAAAGCGGACGGATGTCTTATCTCGCTTTAAGCAGCTTTCGAATTAGAAGATTCTGTCGTTAACTTTTAGAATGTCATACTAATCTAACGTCTGATTAGTTGATTATAGCAATGTTGGAAAATGTAAAAATGTTTTTTGTTGGTAGATGATAACCATTTTTCGTACATTTAGCGTATGATTTTTTGCGGGGGTGCGTAGGCTATGTGCGTTTTCGAATAATTGCGCACGCGACTGTCCATACCAAAATAAACCGACCTCGAAAACACCCCATCTGATGCAAAGATCTTCGATGTACCTCTTACGTAAGGCGAGTTCTAACCCATTATATCCCAAATTTTGTTACCATAGCAACGAGGGTCGCTCGGAGAAAAATCCGCTTGGAGTCATTCGATGGCCCATCCCCGAAATCTCCCATATTGACTCAAAAATCTTGCAGATATCTCTTACACAGACCAAGTTATAGTCAATTTTGTCCCAAATTTCGTTGCCATGGCAACAGGGGTCACCAGAAAAGAAATTTAAATGACACCATCGAATAGGCCGTGCCTGAGATTAACCGGGTAGATGCAAATAGCACGCAATTATCTATCACGGGGGCCGAGTTATAGTCAATTTTGTGTCAAAATTCGTTGCCATGGCACCGAGCGTCGGCAGAGAAAAAATTTAAATGACACCATCGGATAGCGCGGACCCGAAAATAAGGGGTAGGTGCAAACAGCGCGCAATTATCTTTTAAGGGGCCGAGTTATGGCTTATTTTGTCTCAAATTTCGTTGCCATGGCAACGGGGGTCAATCAGGGGTAAATATAAATGCTACCGTTAAATTGGCCGACCCCGAAAAACATACCCTGAAACCCAAAATTACGACTCTATCTTATACACAGCCGGAGTTATGATGGTTTAAACCATTGTCTAATTTTCCCCATAGGCGCCATTGTAATTACCTCTGCCAAAGATGTAATGTTTTCGCCAGAGTTTGTTTGTCTGTCTGTCTGTCTGTGTGTTAGCAAGATAACTCAAAAAGTTATGGAAGGATTTTTCTGAAATTTTCAGGGAATGTCAGGAATGGCAAAAACTACAAGTAATTCAATTTTGTGGATGATCCGGAAGGAATCCTGGATTCTGCATCACTGAAATTTTCGTTACCATTGCTTTCAATAGGGCACAAGGGAAATCACTGCCAAACCAAATATGGTGTTGCCACCTGGCGAACAACATGGCGTTGGCAGAGGTCTGCGGTCTTTGACTGCTTTTCTAGTTTTTCATATTTTTTGTGAAAAAAATAGGTTAAATGTTGAATTTAAATTTTGTAACCCTTAAAATACACTTCCTTTCGCGAAACCGCGTCATATGAGCCATCGTGCGTTAAAATCAGTTCAGTCGTTTTTCCTGTAGAGAACGGCAAGAAAAAAGGAAAGGTATAAAAAGTCACGCAAGCATTATATTTCACCTATTCGTGGGGCAGCCCCCCGTAAACGGATTTTCACCAAATTTTGCACACCAGGAGATATGCCGGACTTAATCATATGTGCAAATTGGGGTTCGAAAAAATTACGCGGTTTGGGATATACGGGGGGTCAAAATTTGGGTTTTCTCATTGAAATGGCTGGTCACCCTTACGACAGTGCTGAGCTACCGCGCAGCCTGTGATCGCCAGACTGCAACTGGAATTTTTGGCGTCTTAAGTTGACGAAGATTTTTTTAGCACACTGGAGATTTTTTTAACGTTATTCGCTATGAAAATGTACGCTTTACATAACGACATTGTTTACTCCATGGACTAACCATGCTAGAGGTCCAGATGTCAGTGAAAGCAGAGCTGTCAGCAAGCGTTGTCCCATTCTCATCAATGACCCAGAACATATTTACTACACCCGGTTTGGCTGTGACGTCACACTGGATCACTCGTGTATCGTCAGCGGGGTCCGTGATCAGCTGGCGGCATTCAATAAGTGGCGAGTCTGTCGTATCAATCAGACAGTCAATTAATCAAACAATTTATGTAAAATTTATGTAAAAAACTGTTCAGTTTATATACAGTGTAAGGGTGACATCTGGTTATAGATATAAAACAGCAAAAATCACAATGTAAAAATTCAAACGTTGCCATTACACAGTCAGCAAAGTTCTTCTGACATTGTGTAATGGTGATGTTTGAATTTTTACATGCCTTAATAACAAAGCTACGAACATAGTACTTGAAGGTCAAGTCGTTAGCAGCTGAAAAACGAAGCTGTTTAACACACTGACTGACAAATAATGAACGGTTCAATGATGAGGTCTTTCTGAGGAGCCAGATTTTCATACGTTTTCAACAGTAACACTAACATTAACGCTGACTTTCGAGTTTTTGAAGTAAAAACGTTGTTACCTTGGTTACTGCAAGTGTTATGTTGTGTTCAAAGTAGGAGGCCGATGCTCCGAACAAACAAACAGCAAGCGTACAGTGTCCCGTTAGAAATTCCACGAAATCGATAAAAATGAATAAAAAAGTTTAAAATAAAAAATCAAACGTGTACGTACAGTCGATGTCGAGAAGTACAGACTGTACAACTGGTCTTAGACCGGCCACAGTCGCCACACAACTCAGTGTCTTCTGGTTGTCAACAGCCTGGGCCTGGTAGTTGTAGGTCCATCGTTCAGAACTGCATATGAGTCGTCGCATTCCAACACGTGACAATGACGTCATCTCATCAGCAGGTGCTTCCCGCTCACAGCTCCACCTGTCGGCAGCAGCAGCATCAACAACAGGATGTATGCACAGAGATGTGTCAACGGGGTCCTTGACGACTGTCCTCGACTTCGAGAACAGCTGAAGGACAAACATAGTCACCTTGGCCTTGTCCTTGACGCTTTGGCCTTTAGTTACTGGTGATGAATCGGTTCCGCACAATAAGCTTTTTGGCACGTACGTTATATCCACTGTCCACTGATACATTGAAATTGTGTTTGTCTGAGCATTTTGTTGGAAGTAAATATTAAAGTTTGAATATGATTAAGCTGGCTTTTGGTGCACAGTAAAATTAATTAATTATCACATAACAAAGACATTTCTAACAATCAAACGTGATTAAAACGGATTTTGACAGTGGTCCGATAAGAAAATCTTGCCCTCCCTTCTTAGCTTATGACTGACCCCTCTTTGTCGAAATTCGTAACTTTTTGAGTTATTGCATTGGATAGCATTTATAATAAACGACATCGCCCAGCACTTGCTAAAATGTTTAATGGCGTAGTCAGAAATGAAAATTAGGGGCTCACAATCGCATCCCCTTCCTTTTTTCCTTCCCGTTTTAGTCTGATTTCTCTTTTCCTTTTTTCTTTTTTACTTACTTCTTCCCCTTTTCCCCTTTTCTTTCCTCTATCTTTTAAGAAATAGAACCTTTAAAATCCAGCTAGAGAATCTGGGGGAGCGGTGTAAACTTCCCGAGCGGGCTCTGCATTTAGTGCATATTAGTTTAAAAATTTGAGATTTAGTGGCAACAAATTTAGTTATTTTCCAGAGAATCAGCTAACCAAATTAGCACATTTAGTGCTGTTTAAACGTACGCTTACGTCTTGTCTGAGGGCTGGGTTTCTTGTCACCCCTTTTAATTCCCTCCCTTTGGCTACGCCACTGGAGATGTCAAAACAGGTTTGCGCTTTTATTAAGTTTACCTTAACAAGAAGTTCGAGGTGACGTCATGCATGCCTACAAACATGTCAAGTACTGTATCATCACTACCAGTTTGATCACCATCATCGTCGTTGTTGTTGCTGACGTCGTATTCGTCTTTGTCATCGTCGTCATCAGTTTTACTCGACAAACGAACATTGCATCTGATACAAAATCACAGTCATGACAGATTGTAGTATATCTATCATGCTACTACTACTACTATTACTACTGCTGCTGCTGCTACTACTACTAGTAGTAGTAATAGCAGTAGCATTGGAGATAGTAGTAGCAGTTGTTGTTGTTGAACGAACAGGTCAAGTACTGGCGGTGGATATCCGCCGACGGCGTCACAACGCACTGCACTTGGTCGACCTTCAATCAGTTTCAGTGTCGACCCTGAGTCCGGTGACGATGACGTCACGTTGCTATGGTTACTCATCGCCGCCGTGACGTCACCGGAACCCTTGCTGAGCGTCACCAGCTTGACAGGACCTTTTACACACACAAGCACACTCTGTGATGACGTGGTGGAGCTTGGGGAGGACATGATCAACCCCTGCTTTTATTTAAGGCAATCGGAATATTTTACTATCGAACCTTTTTCTGTCCAAATTACAAAAATTAGGGTTAAAAACCCAATTTTAAAAAATTTAGGGGCGAAACGTTAACTTCAGTTGTGGCTTTTTGTACGTTTTTTTTTAAATTTCGGGTTACGTACCTTAATGAGACAAACGGACGGACGAACAGACGGACGAGCAAGACCCGTAATGCGGTCTGCTAAGACAGCCGCATAGTAATAGGCCTAACAACGAGCTGTGAGAAAATGACCAACAGCCGATAACAGGCGAGCTAAAAAAGGAAGTGGTTTGAAGATAAAGAAACGTCGACAGCACTGCCAATATAGCGCTGGAGTGGACACCGGCAAAGTCACGATAAACGAAAAGTCACAGAAAAAGAAAGATTAGAGAACAGTGGCAAAACGATCGATAACGACAATGTGAGTACTGCGAATAGTTACTTCGGACGTAGACGTAGTGAGTGACGTTGCGTAGAACTTTCGACTGAGGACCGCGCACTTCACAAGTATAGTTTCCACTGTCTTCCTCCACGATATCTGCATCCACCAGTGGCGGATTCAAGGAGGGAAACAGGGGGCGGCCGCCCCCCCTATTGACCGGATGCATCTTAAAACAAGGGAACATTTTGCACAAAAATGCATGATCTTTAGATAAAATTTTCAAAAATTTTCTGGGGAGGGGGCACAGCCCCGTCCCAGACCCCACGCCGTACCCTTCCGCCTTCTATTTCAAACTTCTGGATCCGCCACTGGCATCCACCATATTGTACGCAACATCGCGAAGCTTTTGAATTACAAACAGCCAACCCCGTCAAAACAGTTAAAAACAAATACGAATACTGAATACTAGCTAGCTCTGTTAGCACGCAGCGGTGCCCATACTTTTGCTGTTTTCAACATTTTGCTATCAGTGCCGGTGTGCGTTAAAAAAGTAGGTTGGATAAAAAGTTGCAATAATTTTCCTACATCAGCAAATTTCCAACAAAGGCGATTGCATGTGCTCAGAATTTCGATCATGTCCCTAAGTTTTCCCAAAATAGGGGTTCTCAACCCCAAATTTTGCACTATTGAACTGAGTTATCTTATCTGAAAAGAAACAGATTTTCCGACATTCATAAATTTAGGGGAAAGAAACAAAATTGCTCCTTCTGCCCCCAACCACGATGTCACTGAAAAAGCCTTAACCGAACAGTTGTTGTGTAAGGTTAATTGTTATTCGGCAAGACAACCGAGCGCTGACCGCATCAGCTGACAGATAAACCAATCGGTTCAACGGTCCGAGTTATCTCCCTTTTCTAGGGCTGGGCTATCGCGGTAATTTGTCACTCAAGTACTCGCCAAGTAACTGCGCGAGTAGGTTTACTCGGGTATTCGTTTAATAAGCAATACAGTCAGTATGCAAGTAGGCCTAACGCACATTCGAATACAAACACAGCTTGCACTAGAAAAAACAAGTTGCGAGTTTAAAAATAGTTTTATTTTTTATATTTATTACTGAATCGTACTCATAGTAAACAAATAGAAAACAAAAAAAATGTATACTAAAAAAACTTAAAAAATCATAACGAAACTGAACAAAATTAAAAATGCTTGACAGAGGCTACCGGATAAATAGGACCGGATTTTTATCTGATAACTGTATGACTAGCCGCTAGTCTATTCATACGGCTGCCGGATATCCTGTGCCAAAACATAATTTTAAAGCAGATACTTATTGGTATATTTTTTTCAAAAATAAATTACCAAATGCGAATAGAAGTCGATCAAAAATACTACTCGAGAATAACTTCGGTTTGAATCATAGATGCTAAAAATATTGCAAATTAAAAAAAACATTAAAAACAATTTTTTTTTTCATTTTTATAAAAGAAATTTTAACAACATTCATTAAAATATTAAACTGCAGTATTCATTCAAATGAGAAGAACCGTCAATACTAATTAAATAAACTCAATAATACTGCCACAAAACACTCGCTCTGTCCAGGAAATGGACGCTAAACGCAATTTTCCCATGAGAAATGAATCATTCTGTACGTTTATGTTTTAATAACAACAAAAACACAACATTAAGAAACACAAAACATAAAAAATTAAAGACATGAAAACATGTTTTTTAAATTTTTATTAAAAAAACATTAAAAACATTTTTACATCTATGGTTCGAATGCCTTGAGCTCGAATACTCGGAACATCACTTCTGCTCTTTATAGCGGCCTATGCTGGCTTTAATTTTTTCGTGAACCGATATGCTAAGAAACCTTCTCTGTGTGCGTGGCTTACAGAAATATCATGCTGTCGCCGAATAAAGCGTATTACTTCTGGACCAATTTGGACAGTCAGGTTAATCGTAGCTTATCAAACGTTTTGCCGAACAGCAATAATAGACAGCAGCGTCGCGGCAGAGGGGTAGGGGGAAGGCAGAAAAACAATGGCTTCCCTTTATATCCTAACTTTTGGCTGTCGGTACATTGTGGGAAAATATCTTCGTTTCGTCCAAAAATGCAAAATTTGCGCCTAAAGAACGCATTGTAAAAAAAATTAGAAGCAAAATGTAAATCTTAGTGCCCATAATCTTTTCTGTCAGAAACGTCCGGCTATTTGTCAGAATATTGCAAGTTACTACTCACGACGAAAGTATGACCGAACCACCCCCCCGGACATAATCCCCGTTAGGACGGAACCCCCCAGGCACAGACTAGGACAGAAG
>Ga0056128_1005349_pt1 | contig 16165 bp, 8 predicted proteins | sample WorMetLIZISLAND2_FD_71113 | JGI IMG/M metagenome (GOLD analysis project Ga0056128, IMG submission 71113) | Marine gutless worms symbiont microbial communities from Max Planck institute for Marine Microbiology, Germany - Olavius geniculatus... ... | reverse complement strand
GAGGGATGCTGAGTGGGTGCTGCATGCATGGGGGTGCTAAGGGCTTCTCTTAGTACCGGTGCTGAAAAATCTGAGTAGGGGTGCTGAGCACCCCCTAGACCCCGTCTGGCTACGGCCCTGGTCCAGAGGCAGAGCCCCTGGTCAGAGGGTTAAGGGGGAAGCCCCCACACAAGTTTTAAAATGAAACATTTTTGGCTTCTGGACGTTCAATGAAAGTCGCAAATTTGATAAGCTTATTTAGAAACGCAAAAAGTCACAGATGTCTGTATTGTCTTGGAAAAATGACGTTTAACAAGTCACATCCTGGCATGTTACCACCAAAATTTCTCCTGGGGCAGCCGGGGGGAAAGAGCAAAAGCACGGGGGACAGCTGCTTTCCCTGCCCCTTCCCTCTCCTCCCTTTGGTGCCGCCCATGGGACGATGATGTCTAGGTCGTGAGATGATAAGCTTATTATGTGCGTTGCAAGTTAATAAACTTGTCGGTTAAATCTGTGTGTACGGTGCACACCGTAGTACGCGTATAATACATACAGTGCGTGTTGACGTTTTCCGTCGTCGACTTCCATTGCTTTGTGCGAACTGTCGAAAACCTTGATGACAACCTTTGGCTCTTGTTTCACTGCCGCGGCGGCCCCGACTGCCTCTGTCTGCTGGTCGTGGTAGCCTGAAACGTGACTGCTCTGATCAATGGGTCGTGACCTTGACGATGACCTTGAACGCCGTTGATCCTGAACTTGAGTTTCGTCTTCGTCGTCCGACTTATTCGCTTCTGTATGGCAGTCAGTTCCTTTTAGTGATTAATATAGCAACCTAGGCCCTATCTCGCACCGTTTACCTACTATACATCTACCAGGGATGTGCACGAGACCTTCTGAGCCGAGACCGAGACAAGACGTTGCAGCTTCCGAGACGCTGGCGGAGACCTTGAAGCTTCCGAGACTCTCGAGAGTCTCGGGAGCTACAACGTCTCGCCGAGACGTTTTCCGTGACGTATGGTGAAACACATTGACAATGACATTGACAATACGGATTAATTAACTCGCACCATGGTAAGCGCTTTCTGTTTGTGTTACTGCGGTTTTTTGCACTTTATTTTGACAATTATCACTGAATAATTAACGGAATTGCAACTGCAGTGCTGCAGACATAAGCCATTATGTTTATCGCAATTTGCAAGCAACTGAAATTAGTAAACTCATAGTAGGCCTATTCATTCTGACATCATACACTTTATCTTCATTGCAACTAGATTATTTTATGACGAAAAAAGATTGACATGACATAATTCTGCTTTATGATAAATAAATAAATGAAAGAGTAAAACACTGTAAACGAATATGTCTAAGCCACAAATATCATGCTGGTTAGTATCGCCCTAACTGCAGCTACAGTATGCACGGCGCGCCTGCACAAAACGTTTCGACGAGACGCAATAGCCCGAGACCCGAGACGAGACCTACTGGGCCGAGACCGAGACATATTGCTCCGAGACCAAGATGAGACCCGAGACGCATCGGTCCGAGACCGTCTAGAGACCAAGACGTCTCGACCGAGACCACATCCCTGATGGTGATTAGATTTATCGATTTTTATTGGTTTTTCAAAGCAATCAAAAACGTAATCTACTTATAGGCCTACCTAAGCATGCAGAGCTTCAGATCTGTTGTATAGTTGCAGACATTATTTAATTACTCGTACTTCATAGTTCACCCATCAACTTATCCATGCATCCAGAAAGCTCAACTTAGCCGCACAGAACTTCGGCTTTCCTGAAGAAAATCAGTCAAAATAAGTTTAAATTTAGTCGTTTAGTCAAAGTGCATGGTAAAAATACAAAGTGCCCAAAAGTCGAAAAATGTTTTGGGCATAGGTCTAGGTCTAGGCCTACTATTTTCAAGTAGGGGTCTCGCCATTACAGAAACCACCCCACGATGCGCAAACCCGTCGAGACAAACCATCATCATGTTAAAGTTGAAGATTGCGCAAAGTTCTTTACGGAAACTCAAAACCATCGCAAAGGTATAGAGCGTCACCTGCCATATGAAATCATGTAGGCTGGTGCTACCTGCCAGGCCCGTCGAGAGGGCGGGGTAGTGGGGTAAGCTACCCCGGGCCCCGCGACGTTTGGGGCCCTGCCGTCTCTAAAAATATGAAGTACACCAAAATGCACCACTTAAAAAGAACAATTCAAAATTTTCTCCCCAGTGGGGTCCTGCGGGAATGTTTGAGGGGCCCAGCGAGAATGTTTCCCGGGCCCCGCTATGGCTCTCGACGGGCCTGCTTCCTGCCACACGATACAAGTGAACGCATCTCGCATTAGTACTCGATTTATTTACCCTAGAAGAGTGGGAGGCTGAATTGACATTGGTGTTGGTAATATACCGAGATGGTTTCGGCCGCTACCTGTCTGCAAACAGTCGCCCATTTAGGTAGTAAGTAACCAGATAATAGCGACCAGACTCGGTTGTATTGGCCAGGTGGCGGCATCGTTGTCGTCCGATGATTGTGAGCTACGGTCGCTTCTAAGTTAGTAAAATTTGTATTTTTAAGCGGAAGCGCTTTTGCTGTCCATAGTGTGGTCCGTCGTCCGTCTGTCGTCTGTCATATTCGTGCATCCTGTTCAAACCGTTTGACGGATTTACATGTTATTTGGCCGGGACATTTGTAAAGTCTAATAACACACTGTGTTAGACGGGGTCTCTAAACTCTAGGGGAAAAGGAGATTTTGGGGTCAAACTTCAAGTCAAAAGATGCAGTTATTGCTAATTGCAGCCAAACCGTCTGCATACCACTAATGTTTTTCCTTTTTCTTTAATTGTATATTTATTTGATGTGTAACTTTTACCACAGTTTTTGGTGAATAAAGATTTTCAATGCTAGCGAATACAAATGAAGAGTTGGTTGCTATAGCAGCGATTCCGCCTTTTGCCGAATTACTCTGATTCTCGTTGAACCTGGTAGTACCCGTGTTGACGGTGACGCTGAAGCTGTGTTTGCATGTGGCCTCCTGGTTAACAGCAACGACGACGTACGCGCCTGCATCTTGCGGCTTGAACCTCTTCACACCCAGTCGACAAACACCGCCTTCGTCTTGACTGACCGTACAGCGACCGCTCAGACCGCCGTCAGCCAGCTGACTAGCTCCGTGATGCCAGAATACATCTGAGGTACAACAACAAGAAATAAACATGTATAAACAACGGCCCAGTGCCGACATGACATGAGGCCGTCCGCCTAGCTATACGTACTCGCTTCCTCCACTGCGCAACCTTAACGGTGACTTTGACCTTGACCTTGACCTTTGATTTTGTGAAGTGCAAATTGAATTGGCACGTCGGTTCGTATAAATTTTGGTTTTCCGCTGCGCCCTTCTGCTTGCAAGTTAAAAGCTCGTATAGAACAAACAGAGGTTTATGCAGACTAAACGACGTACAGTCTCGAGGCGAGGGGCTGCTAAAATTTTATACATTCATCTCCAGCTGTATTACTTTCTGAGGCCTACCGCTAACTCAAAGTCAAATATGGTCAAACTAAGACTGTGGAGCCATGAGGAATGTCGTCCCGTCGCTGATATTACCATTAGCGCCTACACAATAATATACATATATTATTTAATTATTTATTGTATAATTATTGACAAAGTAGCTAGTGTTGACCTATTGGCTGTTGTCCGGCAACAAGACATTCACAGTTCAGCGTGCGTCCAACGGCGACGCACATGTCACCAGGAACTCGCACAAACCACGGACCATTCTTGACCTTCAGATGACCTTCATCACTCTGACCCCTGCTTGACCCCAACTCAGCCTCCACTCCCCCGTCAACGTCAGCTCTGATGTCATCGTCCTCGTCCTGCACGGTGACGTCACTGTCCGTGTCTGACAGCTCGGAAACTTCGCTGAAACGAAAATTAATGAAAAAGTAAATATGCAATGAATATATCAGTAAAAATAAATAAATAAATAAATGCATGTAAAAAACGTAATGAAAATGAAAACTGGAAGCGATCAGCGATTTCAAACTTCTGCCGCCAAAAATAATTCTGCCATTTGGCGAACACAACAAAAAAATCCTGGATGATCCAAAATCCACAAACTATCCGGTTCCTGGGTAATGCCCAACACGTTCAAAATTTCATCAAGATCTGTTCGTAACTTCCTGAGTACTTATTTTGAACACAAACATGTAGCCTAGACCTAAAAACGTAACTGTCTTCTCTGGAGAAAGTACGGTGCAATGACATTGTAATGTAAACGTGTTAATAATTGTGGAGTATCGTAGAGCCATTGCCAACAAAGCCTACAAAATCTAGGCCTATAAACTGGAATGTCACTCGGAGAGTGCAAACCAATGCCAACGCTATGTCACGTTTGCCGTTGTGTTCGCCAGGTAAACAGCACATGCATATTCGACAGAAGTTGGCCCCATCTAGCAACAGTAAATAATTCTCTAGCCATATCTTGGACCCAGACGCTAATCCGGATCAGTAACATAATCTCATCACTTTTAACTTTGGCCAGGTCTGACCTTCCCTGAAAATTCTAGCCAAATCCACCTGTAACTTTCGTGTAATTCTGCTGACAACCACACAAATGGATAAACGCCGTGGTAGTACATAACCTCCTTGGCGGAGGTAGCGAGGATAAAACGGACAATAGAAGATAATCATGCATGCAGGACTCACACGTCGCCGACAGACGGCACCAGATGTCGCGCTTCGGTTGTGGGTAAGAACAGTGACCGTGAACGTTCGCTGGGCGTGAAGCTGTCATGCCTGTTGCTGCCGCTGCTGCTTGTGCTGCTGTTTGTACGTCTCTCTGTCCTGCTGTCTGTCCTGCTGGAGTGACCACGTGTCATCGTGCCGTAACCGTCACCGGCGGAGAACGGGATCTTACGATCTCTCACGTGTCTCGCCAGAATCCACGGGCTATCCGCACCCGCTACACACAGCATCGCAAATCATTGTCATAACTTTTAGTCAACAGGTGTTTGTTAAGCCGTCCGTAACGGCACAAGGTCGATTATAAATGCAGAATATGTGTGCATAAAATTGATGCATTCTTGAAGCGCTCTTATCGCTGTTTGCAAAGAATGTTGCCAAAATTTACTTTGCAATGCGTGATCTGTTTCATAATATTCCGTCTTCGAAACGCTCTTTGTATCCTCTTCTGCCTGTAGTCTCTAGATAGATAATGCTTAAAAGACTTGAAAACACGGGACATGGTTGCCAAATACCCAATTCAGCTATAATCTGCATAAGCAATTATTTGTTACAAACTGTCTTTTTGTAGCTTTTAAACTAGACTGTGTCTTGCTTGACATTATTTTGGACTGCGTCTTGTTTGAGTGTTGTGCAAACGTCTGTTAAACGTGAAATAAGAATTACTTATTACTGTTATTACTTATTACTTACGCCTGAAAAAATTCCTGTGCTTCCGGTTGCCATTCATCCCTAGAAAAAACCTGCGTCGCTAAAAAAGTTATCGGACCTTCAAAATATTAGTGCAGGTTTTTTGCTTTCAAAATTTTACTGGAAAATAGGGCCTACTGTTCGCGATTCGGGTCCGCTATTCCGAAGGTCCGCTATTCCGAAAGTCTACTATTCCCACTAACCCTAAGCCTAACTCTAAGGCTGACTCTAACCCTAACCCAAATCCTAACCCTAACCCTAACCTTAACCTTAACCTTAACCCAAACGTTAGCACTGTGGCGCGTATCTGCACAGTGGACTTTCGGAAGAGCGAACCTTCGGAATAGCGGACCTTCGGAATAGCAGACCCCAATCCCTGAAAAGTTGCAGTATCTTCACAAATACTATTTGTTGTGTGTCAGTTTGTTTTCAAGAGTTGTTGCATAATATTACATGACACGTCATGATGTGAAATAAATAATGAAACAATTTTTTGCACACCCCCGTTTTATCTCTAATTTTTTGCCGGCTGCAACCAAAAGCACATAAATGTTTTTACGCCTTATGATGATCAACGGAGCAGTAAATACTTGTTCGGAGAGGACTGAATGGCTGTGTATAATCGGTGTCGTCGCGACCTGCTTCCGAATGATTCGACATCAGTTCCAAGTCGGTGTCATGGTCTGCAGTCAGATGTTTGTCATTCGATGGTCGGTTGAGTTGAGGCAGTGGCGAGGCCTCGTATCCCTGACTGCTCTTAGCCGAGACCAGCTCCACGATTTGACTCCGATCAACTTCCGATTCCACAGCGTCTGAAACATACAGACAGACACCGATTTCTAATACTGCCCGGTATGGACGGCCAGGCTGAATTTAGCTGACACCAGTTCCGTGACGTCACAACGATCAACTTCTTACTCCAGAGCGTCTAAAAAACTAATAAACAATAATATGTTTTGCCCGGGACGGATGGCCAAGCTGAGTTACACGACTTGACTGCGATCAATGTCCGTTTCAGTAAGTTCTGCTGTCAGTAGACACTGATAGCCTAGCAATGCTAATCTTTATATCCTGTGGCCAGGTTGAGCTTGATTGCGGCCAGTTTCGCCACCGGACGGCGGTAAACGTCTAATTCATGCTTTGAAATAAAGAGCAGACCGACATCTTTTGTCATGTCCAGTCCGGGACGGATGGCCAAGCTGCGTTTGTTTGAGATGAGTTTTACGATTGACCTGGCTGCGATCTGTTTCTACTATACAGTCGACAATTGAAAATATTTACATTACCGAAAACTCAGCGATAGCACGTTGTGTTTAATGACTTTTTGCTCAGGAAGCGGAAAGGAGTTTTCCGGGCTGTTAATCAGAATCAGCCAGTTTGCATGAAAATCGGCACGACTTTAAGTATTTTACTACTCCGTAAGTAGGCCCATCATGCCACGACATTCTTTGATATGCGAGGCTTTTTGCCGTTAAAAAATGCTAAATATGCTACAGTTTACCAGTTAGTCTAGTGTCTACTAGTTAGCAATGTTATTTAACTCCCCGTTGCAACTTTTCACTTTCAGTCGTTAGAGATGTTAGCACTCTGGTCGAGATACGAACCCGCGTTCGAAATGACGACATCATCATCTTCTTCTGGTATCAGTGCCTTTCGGTATGCCTATGTACGCACAGCCAGACAAAACATTTAAAACTAGAATTACCAGAAACATTTGTTTGGAAGCGTACCCAAAGCTTAAAGGCCTTGGCCGAATCGCAATTCGTTTTTGCGACGGCGGCTATTGCAACTGAATTATCGTAGCGTGGTCTGTCTGTCCGTTCGTCTGTACGTCCGCTACGCTCGTGGATTTTCTGCTAAAGCCGTTGGAGGACGAAATGAGATGCCGTTTGACATGGACATTGCATTCTTGCATGTAATCAATTTAAATGTTTAGCAGGTGTGCTAATTCTCAGCTCAAAAGTCAAAGGCCAAGGTTAGCGTTAGCGCTGCTTTGCTCTAAACGGACGGCCGCATAGTATTTCAGCACTGGGCCGACATATTCTCCTCGTTTTAACTGCACGCCTCATATTATCATAACGTCAGCATAATATCAAGACAATAGGCCTAAGAATAACGAGCTACTGTACGAACAAAACTATATACAGGTAGATACCATTGCAATGACGGCGTGTGTAGCGAAGTTAATAAACTCGTCCAGAGTCGAGCTGTCGTCTTCAAACATCTGTTCGTTCGCCTACAACCACGTCGCGTTTTATACAGCGTATGTGTGAAAAATATAACATTATTTGAAACTGCACTTTCAGACATGACTCCTTGTTAGAAAACATGGCCTTGCCCCGAAGTCCGTTAGTGGCGAGAGTTTGGTGAAATTCCGTTAACCCGTCAACAAATACTTGAAATATCGTAATAACAAAGTCGAAAAGTGCATTTTGGGGCATATTTGACCCCATCGTGACATTAACCGTTGATCTTTTGACCCCAAAAGTTGACGCGTTCATCCCTGCCCCGAAGTCCCTTGGTGGTGAAAATTTGGTCAAATTTCATCAACAAATACTCAAAATATCATGCTAACAATGTTTGTTCGGGACGGACGCACGGACGCATGCATTACGTTGGCGGAGGCATAAAAATGACGTACAAGAAGAAAACAAAAGCGCCTGCAAATACTGTACTGAGTGAGATCAGGAGCAAGCTGGCGGAAGAAATTGTAATGAAATTACCGTTTGACAGAAGACAGACAGAATTGGAAAATTGAATAACATAATGAATAAATGGGCGAACAGGTATGTTAAAAACAAGAAATAACAGGGAGAGAAAAAATCGTCAAGTCTTGTTCAAGGCTAAGTACTGCCCGCGGGTATCCGCAGTAGCCTATCGTGCACACAAAACACACAAAAAACTCTGTGACCTTGAATTTTGACTCACGACCTTGAAATTCAATGGGCTTTTGTAGGTTGTCAAGGTACACGTTCATGCAAAACATCATCAGGCTCAGTGCAGCGGTCCATGAGTCATCATGAGTCAACAGTCTGGAAATAAAGCTTAGCGACAACGCTGAAAACAATGCTGCTGTCGCTTCCGATAGCCAATAACAAATGAATAGAGCCCATAGATCAACGGACGAACAAATAAACGAGTAAATGAGTGAGTGAATTGGTGATCGTATAATGATGTTCAGCCAATTAAGTGTATACCAAGACGGAGGTGGTTGAAAGTAAGCCTGGTTGCAGATTTATTGATTGTTATTGATTTAGCGTATACATTGTACACGTAGACTACTGTATAATATACGAGGCCTCTGACTCAACAGTGCAGTTCATCTGACGGTGATATTCAGGTTAGCAAAAACATTTTAGTTAGTGTACTTTCACGATGGCCAGCCAAAAGCCCAGAACCCCTAACTGCATTAAAAGAAAAAGGTCTGCAAAACACAATAAGAAAAGATATAAGAGATAAGAGTTAAAAAAGAGAAAGAAGCTTATCATTTGCAGCCTTTTTTGACACCGTCTGCTTTTCTGTTTCCCGTAAAATTACTCACAAAGTTGTAAACAAACTGGAATACATTTGGATAGTTAAGGGTGGCTATACGAAAAAGCGATTGGATTTAAATAATAATCCATAAGTTAAAAAAAGTCTTGGCGGATGTTTTTGGTGTCCGAGTGCCTTTTTGACCATGAAGTATAAGATTTAATTTTATCAGAACCGAGTTATCGTAGTAGGCTATAGCAAGAGTCAAGCCCCGCGCCTGTTGATTGGAAGCAGTCCCCCACCGTAGAAAGCAACGTAATTAAACTAAACTAAACTGACACGGTTTAGTTTTTGTTGAACTGACCAATGGCTAAACAAGGCGACCCTATTGGTTATTGGTTGACGCGTACTTGAGCGTAGTCACATAGGCCACCGACGTCGTTAGACTGCTTGTCCATTGGTCAGTTCATCAAAAACTAAACCATGTAAGTTGAACTAAGTTCAGTTCACTTCAGTTACGTCGCTTTGTATTTACCATAACGTTTTAGTCTGTCACTTATTGGCCCAATAGCCTATTTCTTTATTTTCTGTTACAAGAGTAGGCCTATCATTCTTACAGATTTTGACTTTGTATATTTTTATTATTTTTCAACAGCAAAAACGATAACTTTTTTATTATTATTAAATCGAAGCGGGGCCCCACAAAACCGGTATTTTTTCTATTGCAGACCCCGCACGTAAAATTAATTTTCTAACCCTGCAAAAATAATAAAACAGTAAAAAATGTGAAGACGACTGCTATAGACTATATACCGACCACGGCGGGATCGTTAAAGCATAGTGCACACATCTGTCGCACTCGTTCGCGCAGTATTCGCACCAGCAACGTGTTGTTCTGATCACGTAAATCTCCGTCGTTATCTGCAGCATACACCAACAAACCGCTGATCCCGTGTAATGCCGTGGCTAAACGAACCGATTTCCTCGTCCGAGGTTCTGATGGGCGTCTTTTGGCTGGCAGGCAAAAAACATCGTCCGACGAAATCGGAAAGAATGAGCATGCACATTCCGTCCGATTTTCTCGGACGAGGTTTTTAAACCTCGAAAGGCTCGGCGACGACGGACAACACCTCAGACGAGACAATCGGTGCGTGTAGCCACGGCATAACAAATGCCCTCACAGTGCACTAACTTCCATCTATCGTGCATCTGCTGTACACTGTACCTGTGCATACTACGCGCCCACTGCAAGTAAGAAGGAATTTCATAGCAAACACAAAACAAGTTGTACAAGTCTACACCAGTTTTGGTTTTCTACAGTTTATTTCTCGTCAAGCTACGAGCCAGTACGTTGCAGACAGACAGAGGGACGGGCGGACGTACGGACGAATAAACAAGACCCATAACGCGATTCCAATATAAAAGATGTAACATCTCTTGTTATAGTTTCTATTTTAAAAAAACTAATAATGTAGGCTTTAGCACCCGTTTGATGTAGCCTTGGTGCTAGTCTGCTACAGCAAAAAAATGACAGCTCGAAGATCATAGATGTACGTATTATAATATAAGGCACTGACAACGCACCATAGAGATCATCAGCGATGCTTGCCGCCATAGATGTGAGCAGAGCGCGAACAGCGCGAACTTGTTGCGACAAAGTCGACGACACTGCAGCAAAACACAGCGCACGACATCTTATGCAGCCGTTCTAACAGGCCGTACTACAGATCTTGCCCGTCCGTCCGTTTTGTCTGTCTGTTCCGTACTCGCCAGTAGCTCGAAAACAAAAAGCGTACCTGGTGTGCCAATGTTCAGCTCAAATGCTCAAATGTTAAACCATTTTGCTGGGGGTTACTTCGATTGAAGAAATTCAATAAGATAGGGGTAGGGAAAATTTGCGAGTTTGTTTCTTACTTTTGACGGTACTCTAGCTGCTACCATACTTTGTGATGCATAAAGATGTAGTCTTTATAAAGTCATAGCCGCCAGGGTATGAAACTCACTGTCAGCGAGCATCACAAAATTGCAGTATCTCTGATAATATTTTGACATGAACATTTTTATTTCGTCGATCATGTGACAATGACGATAGGCTACGTGACAGCCGTCTGTTTTGTCGTTTTATTTTTTCCTTTTTATTTTTTTCAAATTTTGATTTCTTTTTACCCCATATATTGCTGCGTGGTCTTGAGGTGTTATTGCACTTATACCACGCTAATCCAATCGTTGTGATATGATATGACATGATATGATATGATATAGGGAAGTACTAATCACAAAGGGAACAACTCGATAATCCGAAAATTCGATAGTCCGAAAGTTTTAGGGTTCTTCTTACCTATTAACTTCTACAGACGTTGACTCAATCTCCGCAGGCTTTTCCTTTGAACTAAAAGTAAGGTTAGGTTTAAGGATAAGGATTAAGTTAAGGTTAGGGTTAAGGTTATGGTGAAGGTTAGAGTTAGTGAAAATGTTTGTCGTAGTATACACCTTAAATCTATCGAACTTTTGGATTATAGACCCACAATCATCAGAGTATGGCGTGTACCTTGAGGCGTCGAACGAGCTGTCGAGTCGGTGCGAGGTGTATCACCGTGCTGATCTGTGGGATGTTGCTGCTGCTGCTGCTTATGATGACGTAACGTGTTCGTGCTGCTGCTGCCCGTGTGCACGATTATGTCTGTAATGATGCTGTCAAGCGTTTTCTGACATCGAGTCATCGGGTCTTCCGTCTCGCCGTCGCCTGTCATCAACACAGTTAAACAATTAGTTACCGATATACAGTGCAGTACACTCAGCCTTCTATCCTTCCTGGGCAGGCAAATCGAGTACCAACTTGTGTGGCTGATAGGATTAAGGCGGAGCGCGTTCTCCTGGGTCGCGGGTGGCAGGTAACACTGTGTGATCCCACACGGCAGATGACCCTCTGCGGCTTTGAGATGCGTTACCACTAAAAGTATAAACAACTTTAACCTTTTAAGTTAATTTTAGTTTAACCGTTGTAGTTCTGGACAAAAAACAGGGCGATGCCAGAAACTCAGCACTGGCAAAATTATGCTTGGATTTCAGCACTTTTGGCGTTTTGTTTATAATTATCTGCGCTAATGCTACGTACACAAATACAATAAAATTATTATAGTGCACTGAAAAGTACTGCAAATGCGTAATTTTTACCTACAGAAACTGGTGACAAAAAACACTTTAAAAATTTATAAGAACAACTAGAAAGGTGGAATCGATATCAACGAGGACGCATGGGCTAACTGCAGGCCTTCGACTAAACAAAGCAAAAGTGTAAAGGTACGTAAACTAAAACAAACTAAAAATGTTTAAAATGGAACTAAAAAAACAAAAAAATGACAATACAGTTATGTTAAACATTAAAAAATCCAGAAACAAATGGTTATGAGAAAGCTAGAAACCTGAGATCAGAAGAACTGAAAAAAAACAAAAATAACGACAATTAAAACTAAAAAAGGTAAAACGAAAAAAACCCGTCAGCAAGTCTAGATATCTGTGAAATCAGTCCAAAGGAGTGCCACATGTCAGAGATAAAAATATTATTATTATTATTATAGGAACAACGATAAAAAAGCGACGGAAGCTCGACGAAGAATATTGAAGACCTTCAATGACGACGTATTGCTCGTTGAAGTTCGCCACGCTACTTGTCTCCGATGGCTGCCAACTCTTCTGAGATGCTATATCGGCTATTCAACAATCACACAGTACTACATATATGATCCGAACATATACAGATGGCTCGCGGTGGTTAATTTACTGGTCCGTTATTCGAAACTATCTCGTGATCTACTTCGTCTTTTTGTCTCTTACCACAGTGACTGCATGGAATGCTATAGCCGCCCCTAATCTTACTCCTGTCACGCGTGACGATTGAAACCTGTCTCGTGACTGCTGATCACACGCACGTCCCAAACATAACATACCGTCGATCAAAGTCATGACATAAGTACACTTCAACACGATCTAAAGTGCATTACACCTCGCAGCACTTAAAACCGTGATGAAAGTCATGAAACGTCGCCCATATCTGTTAACTGGACGTGCATCGTTTACTGACTGTGCGCGCTATACTTCACGCACAATTGAAAACGCTTACTCAAATTCGTTCACGTCCCCACTTCACCCAATGTGTGCTTTTGCACTACCTGGAAAAACAAAGCACATGAAATAGACGTTGGAATGAACAAAGTAAACGTCAAAAACATTTTTCGACATTATCGATTATAACTCACTTGCAGTGAAAACTCGAACGGACATCAATTTGGTGGCCAGTTGTGTCAGAAGTATTCATACCAAAAACTATTAAAATCTGGCCATCTTAATTTAACTTCAATAGATAACGTCAGAAATCCTTTTAGGACACAATGTAGCTACTATACACTGTGTAAGGTTTTACTTACATTCGCGAGCGTGAAGCGACCGGACGACCTTGGCGCTGCCAAACCGATGAAATCGTTCACAGACGTTGACGTAGAACCACGAGTTGGATTTCTTCGTCAGACCGCTGACAGCACATCGCATTCACATACCAGTGATTTGACCGGTCTAAAAGATGACGATGGCTTACTTCTGTGCACTATCGTATATTGTATACGGTTGTTTATTTTTTTGTCTATAGTATTCGTATTTTATTATTATTTTTCTCAAAATTTTCATTGCTTGCGTGTGTTTTTCTTTGTCTGCTCTAGTATGTACTTCGTGCATACGATTTCGATATGAAATGAATGAATAAAAAAATAAAGTATAATGCTCAGCACGCTATAAGAACCTCTGTTTGAGGCATGCGTTGCAGACATGCTGTCGAACGATGTCGTTGAAGGGCGCACATTTCTTGCAGACGTTGTAATGGCAGCCGACGCAGCGAACCTTCGGGTTGAACAGCATCAGAAACTTGTCGAAACATCGCAAACAATGGCGCTCGTTGAACGTGCTGTCCTTCGTCAACAGCTCCGCTCGCTTCACTTCCTCTTCGATCTCCTCCTGGATTCTCCTGTGTTTTAAATACACATACACGACAACGTTCTCTGAAGCAATTGCTGATATGTCGACCCAGTGACACCGGCTGTCTGTCGAGCTACTCGAAGGTGACCTACTTTCACACTGCATTGCGCGATCCCAACCCTAAATACACTGTGTCCCAAAAAAAGCATCTCCGACATTTTCGATTGTAACTTTAAAAAGGATTATCAGATTTTAATAATTTTTGGTGCAAATATTTCTAAGACAATTGGCCATCAAATGACCATTCATTTTCTTACCTCAGTTAATGTCTGTTTCTGCAAAAAAACAGAACCAACGAAATATTACTTTTTTATCCAATGCAGTATGATTACTTAATCAACATAACACATAAAACACATTTTGACGACATGTCTTGACTTTTTGGCTAACATTTTATCTAGTTGTCCATTTTTTAACTGCCCCCGGTAAAATTGCTGAAATGCCGGCCAAGTATGCGAACATAAGCATGGAGATGCTTTCTCTATTCATTGACAGCAGTATCGATAATGTTCTGCGTTAGACCAATCCAGGCTTTACCAGTCGCTTCTTGAATTCATAAACATTCCTGAACGTTATCTGGTAGAAACACTGCTGCATGACAGTCAAGTTTTGTAACAGACCGGCTGTTGGAGCCCACGAATTTGGATAGATAAAATTTATTGACGTTTTTTCATTCATTTAAACACTATATTATGCTTTCTTGGTATGCTTTCCCCAGATAGTGCAGAAGCAGACGTTGGGTGTGGTTGAAACTTGAACAACGATTTATTAGCCAGTTGTATCAGAAGTATTTTTGCCAAAAATTATTAAGATCTACTTTCAGAGTTATAGTGGATAATGTCAAAGATATTTTTTCAGGTTTTCTGTTTATTTTAAGGCATATTTCACTTGATCTGCTTTCCCTAAGTAATGCTAAAGCGGACAGTGGGTGAGGTGGAAAACTGAATAATCATTTGATGGCAGGTTGAGTCAAAAATATTAGTACCAAAAATTATCAAATATCTGCTAACTGGTTTTAAGTGACAATCAAAAATGTCCGGGATGTTTTTGGGACACAGTGTATATCACTGACCTTCAGAGCTAAGAATTGGTACATCAGTTATTCCTGCCCTGGAAAACGTTCATGTAAATTTTGTTTTTTTTTCTTGTTTTGTTTTCGAGTTAGGATTCCGTACAGAACAGGCAGAGAAACGGATGGGCACCCGTTAAGACCAGTAACGCGGCCATCAGAAGTTCATCCGAAGCAATAAAGGAAAAATACGTAGACTGGAGTTGGGGAACAAGTAGTCGTAGTACACGGTGTTTCATATAAAAGGACCCCTTTTGTTTTTTCATAATTTACTCAAATTATGAGCAATTTACATGAAATTTTTATCAGTTGTAGCTGAAAAAATACTAATTCGAAATATCTGAACAAAATATGGCAGTTAATTAAATATTCTTTGCTACTCGTGATGTAACGCTGGCGTCCTAATGTGTCACAGGTACAAACTTGCTAGTCTCAACTGGTGATGTTAGTTGCTACCCTGCTTCGATGGCGAACTTAATTTGGTTCGCTAATGAAAAAAATGCTTATCGTGTCAGCACTGAGCAACATGGGAACATGAAATCGGGCGTCTTGTGATCCAAAAACTCAACATCTTGCAAGCTCGGTGTGATAGTGCGCTGTCTTGCTCGAACGACCAACTATTCCCAAAGATAGGTAAATTCGATCGCTTTGCACGTTTTGTGGCTGCAACTGTAAAACTTCAAATATTTGACACTAACGAACTAGATTTTTTAACATTGAAGCAAGGTAGCAACTGGCAGCACCAATTGGGATTAGCCTGTTTGTACCCATGACACATTATAATGTCATAGTTACATTACGACTAGCAAAGAATATTTAATCAACTGCCATGTTTTGTTAAAACATTTCGAATTAATATTTATTCAGCTACAACAGGTATAAATTTCATGCAAATTGCTCATCACTTGAGTGAATTATGAAAAAACAAAAGGGGTCCTTTTTCATAAAACACAGTAGCTATAGAATAAAACTGTATGTATGGTTTTTAATCCACTATGTAGACGTAAGGTGGTTGCCAATTCCTTTCCATTATTGAAGCTTGGGTCATCTTATATTCACTTTGTGGATCGTTTCAAATATCTGGGCCATATTATAACAGATAATGCCAGAGATGATGATGATATCAAACGTGAAGTACGTAATCTGTTTGTGCGCACCAATGTTCTCATCCGAAAATTTCATCTTTGTT
>Ga0056128_1005348_pt1 | contig 16165 bp, 9 predicted proteins | sample WorMetLIZISLAND2_FD_71113 | JGI IMG/M metagenome (GOLD analysis project Ga0056128, IMG submission 71113) | Marine gutless worms symbiont microbial communities from Max Planck institute for Marine Microbiology, Germany - Olavius geniculatus... ... | reverse complement strand
GTGCCGCCATTGTTCAGCAACGGTGTGTATAGCTCTTCGTATAGAATCCGTCCCTTAGCTATACGGAGTGTCACCCGCCATACGAGATCGATCATACACCTGCCGCCCAGCAGTCCAACACAGGTACATGCGCGCATATGCGTCACCGCTTTAACCCCTGCAGCCAGACACGCTGGTGGTACTCAATTTACATATACCCCAGAAAGATCGAAGGCTGAGTTCACACCAAGATGGTTTACTCTTATCAAGACAGACAGCCCAGCCATCACGTTGTTGTTAGCATGCAACAAGACAACTGTCGGTCTGCGAAGAAAACAGTGAGAACAACCCATCAAAAAAGGCAGCATTTCGTTTTATTTCTGACAAAATGTTAATTTCTGGTGACGAGGTCAAGCAGCACTCATCATTTGTAGCCAGATAATGCGCAGACACTGCACAGCAGGAGATGGCGCGTGCGTGCACTTGACACAGTTTGTTGTCGGCGTCACACTAAAATGTCTCCCCATGAAAAATCCGCCCGGGGAGAGATAATCACAGAACTGATAGGTCTCCCCTTTGTTAAAATATCGCCGGCTCCATAAAAAAGTCGCCACATTATAGGATCGCCCCCCGAGAAACGTCTCCCCCGGCCGATAATTTACCGGTAAAAATCCGCCCGCCCGGGCAGTCGCCAGGTGGGGCGGATTTTTGCCGGTAAATTGTCGGCCAGGGGAGACTTTTCTGGGGACGATACTATAATGAACACGTTTATTCGCCATAAAGACAAAAACAGACAGCAAGAAAAGACAGATATGTACAGATAAAAGATAACACAGCCTATCTAATAAAATGGGGCACCGGCCAGCATCAGAGCTTGCTTGCACTACAGGAACGCTTCGAGACAATTAATATTTCAACAGCATCAACGCACATGCAGGTCACCGCTCACCGGCCCAACGACCTGCCAATGGCAAATCGAAGCAAACGTGCAATTAGTTATTCTATGGCGTCACGTGACTACTAAGCGCGGCGGCATCGCTTCCGGTTAAGACTCTTCTATGTATACACGCATGCATTATAGCGGGAAGTCAGAGATGTAGCCTACCTGAATTTTTCAGCCATCCTTTCTATTGTGACGATTTACCAACATACAGCGGCACGAGATTACACAGTACACACGCGTCACTCATGCACGCATGCTTGACTGACGCCTATAATGCCTCTACATCAGCAGTTAAAACTTTTGTCAGCTTAAATTGGGTACCGTATATACCATAACCCTTCTGAGCACTACCGTTATCATACTGTCGGTATAAACTCTGTATCCGCAACAGACTACGGAGGTCGCATAATAAATATGATATAATATCAGTGTTTTCGCGAAAGAAATGATCCAAATCAAGCAGTTTCTAAAGTCGTCCCGAAGGTCATTCAAGGTCAACAGTATTGAGACAGATGGTACATAGACTATAAAGACCAAAATGTTGGTGATGGTAATGATGGTATGACGGTAATGCATGGAGTACAGTATCGGCTATGCTATGATGATAGCAGTGCACAATGCAGTGGTCATTAGCTATCAACTATTATCCTCCACGTGCTGCATGCAGCATGCCAAACTGCAGATGGCTTACGACAGCCACCGGTGCACTTAACGTGATAGTAGTCTATAGCTTTTTTTCAGCCTGTTACTGAAAAAATACCACAATCTACTCACGCTGGCAGTTTGTAACTAATGCATTTTCAGTTTTTCGCTATCAGCCAAAAGCATTCACGTTACAGCAATTCGATAGTGCATGGAGGTGATAGCACCTGGAACACTCAGCCGACCGTAATCATTTTAGCCGACCGTACTTAAGTAACGGTTGATTATTGTATTGGTATAGTTGTCGTCGTCTGTCTGTCCGTCTGTCTGTCTCTCTCCAATGTATTATGGCTAAACGGTAAGTCGTAGGGGGACGGCGATGATACCATAGGATAGGGCGCTGGCAACTTCCTATAGGATGTCAATAGTAACCATGTCTCCATCTGCAGCGGTTTGGCCGCAATTTTCAGTGAAAAGTTTCATGCTATAGGCCCTAAGTGGCCATATCTCAGAAACAGTGAGAGATAAGGCCAAGGTTTGGCCTACTATTAATCACTAGTAAGAAATGGCATACGCTGTTTCAGATAAGATGGAAATCATCGACCTTGGATGACCTTCAAGATCACTGACAACCGGTACGGTCGGCTATCATGGCGACAGCTGGGTTTCTTGTCATTTGAAACCCATAGGACGATGCGACTTTATAAAAAAAGTTGTAGAGAAAGGGCACGGAAAAGAATAGCGGAGTTAACGTATAGTGAATAGAGTAGGGCACAGACAGTAGACTAATGCCTGTAAGTCAGTTATCGGTGTTTGCACAGCTGACTGTGTATAAACACTGGGTGGGATACAGCGACTGGCTATGGCCGTCGTCATGGTTACCACTGGCAGCAGCCAAACTCATCTTTATCATCTTTATCTTCATCTTCATCATCAGCAGCTCAGCATGGCGTGTATCACCATCCACGGGTCGACGCCAGCGATAAATTATAGATAGGTGCCAGCCAGTGTCGCCGGCTGGGTCAACGCCATGTAATAGTAGCCCACCCACAACGCGCAGTCGGTACCCCCTCGTATCACGCCGCGGGAGATAGTTTATCAGTTATTGACAGGCGGCCCCGATCGACCGGCGCACCGCCGAACTCCGGGTCGGACCGAAACGGCCGAAATTGGTTCTCTGCGACGTGGTCGGCCAAACTCGTTAACGAACGGTCGGGTCCCGAACTGCAGGAGTTGAACATAAACAAGATCGCTGCCGACCGACCGCGAGTTGAAAGGCGGTAATTCCGCAACGATGTGCTGCGAATACGTGCACACAGCACTATAGCGGATTGCATCACAATGCAACGCCAGCGCGGCACGATCGCAAATCCCGAAATAATTATCGTCTGACTTCGCAGCAGCTCGCTAAGAACTGCCTAGCTAGCGACAGATGCTGTAACGATACCAGTGATAACATGGTCTTGGCTTTGCTACGGTACTTAAAAGCCTAGGTTCTCTTATGTGTGGTGCCCTGACATGCAATTTGGGATTAATGTAAAAGTCAATACAACACTTTTGATGTTTCACGGTATGTTGAGCGATGAAATTCGGTGACTTAATCTGTATAACGGTTCACACTGATGAGGAAATTAACAGTGCTGAGACTGACTTTCGCCTCATGTCTTGTGGGTTGTTAACATCAATGAACTGTAGGCAGCTTCTAAGATGCTGTCCAGAAGGGAATATGATCGAATTAATAAACGTCTACATGGTCGAATGTGCTTGGCAGACAGAGTGGCTGACTAGCCGTGACAGAGCACCTTATTGCGACCTGTGTGGTAGAGATTGCACTTCATGCACTGCATATAGCATAGAAAACATGTGTTCCGTCGTACCAGCGAGTGATCATCAAATATCATATTACCATTACCAACATGTGGGGCATCAAAATTAGCAAGCAGCATATCGCCTTGATACACACACAGTCCCAGCCACGCAGCCATATGAAACCATTGCAGGCAGACACCAGCGGGCATGCAACATAGATGTCAGTCGACAGAGTGGACAAGACCAATTCGCCTGCAGAAATAAAGTTTCTAGTTATCCACCGATCGCTGTTCTAAGATAGGCCACCATGCTGTATAGCATAACGACTGCTTCATGATAGAGACCAACACGGCCGTTCAAGTGCATTTATCGCTGAAGCAGATGCTGCAAGGTATAGACCTATGGAGTCAGCACAGAAGTATAGAGGAAGGTGTTTCGGCCCTTCAGCGGGGAGCTATAATTTAAAACATAAATGATCTCTCATTCGAAATAACAACAGTCGGCACGAAAAAAACACGGGATTTCTGAGACACGTTCACGTTTACAACAAAACGTCTCACGGTAGCTTCCAAATCACTATATTTCATTCATACCCAAAAAGTTCCAAAATCGATACCGCACCCCAGACCGTCTATAACCGGATTTAGGGAGATGGCCCTGGGAAAGGAAGGAAAGAAGCCTAAAAGGGGAGAAAAGGGAGCTCGGGAAAGGGGGGGGGGTTGACGCTCATGAGCTGGTTGCATGGTGAATGGTGATGACCACATTCTCTGTAACTTCACTTCATTATATGTCTTTTAAACAAAACGCTGATTAAATTACAAATATCCTGTAAAAAATTACACGTATATAATACTGTGTCAATGATGGACAGAAAGAGAAACGCTGTTAATAACGCAGTGAAGCCTTTTATAGTTTTTATGTGCAAACAGATCGCCGCATGGCATCGGACATTGGGCTGTAGGCCTAAAGCTGAATTATTCAGCATCATATCGTTCGCATTATTGCGCTGAACAATCCGACTGCACGTGTATCGTAATTTGTTACTGCATGCCACTGTACTGTAATACCGATTAATGGACGGCTGCTACGCCAGCTCTTGTAAATTTCGCCACTCGCGCGCACGAGTGGGCTACAAAATTACTAACGGCATAGTTGTCATGAGCGGTTGCTAGGCGTGCGGTTTGGGCGTCTTTTGTGCTAGCGTGGCGTCAGCATAGCAGCTTTGTCTACAGCGACGTGCTGTCACTAACGGCTTCGCAGTCACATGGCCATATGTAACGAACGTCCGTTAGACAAAGAAAACAAAAATCTCTTTCGCGGTTGGACCGGAGGCAAGCATGTATAGGCCTATGCTGCAACTCAAAATGCTTGTCGGCAAAAGCATCTGCCAATCTTTATCCATGCACCACGCAAGAGTATAGTACCAAGAAAACACGAACAAAAATTTTCATGAAAAACAACAGGACAAAAATAATATGAGAAAAGTGCACTAAAATCCAAAGAAAGACTTCAAAACTCCGGGTTTTGTTTTTCTTTTATAAGAAACGTTCAGGCCGTTATGTGCATTAAAACATGCAGTGCTCCCAGCAGCTGGGGAAGAAATTAACAAGTTTGTCATCATAATATATACGAACCTTGATAAGATGGCTGGCGCTGGCAAGCAGACCTTTGGTCGTGTGTCGTCCCGATGGACTCGGAACGACTTCCTTCAACCGCTCGAAACACCAGCGCAGCTGCGCCCGTCTGCATATACAGACCATCACATGCAAAGCATCACATAAACAGCTGCTGCTATATGACAGTTAATTGCCAGCACATTGGCGCTGCCAAGCATTAAAAAGGAACGCTGGATAAAGCACCAAAGATGCACGCTTAAAGTCACTGAGATGGTGGGAGGGAATAGGCTTATTCTCCGTGACCAATAACTTCTTGGACCTACTGGTTCGCACACGGTTTTGACTGGATTGAATTGGACTGGATCAGATGGATCCAAATTACAAATCAGTCGCTACGATGGGTCGAGACATGGCTGAGAGCTTGCAATATAAGATAAGTGGGCAAGTGAGCGACGTTTGCAATATACATCTCACAGCTTTTTACTTTGCTTAGTAGCGTTTTATCAGTGGAACTGGTGCAGCAAAATTTATGTACTGCTTATTATCACCATAACTAGGCTAACTACCAGTGCTGATGACGCAGTTCCAACACACCACGTGAACAGAAGACAAATCACTCGCGATCGAATTGTTTACAGTAGAATACAAAGACGTCTGTTGACAGGTTCTACTCGTGTCAGCCTGATAAGACCCGTGGTCGGCGCTAACTAGGTCCAGTTCACAGAAGCAGAGAATGATCACAGCCGATGAATGATAGCAGCCTACGGTAACCAGCAAGCCAGGTGCGATGCGGGGCCACATGATGCAACAGCACGTAATGGTCTTCACCCACGTGACGTAACCACACGACCATCTCACTAGCGGAGTGGATGGATATACACGCGCCACTGGACATGGACAGAACAGAAGAAGAACGCAGCTAGCAGCCCGCTTAATTGACGCGTCGCGGAGACTGCAGATGCTGCCGCGAACAAAGAAGTCCGACTTGGCGCGAAATCAACGAAGGCCCATCATCATCATCATCATCATTATGGGTCGTCATCATAGTGTTCTTGTCGATATCGAGCGACACTCGGTGGATTAATGCAGGCAACCAAGCAACAGCAGCAGCAGTATCCTCTGCAGTCTCAAAGATTTGCCACTGAATCACTGTGATGGATCGGCACAAGGGCACCGTACAATGAGCTCCATGTGCATCTTCGCGTCTTCCAAAACACTCGTATACAGCCGCAGCAACAAACACACGGCAAAACATATCCTTGGCAGGGTTACATCCAAGGCATGCTGGAGACAAGGCCTGCAGGCTTGGCTCTGACTCTAAGCCCGAAGTCTGGCCGAAAATAATATCTACACTTCTGGATATTTACTATCTTATTCGCAAAACACTTTACAACCACTATTTTCTACCGCTTTGCACGCGCATGTAACGTATATAACTTTGTTTATATTATGACATTAACACATCCCGGTATACTCTAGTGCAACCGAAAAGAAAAAAAAGTTGTAAAATATTGTCATCATCATCATATTGACGGCACAAATTACAAACTTTTAATATGTCAAGCAATGGGATCATGCATGGATGGAACCAAAATAGCTGAAAAAGAAGTATCCAAATGAGACATTCCCCCTTCCGAATTTTATCAACCCACTACCCTTCCGTACATATCACTGTATGAATTATTGATAAAAGTACTGAACAACTATAGACTAATTTATATACGATTTACTTAAGACCTGAAAAAAAACATATTTCAATGTACCTGTGCTTTTCCAGTTCGTTGTGCGTCGACCTGAAAAAAAACAACAAAACAAATCAAAGACTAGAATATACAGCATTATACCATTTGTGTTCAGTAATTAAAATGTGACACGTCAAAGCCGTCAAGTCAGTTAAATGTGGATGAAATGGGACAGAAAACAAACTAAACATAAGCTTATATAGAGAGACATCAGACTCGCATCACATGTGTGCACAACTGTGTCATTATATTTGCATGAAAAATCAGCAAGAACCGCAGCTGTAGCTAGGATAGCCGACCGTACTGGTTGTCAGTGACCTTCAAGGTCATACAAGATCAATGATTTTCATAAAATCTGAAAGGGCGTATGCCACTTCCTATATATTAGTGATTAATAGTAACCTTGGCTCTATGTCGCACCGTTTCCGAGATACGGCCACTTGTAGCCTGAAACTTTCCATTGAAAATTGCTGCCAAACCGCTGCAGATGGTTACTATTGACATCCTATAGGAAGTCGCCAACGCCCTATCTTGTGGTACCGTCGCCGACTCCCTACAACTTATCGTTTAGCCACAATACATCCATGACTGACGACAAACGGACAAACGGACGACAACCATATCAAAAGCTCGACCGTTACTAAGTGCGGTCAGCTAAAAAAACAGATTCAAGCTGCAGGCTATAGGCTAATGGAAAAAGAACACTGACGTCAATTAGATTTTAATATGAGTGAGTATAGCAAACGACATAGTTAGCGGTGCGCGTGAGGTAGGCCCGCCTATACGAGAACTGGCATGCATAGGTCGATTGGTAGAAAGGACGGCGATTGATCATTTCAATCTTAACTCGTACACACGAGTCACAGAGCGACGCCGGCGCGAAATAATTACACATTCATGCACGAGATGCCATATTTGCAGCCCCTCGGCTATTCAATCACCCACTCTCTCTTTCTCAACCAAGCTCTCACGATGATAAATTTCGCGGCGACGGCAGCGTACGGCGCCACGGCGGCCACGTACGCACCTTACCTAGCAATTAGTACATCAAAGTTGGAACGTCCAGACGGACCACTTTCTGGCGTTGGACCCTACCGTGGGGCGCCGACCATGTAGGACATCGGACGACGGACGGACGGTGAGGTGTGGCCGAAGGGGTACGACCGACCATCCATCCAACCAACAAACTAATTAATTTTACGTCGCCCGCCAACCCACCCAGAGAGAGTGGAGAGAGGGGGGGATTAGAGGCGTCCTGGCGGGTATAGAGTGTAAAAGGTTATCGGCTAGCACGGTCGGCCGGTGCGGCAGAGAGAATCAAATCAACCGTGGACCGTTTTAATCAACTATGACGTCTGGAGGAATCGACAACGCACTGCAGACGCCTTGAAAGTCTCTGTTGGACGAAAGACACCGCCTGAGTATACACGGCCAAGCAGTCAGCGGGCAGCCGTGCGAATACACAAGGCTAGCACAGCGGCTGCAGCGACCGGTCTGACGTCTCGCGTTCGTCTTTCGTCGCTTCGTTAAATTAGCGCGCGGCGGGATCACGTTCATAAATAAACATAACGCTTTGCTGAAATACAATTACAGATCACCGCCGCCAGTCTGCAAGACATCAAACCAGAAATATCAACGGACCTCGCTACACGGGGCCTGGGGGGCCACGTACATTCCAAGGAGACCTTTATTCTAGCTATTATCCAGTAGTCCCTGGTACATGCTGTAAAAACTTTGGTTCTGCAGGCCCTCGATATATTTTATCACTATCGTCGTCGTCGTCGTCGTCATCGTTTATTCGCCAATACCAGGTAAAATTTGAAATAAAAAATATTTTTAAAAATCCAGGCACAAGTAGTGCGCACTGTGTGCGTATGTGACCTTGACTGACCTCAAGGAAAAAAAAATTACAGCTATAACCATTTCAGTCACGAGTTGCAGTCGCGCGGTTTCTCTGTGACAACTGAACTAATTTGTCTTTCTCGGTCCCATCGAAAACAATGACGTGCGGTTGCATTAAAGCACGGAAAGGACCGAAGTTCATCTGGGTGGGTCCGCTGACAAATAGGACCACACAGAAACTGGCTGGCAATCATTAGAGCGGGACCGCTGGAGTATAGCAGATGGCCGACGTAGCGTGCGTGCGTGCGTGCAGGGCTGGGATGGGACGCAGTCCTGTGGGCCGCGTCCAACGTCCATACAGTACAGTACATCGTCAGAGAGAGCTGGCAAACAAAGAAAACAACCAAGTCCAGGTCCAACGTATCAGCACAACGTCTTCAAACACGCACCTGCCGACATCGCTAGCAGGCACGCAGTCCGCCCGGCCATCGAGTTGCCCACGGAATAAATTATACCGAGCAGCGGGAAAAACACTCGAAATTGAGCACCCGGGAAACAAAAAAAGACGAACGGGCGCCGGTTGGGCGGGCGGGAGTGTGGGAACATCAAGAAAGATTGCCGGAGTCACGCAGTCTGAACAGATGTGCTGCCGACACATCGCATTCCCAAATCAGGCAAGGGCCGGGCCCAGTGTGCAGTCACCAACATCAGGAAGTGGGCCTAAACTAATCTGCAGTGTCAAGATTTTGTCACTCACAATACGCTGTGAGACAAAACACCCAACTCTTTTGTCCGCTGCTGCCCCGTTGCTGCAGTGAGCTCTGAAAGTCGGTGCAATTTCTCAAATTAATATCTCGCAAGGTAGTGTAGCAACACATTTGAGGCGCAGTAGGATCTGCAATAATCGTTGTGTTGCAAATTTCCTACCAAGTCTATCAGAAGAAAAATTTTGAAAATTGGCCAGTATCAAGAGTTTGGTGTTTTTCTGTTATGACTCATGGTGCAGTCTTTCGAGAACTATATAGGCTACACCCAATCACAGTCGCAGCTATCTGCGCTCCAAATTAGCACTTGAGTCCTCTGGGATGCACAAATGTTGAATTCTGATCGAAAGCCTCCGCATCCCATGCAACTTATCCAGCTATTATGAGGCTGATGCATAACGTTCTATTAACAGTTAGTTATATCACGTGCCGCATGTATAGGGCCTACTAGAAATATCTGGAACCGCAAAAACAGCACAGGAGAGCAATGAGTGCATGACGTTCAGCCATATACATATTAATATCCTGGACATGCATTGTCTATAGACGTAAATGTAAAGATCTAGCGCCCCAGAGGCTGCATTCTTCTGACATATCACGGTTAACTGCTGAAGCTGATGCATGCAGGTCTGGGGTCAACGAGTACTCGGCAAGATACCTGGACAGAGAGAGAGAGAGAAAGAGCCGGGAACAAAGCATCATTAGCAACGATAGAGAGCTAGCGGTGCATGGTAAGGACAGAATGGCGATCATGAGCCGAGTGCGATTAATCAACAGTAAAAAATGCGGCCAGGACGATTACCTCAATTGGCGTCGGTCCTATAGAATGAATGGTCAGTACCAGCTGGCCCGCCCAGTATCCACAGGCCGCATCACTTGGCCTGGCTTCACCTCACTGCATGGCACATGCGCCCAGCGGCAGAAGTGCCAAGACATCTGGCAGGTGAACCGAACTGAACGCTAGTTAGAGGTCATAGGGTCAACTAACCAGCCTCTGGGTCAGTCAACCATCCTAGCTGCAGGTTGAATTGCCAGTAGAATGGGCCGCCCGCCCACCCAAGCAGTCTTTGTTATATCTACAGCACGCCCATAGCGTTTTATTTCAACACGCCAGCACGATCAGTCCACATGCAACTTGTCTCATAGAATGCCCTAAAACCAAAACAGCAGTGTTGACTGAAACGCTGCTTACACAAGATAAATAGCCTAAAGTGTAGCTTAAATAGGCGACAGATCAGCATTTATGATTTATCGCTTTTCAGTGGCCAGCAGCAACTTAATCTAAACTCTAGTCAAGTAATTTAAGTAACATTTCACAAGGTAGTGTAGTTTCGTGCCAAAAATTATTTAAATTGGCCAATGTTTCACAGAGTTATTATTGCAAATAAAAGTGGCACGTTTTTGTGACACGCTCTGTACAGCGACTGAAAGAACTAGACAAATATTCGCATTATGAAAATGCCATCACCTTGCTGCGGGATTATCACAATCAGTAAGCCAACACTAGAGCTACATGCTGCGGTAATCCATGAGATTATTGCTTCGGGACATTGAAGAACGCCTATTCCATAAACTGTAATCTTGTTGAGAAGTGATGTGCCTGGCCATCAGCGAGAGACGGCATAGCTTGCAAGCTGCAACTGGCCGAGCGCTCAGTCAGTATTGATCCACAACATTACATCGCATAGCACCGTTCAACGACGACAATCTCCTTTTACGTTCAAAGCGCTGGCCCAATCAATACATAGGCCTACGCGGTCACGTGACTTCATCCATCCGGGACTCTAACGACGCCGGATCTTCCGGCAAGCCTGCTTATGTTCGTTCACAAATTGGTTCCAACATCACCCTGCGCGTGCAGTAGCCTACGCGCCAAGAAAATTTGCAAAGTATACACATTTGAAATTTAGTTGAATATATACCACTTGACAGTTAAGGACGTACAACAAGCTGATTCAAATGAACTCAATTATTTATATTTAAACAGATTCTGTGTAGTTTCTGCAGGAGTTTTCAGTCCATTACCTTGATCTTGACGGACAAGATTCTTCATCGGTTAGTATTGTCCTGCTTCAATACTTTCAGCACATTGTTATGACAAAAGCCAGTGTAGAGAAAGCCGGAAAAGACACACCAACAACGCTAAAACGTACAACTGAAAGGCCCTGATGATCAAACTTCAAATATGCAGTGAAGATCTTAACACAGAATGCAAAACGGTAAGTGTAAAAGTAGGCTCATGTGTATATAGAAAGCGACAACTACCGACGTGCTGTCACGTCCCTATACGTCTCTGATCATATAACAGCAACATGTGGGGCGTATACGGTAACACAATCACGGTCGCACTGGCCGTACTTGCGTGGAGGCGTAGAGTAGGCTAACTACAAAATGCCTGCAGGAAGGCGACATATCGTGTTGGACCGCGGGCCGACACTTCTAGAATGATAACGAGATGTGTTGAAAGACAGACGTGAGAGGGATGTAGCACATACACAACAGTACCAGAAAGAATTCGTTTACCATGCAGGTCCACTGGTCCAGTTACAGTAAGTTCTTACGTGGCAGGCAAAAGGCGACTGCAGCATGGAAATTCAAATAACGCTGTTCCAGAAAACGATTATGCAGCGACGGCACCTGGCGTGCAGGTTCTATATCACTCTCTGTAATGCATTGATATGGAGACCCAGTCTCGAGTCGACCGCAGACAACAGTGACCGCATAATGCTGCACGTACTCCGAAGTATATGGTACAATTCATTAGTGGCACAGCTGCATAATCAGCCTGACCATGACCTACCATTAAGCCGTGGATCGACATGTGCTCTGAGTCGGCATGGTTGCATCCGTTGCATAACCAAATGTACATGTATTGTATACAGGTATCATCGATTCGGTGCCATACAGAAAACATCTATGTCACGTACAGCGGGCCCTCTCCGTGCATAAACACAGAACGTATTGCCCTACAATCTGCTCATGTACGATGGAGCAAATAGACTAATCAGAAAAGTAACTTGAAAGTACCAACGGCAAATCGTCAACGATAGCTTGATTTGCAGGATCGCGTCGCGTGAAGGCATGCCACGGTCTTGAAAAGTCGGTAGTGACTGGAAGGATAGAGCAGGCGAGTGCATGGCGTCAGAGACAGAAGTATCTGGACAGTTTGTGTGAATCGTGGAAGGACTACGTGAGCCCAACACAGCTCGTCAGGGCTTCAGAGGACAGAGTGTTCTGGCATTGAATGGTCGCCTCGCCAACGTCGTAAACGACGGCACGGAGAGCGCCCCTTCCCACGGAGCACAGAACATTGCATGAGTGGCAATTACGTGACAGAAAATCAGCGTAATACCAGGCCCATCAGGCCTATCGATGTAACGAAATGGACGGTATAGAGCACTCGAGCAGCGTGCAAGCGCGCAGTCACTGAAGCAAGCAGGCAAGGCAGTGGCATGCGTCGATATCAGGATTGAGTGCAGGTGCCTAGTGGCGCTGCATCGACGAACGCGCATGCCAGCAGACGATCGCAGATCGACGACACGATTTACGAGTCCGACGGCAGGCAAGAGACTCCGCACGCAAGCGGCGCGGCGCTCTTATACGATGGCTTGGTGCATGGCGCCCTCTAGTGCTGATCGATGAGCTCTCGCATGTTAGATTAGCTGCAGCCATGCAATATCTGCACAGCAGGCTATAGGCGTCTTCGTCGAATCAGCCGCCCGGCAGCATCACTTTACTACTTCCTGTTAGCCCGGCATCGGCCGCATGGCTGTCAGGAATGGTCAAGCAATGCCGCAGCGCCGCAGTACAGAACTGTTTAATGTTTACAAGATGGAACCCGGGGCACACATGAAACGAAACTTCTGAACGGAAAATCTCCTTTCCGTTGCCATACAGTGCACAGCACCACTTGAGGTTGGACGACAGACGGACGGAGAAACGGACGGACAATACGCACAATGCGGCCTATACAACAAGAGGTATAACGGCGTGCGAAATAGAGCGATAGAAACCTGCCAGCCGGCGAGTGGATGTAGTACGACGACGAACTGCGCTTGCTGTTTCGTCGATGACGCCTGCTGCTGCTGCGGCTGAACGTTGCTATGGTAACCGGTGATGATGCGGCTGACGATGACGATGATGCTGATGAAGTTGTGGATGAGATTCTGGCGGACATTCGTCTACTGTGTGTTGTGGTGGCTGGCTGCGGCAGGGTGCTCGCGTACCCGTGCTCCGTGTCGTGGTGGTACCGCGTGGTCGTCATCTCGCCCCACCCTGTCACAGACATCAATCAACGACGTCATTAGGCCAATTTCGGTTCCCTGTCAAAACCTGGAACGACAAAAGCAGGAACGTCAAAACTATCCACTACACGAACGCTATCCCTCTCCTTACCTTACCTAAGTCTATCACTTTTTCCCGGTTTTGTCGGTATACCTATTATTTCAATGCAAATCATCATCAGAACAAGCGAAATATACGTCCTGTTAGTGTAGACATGTGTGCAGCCGTCCGCCTGGTAAATCTTCCACCTAACCTTCTAGCTTTTGAAGTAAAGAACGGCACACTTGTTACTCCTGCCCCGAGGATCGTTCACATTCACCAGTTCTGCATATTTTGCCGAGGTTTATCGTTTTCGTGTTAAAAAAGTAAAGGTCTAAATATAGCTCTTTAGAAGACTGAACCCATTACAGAGCTACAGAGCATCACCTGCCACATGGGATCACACAGTGTTACCTGCCACCCGACACAGGTGAACGCGCCCCGCCTTAACCCCAGCCAGATAGGCCGGTACTCGATGTACAAACCCCGAAAGGATGGAAGGCTGAGTTGACCTAGGCGGCTGGTTACATGCCGAGATGGTTTACCTGCCGCAGGCAGTCACCCATCGCAGTACTAACCATAGATGTGATAAACGTTTACAACATTTACAAAAAAATCTTTGTAAACGCGTTTATTATTTTGTCAACGTTTATCTCAATAAAAATCACATGAGCGAAACGAAGCAAAATTATGACAGAACGAAGATAATTAATGGACAGGACAACTCAACTTAGTTTTCACGTAGCTATAAGATTAAAGTGAGTGAATTCTGGGCACTTTTGTAAAACGGTTGTCACAGAACTGGAAAGACATTCTTTGACAATGAAAAAACTTACTGGAATTTGGAATTATTCAAATAATAAGCATAGTATTCAAACTTACGCTCTGTGTACGTTTACTTTTAGTTTACAAACATTTACAATTTTTTTTCCTAATAAACGCGTTTATTAACGTTTATTATAATTTTTTTGACGTTTATCACATCTATGGTACTAACCCGGCCCGGCGTACAGTAACTTCGTTGATCGAATGAAACGCACTACCGCTACGCCAGGCCACCTACCTCCCATAAGAGCCCGTTCGGGACAGACGGACGGACGGACGAACAAAACTCGTAATGCGGCCTAGACCTATCAGGACGGCCGCCCAAGGCATGCAACGAATGGGGTTGCCGATATGTTAGACGCAGCAAGACCGGTTTTTACAGCTTTGCTTACGTTCTGTTGACAAATGGCAACCAGTCAAACTAATAACGCTCACTTACTTACAGCCCTATTCTCGGATAATTTCCATATATCATTCTATGACGTTTCCATGCTACTGGATTCCGGGTGCCAGATGCAACGTGTCTATAGTTACGCCAATGTGTGAAACCGCAGCGGTTCGTACTGTACACTGTGTCCCAAAAACATCTCCGACATTTTCGACTGTAACTTGAAAAACAATTATCAGATTTTGATAATATTTGACACGAATTTTCCTGACACAACTTGCCATCAAACGGCCATTTAGTTTCCCACCTCACCCAATGTATGCTTCTGCACTACCTAGGGAAATCAGATCAAGCGAAATATCACTTTTTTATCCCATGCGATATGATTGCTTAATTAACATAACACGTAAAAACACATTTCGTTCACATTTCTGACATTTTGGCTGACATTTCATTCAGTTGTCCATTTTTCAACTGCTTGCAGTTAAATTGCTTGAAGTGTTTGCCCACTATGCGAACTCAGGCAAGGAGACGCTTTCTCCACTCGTTGACAGCAGTATGGATAAAGTTCTGCTCCATACCAATGCAGGCTGTACCAGTCGCTTCTTGACTTTGCAAACATTCTTAAACTTCATCTGGTAGACACACTGCTGCATGACAGTCAAACCTTGTAATAGACTGGCTGTTGTGGCCCACAGATTAAGATAGACAGAATTTAATGACGATGTTTCATTCATTTTAACACGTATTATGCTTGGTCTGATTTCCCCAGGTAGTGCAAAAGCAGACGTTGGGTGAGGTGGAAACTAAAACACTTATTTAATAGCCAGTTGTGTTAAAAATATTTGTGCCAAAAAGTATTAAAATCTGCTGATCTTTCTTCAAGTTACGATCGATAATGTCGGGGATGTTTTTTTCAGGTTTTTTGTTTATTTCAACACATATTTCGCTTGATCTGCTTTCCCTAGGTAGTGCAGAAGCATACATTGAGTGAGGTGGGAAAATGAATGTCATTTGATGGCAAGTTGTATTAGGAATATTCTTACCAAAAATTATCAAAATCTGATAATTGGCTTTCAAATTATAGTCAAAAATGTCGGGGATGTTTTTTGGGACACAGTGTATATACACGGGGGAGGGGGCAGGCGTGGCTAATCTGCTTAGCATTATCCCCCAAGACATGACATGTTGGGCCAACGTCGACAACAGTGCGCATTCGTTGGCATAGTTGCAAATGTTGGTCCAACCAAATACCAACATGTATTTGCAACATTTAGCCAACATTCAGCACA
>Ga0056128_1005346_pt1 | contig 16166 bp, 8 predicted proteins | sample WorMetLIZISLAND2_FD_71113 | JGI IMG/M metagenome (GOLD analysis project Ga0056128, IMG submission 71113) | Marine gutless worms symbiont microbial communities from Max Planck institute for Marine Microbiology, Germany - Olavius geniculatus... ... | reverse complement strand
AGGTTAGACGTTTGTGACGACATATTTGAAAGGGGGGTCCAGGAAGTGTGACGAAGGGGGAATGGGGGTAATTTTTTTTAAAATCGCCTGACCTCATTTGTGGACGACCCTTTAATTGCTAATAGGAAGTGGCATATTGGCTTTCAAGTGATCTGAAAATTATCAGTCTCGGATAACCTTGAAGGTCACTGACAACCAGTACGGTCGGCTATCGTAGCGACAGCTGGGCTTTTTGTTAGTGGATATATTCTTGACACAACTTGCCACCAATTAACCGTTGAAGTTCCCACTTGACCCAACGTCTGTTTCTAGAAAGAAAAAAAGACAGATATCGGAGTAAAACCCCTCAGCCAAAATATGCATTTGCAAATTGCAGCCAATCCGTCAGTGCTGTGCTGTCACCGGGTGAATACGAACGGGAGGTTGGGTGGACTTGGCACAGCAATTCCGCTTTTTGCCAAATTACGTCGGTGCTTGTTGCAGAGCTCCAGGGGGTCACGTGTCCGAAGCCCGACGCTGAACGTGATGACGAGGCAGCGACGACGACGACGACAACGAAGACGTCAGAGACGATCAACCGACGATCAACAACATCAGCAGCGCCACCACGCGGACTGTCGGCGAGGCGACGGCGAGACACGCTGCTGCCGCTATCCGCTTTGGGTCTCCTTCCGAGAGATCGGCTGGGACCGCTGGATCCTGGCCCCGGACGGCTACCGGGCGTACTACTGTGACGGGGCGTGCCCCCCGCGGCACCGGGTCGCCACCCACTACGCCGGTATACGCGCACTAGTCAACGGCGCACGGCCCGACGTGGCGCCACCGCCGTGCTGTGCTGCCACGCGTATGCGGCCGCTCACCATCGCCCACTATAACCACGACGGACGCGCCGTCGTCAGCGTCTTCGACGATATGATCGTCGACGAGTGCATGTGCACGTGAGCCGGTCCGTCTTCCTGGCGTGCGTACCGTGCGCGTTTGTTTGTATCCGGCTCTCTTCGCTCGACGTACGCTTGATGTGCGTCGGTCTCGGATGGCTGAATGGTATAGCTCTTCATGAAAAATCCGTCTCAGAGCTACGGAACGTCACCTGCCATATGGGATCACACAGTGTTACCCGCCATCCGACACAGGTGAACGCGTTCCGCTTCAACACAAGCCAAGCAGGTTCGTACTCGATCTACCTACCCCAAAAGGATGGAAGGTTGAGTTGACCTTGGCGTTTGTTATATACTGAGATGGTGAGATGGTTTACGTGTCCGCAAAGAGTCACCCCTCCAAGTACTACTAAGCACTTGATAGCGACCTGACCGGAAGTCGAACAACGACGTTGCGATCCCAAGTTCCACGTTTTACCGTTACACTACCACGCCACGTGGAGAGAAAGGAAGGCCATGCAGCAAGATGTCAAGATGTCCATGTCGACGCGCAGTGGCGACATGTATGCGGCTGTCCGTTTGGTCGCCTAGAGAATCTCAGACTCCGACAGTATCTAGGCCTAAGGTTGGGCCAAGTTTGTCGTCGGCGCTAGAGCCGCCTGATGCGCCTGAGCCGGCGTCACAGTTGTTCTGGGGGTCCATTTTGCTATTGCACATGGGCCGGCGAGGGTTAAATCTAATTAAGGCAGCGCCTTTAGCTGACTGGGTCAGTTTCCCTGCAGTTCTAATAGCAAAACCACTCTTACGCAGAACTTGCCGTTTCTTTTCTGACCCGGTGGCCGTAACCAGCACCTATGGCTCATTTTCCTGCTCACAGAAGGATGGCCAGGCTGAGTTGGCCGAAGTGGCTTGGTTGAATTTTGAATGTCAAAGCGGTATATCCTGCCATTGCGACATTAAAAAATACCAGCACTGACCGTCACATCTTACACAGAATTATGCTACCACTGAGCCAAGCAGCCACGTCCGCGCCTAAAGGGTGGCACCAAAAGGCTGTCAGTGTCAAATCAGTTTTGATGTTGTCGCTATCAGTGGCGGCGGCATTTAGGCTGATTGGTGTTTGACGTCTGAAAGACAGCCGCCATAACAGGACGTCAGACGATGAGATGGTGGCGTGACTTATAAGAAAGGAAAAGAGAAAAAAAGGAAAGAAAAGTATGCAAGAGAAGGGCAAGTAATTTCGACACGTTATGCAGCCACGCCACTCTTGTCTATTTGTCGTTGATTGAAATTATGTCTAGCGTACAGAAGACTGGTTTTAGACGGATCAGTGTGAGACTATAACGGAAACACACTTGCTGATTGTCCAGAACATTTTGTCGCTAAAAAATTGTAATGCCGCAGAGAAAACAAAACCAAAAATTAGAACCGAGGGTAAAGTTGGGAGTACAAATAACACTTACAGGGCAATTTGTTGTGGTCAGGCCTACTACACTAGGCTTGACCAACATCATTGTGTAAGTTATACATACCTCAATGTATATAAACGAACTATTGTGAAGCAGTAGCCTATATTTAATTATGAATTTTGTATTTATGTCTGCTTACTCGTAGCCTAGGCTTGTTTGTGTGTGCATGTGTAACGTGTTCAGAGCTGACGTGATTTCGCATTAAACTAGATATGACCCTGAACTGTTTATGTAATTAATACAGTTAATCGTGGTTCATCATTTCGCATACGTAGCTCCCGTCTTTTTTCCACCAGATTAAGCTAAATATAACAATGTGCTTGGTTTTATGCTGGCAGAACGGAAAAGACAAAAATTGGACTGACTAGCAAAGCAAGAAAAAAATATGCTTACCGGTACACGTTATTTATGTTTTTGTTATTTAAGTCGTACCGATACACAAAGTATAATTAGCTACTGTCGATAACAGTAAAAAAATTTACAAACAGTACAAAAATTTTACATTTATGTGTTATAAATAGTTGCTGTTGAGAACGGTCTTGCAACTCACTAAATCGGTTGATAATTACGGTTAACATTTGACTCAATTTTTTGAGGTGTTTGCAGTAAACGTGTCAGCTCTGATCGTAATAATCGTTGAACCTGCAAACTGTACGTAATCTGTATAGGCCTATAATATAATGTTCAGTCAGATTAGCCGAGTAGGCCTACCTTATTTCGATGCTTTGTTTCGACCAACCTATGGACTTCGTTCACCCAATACTCTTTGTTCTTCGTGCATTCCGAATATCGATTTTTCCAGATGAGACATCTTTTTTATTCATGTGTGCAAAATCCAGTACATTTATCATAAGCTTACGAAATTTAACATGTACAATTCAAATGCTGTTTCGAGTATTAGTTAATATGATAATAGAGTCTTATTATCAGTTTTACAGTGGTCTGTGTCTCTTTTGACTCTTGGTTGTGTTAAAGGCATTTTCTGTTTTAGGTGTCTTAATGGGGGGAGGTTTTGTCCTACCCGGTAGAAGAGGGGTTTCGTCCTAGGGGCATGGCATGTGGGGTATGTCCGGACAACTTTTTGTTACTGATGCTGTTTTTATTGAAGCAAGGTCTCAGCATATTTTAGAAATTTTGACTGACAAACACAAACTGACAAACAAAAAATAACAATAATAATATCATCATCATTTAGTTGCTCAGACGTGGGATCAACAGTTTGTGAAACAATAATGCAAGCAAATGTGCACGCCAGTATAAAGACAATACAAAGTTGCTAGGCCCCTATATTAAAGTGCGTTCTGAGCGACTGAAGTGAACTGAAATGCGCGCTTCGGCTTTGATTTTAGTACATTTTATTTCGTTTCATTTTAGGTTAGTTAGATTCTGTCGCTTTGTGCGCTCCTTTAAAGAACAACAAAATACGTTTTAGCACGTTGTATATTAAAGCTGGCGACGAGTATAATAAACAGTAGGTATATAGGCTTAGATTGCAAATTAAATCTACACCAGTAACGCTTCGGTAAACAACCGTGCAATAAAACTTAGGTGTAACGAAAAGACTGCGACCATTCTGTAATATCATTGTACACTGTGTCTCAAAAAACATCCCCGACATTTTTGACTGTAACTTGAAAACCAATTATCAGATTTTGATAATTTTTAAAACGAATATTCCTGACACAACTTGTCATGAAACGACTGTTCGGTTTCCCACCTCACCCAATGTATGCTTTTGCACTACTTAGGGAAAGCAGATCAAGCGAAATATGTGTTAAAATAAACAGAAAATCTGAAAAAAACATCCCCAACATTATCGATCGTAACTTGAAGCATTATTAGCATATTTTAATAATTTTTGGCCGAAATATTTTCGACACAAATGGCTATTAAATAAATGTTTTAGTTTTTACCTCACCCAACGTCTGCTTTTGCACTACATGGGGAAAGCAGACCAGTGTTAAAATAAATAAAAAAAAAATGTTGATAAATTTCATCTATCCTGATCTGTGGGTTGGTCTATTACAAGGTTTGACTGTCATGCAGCAATGTGTTTACCAGATGAAGTTTAGGAACGTTTGTGAAGTCAAGAAGCGACTGGTACGGCCTGAAATGGTCTGGAGCAAAACTTTATCGATACTGCTGTTAATGAATGGAGAAAGCATCTCCTTCCTTGTGTTTGCATAGTGGGCCAACACTTCAAGCGATTTTACTACAGGCAGTTAGAAAATGGACAACTGAATGAAATGTCAGCCAAAGTGTCAGAAATGTGAACAAAATTTGTTTTTACGCGTTATGACAATTAAGCAATAATATTGCATTAGATAAAAAAGTGATATTTCGCTGGTTGTGTTTCCCCAGGTAGTGCAGAAACAAACGTTGGGTGAGGTGGGAAAACTAAATGGTCATTTGATGGCAAGTTTTCGCAAATGTCGGGGATGTTTTTTGAGACACAGTGTATAGAGCGCATAGATGAACTGCACGAGGTAAGGCGTTTGTTGTGTCCTAGAACTGAGAATAATCGATTCGAATGTGCTATGGTCAATTAGTAATCAATTATTTACTACACAAAGTATTATTTTTGGCAAATCGCAAATAAGGACTTGAAATGGAAATGCAAATCAAACAGTAGTTTAGATGACAGCTTTTGCAGAGATTAATTATGACAGAGCATCACCACAGAATCGAATCGAATCGGATTCGTTTTAGCCGAATAGTCCATCTCTACATTCTGGGTGTCGGAATGCGGTGCTAAACGTTTCGTCTGCTGGTGGTCTGGCGAAGCGGCTGTTGTCACAAAGACACGCACCTTGATAGGCTACAGTGACATGCTACGTTCAATGTAAAACGCCCAATGTTATCGCCTTATCACCCACCGCTCAAACTACACAACTTTAAGTTATATCGTGAGTCAAAAAAACTAAACTTTTACTCACAATTTAACCAAACGTACAAGGATGTCCACTCTATTGACAGGATGCTTCCTGGAAGAGGTTGGGGGAAAGTTAAACTCAAGACAGGATTTTTTTCACTTCACAGACCGATAAAACACAATCGCTTGCATTGCACATAAACGACTAAGAAGTTCCTATGAGATGCGTTTTGAGAGCCCAAAATGTGTAAAAAAAATACGTTTTGTAGTGGAGCTCCGTTGGAAGACCTTACAGCGCTCCCTATAGAACATTTATCTGAATTTCGGGGAAGGGGCAAGGAAAGAAGTAGACAAATACGTACAATTCTGTCGAACATGGTTCGCTTGCTATGCTCGCAACGAACCTGCGACTATTTTTTTTACAAAGTTTCGACGAATTAACTTTGACAAGAAGCTCATCTACCGCTAAGACAACAGGGCGTCAGCTTCATCTATTTCACTGGAGTCCTGCTATTCACCAAAACAGGCTACCGTTCACAACGCGATAAGACAGCGTTAACACAGCAATAATACATAATCTCATCGAAAATTTGCAGGATCGGCGCACAGTTCAGCTGTAATATTAGGCCTACAAATGGGTTACTAAATAAATCTACTGCTAAATAATAATAATTTATTAACACTGATTGTCGATCATAACAATAACACCATTTTCAACAGCTACATGTACCTAAGCTAACTCAGTCGTAATACTAACGTTCGATGTCGCGTTTAGTGATCTTATGGACTCAGTCACTCCCGCAAGATTCCTTAATTGCCACCTTTCCTCTGCATTGCCCAGTGCCCTCTTACGAAGAGCGAGCAAAAAGTTTTAAGCCCGAACATATTAAAGTACAATTTTTTCACAATCTATAATTATTATATCAGTGAAAAGTGCGTCCTTTACTGACTCCTATGAGTCCGCTGCAGATATGACGTCATTGTAATTTAGGACTTCACAAGGCATTAAACGGAAAGGATTCGAAGCATCAACAAAAACGTCTCGAATCATTGATCATCGTAAATAGCGGCCACCACAATGATCAGACTTTAGATTTCAAAACAAATAATAGTCACTGGGGGTTTGTTCATTACTTTTTGCAAAGTGGTCTTGGTGTATGAAAATATACTCATGAAGAGCCGGTTGAATAACAGTAGACGTAGGACTGGACTACAATACCAAATTTTGAGAAAAGTGCACGGGGCTTGTTCCCAGCCTTTTGCACATCAGAGGCCTCATGTAACAAGTTGTATATCTTGATTAGTCTTTTATCAACACAACTAATATAATTAACTGTTAAATTTTTAATAAATTTTTTTCTGATACCGTCAAATATTGACACAACATCGTAATGGGCTGAAATGCTCTAATTTTCGGCTACCACAGATTAGGCTATCATATATTCACAAATGCAAATAAGAAATTCATAAATATATTTGTCAAGGCTTTCATAAAATTGGATGCCACGGAGCCCCAGTTTGGTAAATCCAGCTACAGACTGAAAAAAGTTTCATATAACAACCAGACTGATTCAAATGCTGCTTGCGTTAGCGCACCAAATCATTTTGGCTTAATGCTCTATGACGTCATAAATTACAATGACATCACTTCCACAACCTGCTCACACGAATACGCAAGGAAGGTACCTTTTACTACTGATATAGTTTTATTCTAATATAATGAGGCTCAAATCTTTTTGACCGCCCGTCATATTCGCATGAAGTCGTTATTATGTGCTACCATTTCATGGTGAATAAAGTTGAATATATTGAGTCAAGTGCTCTCATTTGCGACTAACACAAATTTAGGATCTCGCATATTCTGATATGCAAATAAAAAACTCACAAACTTATTTGTTAGGGCTTACACAAAATCAGATACCACGAGACTCCACTTTTGAAAATCTAACTACAGACTGAAAAATTGTTACGCAACAGCGAGCCTAATTTTCCGCTCTTTGTGCTAGCATTCGAAATCGTTTCGGTTTAAAGCTCCATGACGTCATAAATCACAGTGACGTCACATTTTCAACACACCCACACGAGTACACAAGAAAAGTGCATTTTACTGATGTACAGACAATAACAAAAATTTTGGTCTAATATATCGAGGTTTAAAACTTTTTGTCCGCACCTCGTAGGTCTGTTTTTAAAGTGGAATGGAAATGCCCAGAGTTGGTGGGCGACTTGTCCGAGTGGGTTGAGTTTTCGCCCACCTATGGTTTACGTCTAAAAAGTAACAATGTGAACGGCAAAAAACTGTCCCTAGCAAATTTTTGCCATGCGGAAAATTTTTTTCTCGTTGACGCGCGCAGTGAGAACGCACCTTTAAGGCTGAGCCTTTCATTTGGGGAAAGGAATTTAGAAGCAAAATTACAACTTTGAGCACCCATAATCCTATCTGTTGTAAATTTGCAGCTGCCTGTCGTAAAATTACAATTGCCTGTTTTTTTGCTTTCCGATTTTGTAACCCATAACGCCCTGGGTCCTGCATGATCTTGTACGCGTGTACAGCGAAACCTTAAACACGACAATGTCTGCACTGAATAAAATAACAACAATAACACCACGTCGCAAAATTACTAACGACCACTATGTAAAACTGTCGCGTTCTAGAATTAGCATTATTGCTATATGCACTTACACAGATCGTAATGCACGAAACAATTCCAACAATAATTGGTACCATGACAATGGTATTCACAAATTCTCAATGGGCTGCACTCACGAATATGTCACACACAAATGAAAACAATTTAAACAAACTGCAAAACATAATTATATTGAATAAACACTGATTATACTGATAAATACATAGAACAACGAATGAATTAATCTGTCGATCAATCAATCAATTAATCAGACTGTCTATCTATCTATCTATTTATTACATAGCGAACAACTAAAAGAGCGATTAATAAAAACATTTAAATTACTGTTTATAACAATCATTTTGCCAAGGCCACGACTTATTTTTTTCTGGATCACTCTATAGGCCTAATACACATATGTAGGCTTGCGTTGCGACCAAATTATCTTGATTATTGAGCAGTAAAGTAGCCGAAAAAACTCGGATAAAGCAACATCATATGCGACCGTCCGTCGACGGTAGGACCAGTAATAAAAAAGACACATTTTACTCAGTAAGGCATATCAGTGAACATAGATGTATACGTTGGAAAAAAAGTTTGTTTAACGTAAAACACCTTTTTTTGTAAAAAAGAAGAAAACGTTCATGGCAGCACAAATGGAAGTGCAGTGACAAAACGCATTGGTTGGGCATCAGCCGTCGATGACTGCAAGCAGATCCAGTTCTTTGAAACTCGACGCTGAAAAGTCGCTGAAACCTGTAGTCGTTGTGCACACATTACCAATATCATAATACTTCTCTCTTCAGCGAAAATACATGGCAAAAACTAACAAATAAAAACTTAACGTTACACTACAAAATAAATTATTATTATTATTATTATACTATTACATAACTAACTTACTAACGTTAAATGAAAACGAAATTACATAAGCCCTATTACGTTTACATAAACGTGAAACTCAGAATACAATACTAGCACAAAACAATCAGTTTACTGCAAATTTTGTCGGTTTCATTGACGATTATTTCCCTTGGGAGTCAAAAATAACAACAGGGGGCCTACTACATATTAGATGACGATTTGCTGGTAATCATTGCAGATTCACAAAAAATTACAGAACCGCAAAAACTGCAGGGACTGTTATGAGTGTGTTAAACTAATTGCTGTGGACTACATTTTGTACGGTGCTATAGGGGCCTACTGCACTTTCGAATTTCCAATCCAATATTGTAATGCGCATTAGGCTGACAATACCAGCAATGTCAGCTACTGCTACATTATGCTATGGTGGCGTGGTCTGTCCGTCCGTCCATTTTGCACATGTTTTGGTAGTGGTTACATGCAAAAAAACATTGCAAAATGTTTTAAAATGTAAGCCTATCTTCTTGTTTTCAAGCGTACCAACTAAGCACAGCCAGGGATCATGATTCTTGAGCTATATTATTGAACGTGATTGTTTATAAACCTACCGGATAAGTCGGACAGCGCCCTCTGTTGAAGTGGGTCGTAGGCGAGTGAGTTGAAGACGGTGCCGCCGCCTGTCGAATGGTATTGAAAGTTGCCGCATAGTAGACGCTGCTGCACGTTACATGGCATTGGATCGGCCTGGTACTGAGCAGTGGCAGCAGTCGTCGTAGTCGGAACATAGACCGTCGCAGTCCCTGACGACCGCTCGTACACCTACGCCCAAACCACGTAAAATCGATAATAGGCCTACATTACAACAGGGGCGCAGTGACCGGGAGTAGCCTATATGTGAAGAAAAACTTGGTCATTTTTGAAGCATGAGCCCATGGGTGGCGCTGATCTCCGTTTCGTTAAACCTCAGCCAGACGCCATAGTTTACACTCTGAGGTCACGGACACGAAGATAGTGCATCACGCGGTGTGCCTGTTTACGTTCTGGCTTTCGCTAGTACCCACTGCGCCTATCCACGGAGAAATAACCAAGCTGATTTGGCCTTAGTGGTTTGGTTAACCTACATATACGAAGGGGAGGAAAAAGTCAAACCGCCAAACCCCCAAGCGCAAAATTCTGTCAATACGGCGTTGGGTGTATTAATCGTACCTGTAACGAGGCTGGTTTGTCGGCATATGGTCGGTCGGCGTAGCGACAGTCCGGCAAATTGTTCCAGTCAACAGCGTACGTAGTACAGCAGGCATCGAGTTCAGATGATGCTTGATAAGGGAGTAAGATTCCTTGGTCAACAACTGACGGCTGATGGTCATCCGATGTGATGTGCGCTGCGTTCGATGACTGCAGTTCAGCGACTTGATCACAGACTGACGTCAGCTGCCACTCTGTGACACGCACGTGCAAACCAATCACTCGATCGATCAGACAAATAGTCAATAATACATAAATAAATAATAAATAGATAAGTAAGTACAACGTGGTGGTTCGGTATGTAACAGTTAGGTCGTTGGACGTGTGATCGCGAGGTCGTTGGTTCCACTACCGGTCGTGTCGCTAAAAAAATTCGCTATCAGGAGGTGGTTACTAATAGAATGGGTGACAGTCTGCGGAGAGGTAAACCATCCAGGTATATAACCAATCACCAAGTCATTCAGCCTTCAGCCTTCTAGGATACGAAAATCGAGTACCGGCCTGATTGGGTGAAATTAAGGCCCGGAGCGTTCACCTGTGTCGGGCGACAGGTAACACTGAGTGATCCCATTTGGCAGGTGATGCTCCGTAGCTCTGCGATGGGTTTCCCATGTAAAGTTGCACATATCTTTAACATTTTGACCTTTCTACTAACATTTCCTAACGAGATGAAAAGCGCTAGTTTACTGTCGTTGGTCCAGCGCTGCTGGTGCTCAGTGGTGAAAGCGGGTTGAGCAGGCTGACACGATGTATTAGCACACGCGCCGCCTCTGACCGTCATCATCTGACTTCCCTCTGCGCAGGCGGGTGTCTGGACGCACTGACGCAGTCTGCTGCCGGCGTCGACCACGTTCAGCGTGAGAGGAGCTGGGTGAGTTTTGTGCACTGACAACAGTGAACCGCGTGTTAACTGTGTGCCGAAGCCGCCACCAACCCTGACCACATCACACAATCAGTGGCTACATAATGAGTTAATGAACAGTGTTGTCGTGGCAGCAGGGCATGGAAAAGACAACTGTCTCTACCACTACATTCTGGGCTGTGGGAAAATTGTCAGAAAATCTTCTTGTCGAAAAACTGTCGTCCAAAAATGCAAAATGTGGGTCTGAAAACCTCACTATTGAAAAATTAAGGAGCAAAATCGGCATTTTGTCAAATTTCAGATGAAAAATGTAAATTTCTATGGCGCATACTGGTAAAAACCTTTAATATGCGCCGAAATACCTCAAACGCGCATTTTGAGCACTTATAACCTCCTCCGTCGAAAAATTGCAACTTTTTTTCTCACTTACTTTTTAAAATCAGCATAAACGCGAAAACGCAAAGTCCTTCCAGATTCGTAAGGCCCATAGGCGGCGATACTTTCCGTTTTCTTAGCCTTCAGCGAAACACCAGTTTACATTGCCAGATCACAGATACGGAGATAGTGCATCGTGTAGTGTGCCTTTTTTCGTCTCAGCTATCGCTGCTACTAATAGCACCTAGTCACGGAGGGATGGCCAGGCTGAGTTGACCTGGGTGGCAGGTTACATACCGAAATGGTCACCCATCCAACCACTAACTAAGCCCGGTGTCGATGCGACTAATATTGTTGTGAAAAAGATAAAGTTTTTGTCGTAATTACGTGCGTCGTTGGTCGGTGTTGGTCGTCAGGCGTCGCGTCGGCCCGTGCCTTGGTTTAACGTGTGAGACAAGTTGTGACGTCACGCCTGCTGCAGCAGCAGCGTGTGACTGAGCAGACACTGCTGATGACGTCACGTTGGCTTCGTTGCTATTCGTCATCAGCGCTGTGCCGAACTGCATGTCTGTACGCGCCGAAACAGCAACGACATAATAATTTAAACTTATCGCGATCGAACTATTTTGTATACGCACGACAACAGTGATGTAGTCGCGACTCCGTTCGTATGAGTCGGTATTCGAGTCCGAGTAAAAAAATAAAACTCGAGTTTACTGCTGAGTTCAAGTGCTACTAGCATCACTGTACGCCAATGATATAGTACACTGTGTGTGCATGCACGTTTTTTTCGTTTTCTTTGCTACAGTAAAATAACTCATGCGCCAGTTTAATAGTAAGCTAAATTTAAGTCAAATCTCAATTTATCGTAGAACTCTGTGTTCAACCGCGGTTCCGCACTTCTTTCACTTTTAGCTTTCGAGTTAAGAGCCAGTTCGAGACAGAGACAGACGGACAGACGGACGGACGAAGGGACGAGACAGCAAGACCCGTAGAACTACTGCGACCGGTTAATAGGACGGTCGCATAATAAATAGGTAAGTAAGCGAATATCTAAGTAAATAACACACGAGAAACAAAGTTGGCTAAACAATACCGTTGAACGTAGGTACTTGTACGGTGCAGTGACTGACGTTCGTAGAACTTGCATTATTTTCTTGCTGGACGCCTTGTACCGATAACAGACTCTCCAACAGATCCTCACAGTGCTGTCCACTGGCGAATGATAATGTTTCATCGTTCTCGTTTGCTCTCACCTTATAACACAAGCCACAACGCTGATCGTTTCCAATCCACAGTCTACACTGTGTCCCAAATAAACTGTGACAGTGTTATTTTTCGTACTGACTATATATCCGACAGCCGGATAAATAGCCTCTGGTATGGTGTTTTTTTAAATGTTTCAATATTTGGTTAATAATTGACACACGTTAGGCTAGTTGGCACGTTTTTATGGCTTACGGCGTATAGATGTCATGTGGTGGGCACACTTGTGGAGTACAATGACACATAATGTCAGATTGGTCCCTGACCACTGGGGAAAGAAAAGATTTCGAAGTCGAACCCTCAGCCAGGGCATGCAACTGCAAATTGCTGTTGTCACTCGGCGAATAGAAACAAAGCGCGATTCCGCGTTTTACGAAATTACTTTGATTCTTGTTTATTCTCTGGCAGGTAGAGAATAAAGCTAAATGGCGTTAAAAGCGAAGTAACCGATCGACGACGACTTAATGAAAGTGGACATACGCTTACTGTATGTTAAATGTTAATCTCGATCGGCTCCAAAAGCAATCGTAAATGTCCGTGGCCCGATAATTAGGCCTGGTCAACGCGCTGCGGTATAACATCAGAGTGAATAGTCTAATGAATTGATCGCCGATTCGTGGCATCCGCCACTGGCACGTGTGCAGCATTGGGCCAGTTCGCCAATAGGCCTACCGGTGAGGGGAGACAAGGTGAAAAAGCAATCCAATCCAGGTGCGTGGGTATCTGGCAAACATACCTTGGTGTTACGTCATCACAGTGTCATTTGCTCATCTCTGTTCTATAGGGGCGCCGCGACAGAATTACTGGAGCAAAATCTGCTCTTAAATACCGTTCAGTTGGACATCCACATTCGCAAGTTTGCATCCATTATGCCGTTTTCGTCGCCAGCTCAAAACGTTTTGCTATAACTTGGCTTTGAGGCCGTCTTAATGCCAAACCCTTCTGCGCCTTAGATTCGGCGGACCTCTTGCAGACATATCAAATAAACAAGAAACACACAGAAACCCACGTGACCTTGACTTTTGACCTAAGACCTTGATATTCAGTAGGCTTCTTCCGGTTGTCGAGGTAGGTGTAGGCTACTCACGCAAAATTTCATAAAGCTAAGTGCAGCGGATCATGAGTTACATTGCTCACAGAGAAATTTTTTGGTGACGATGCTTAAAGCAATACTGCTCTCGCTTTAACGGGCATGCCGTAATAAACCATTACTTAAAATCTTAAATAAATATCATCAACTTCACGATAATCCACATAAAAGACCAGTTTGAAGAAAATACTTTGTCGTTGTGGTCTATTGGTACCCAAAATTTCCGCGCAAAATATTTTTCCGGCAGCCGTATCAATAGCCAAACGGCTATTGGTAGGCTACGGCAATCGGATAAATGTTTGATTCTGTTTGGGCCAGCTATTTTTCCGGCTCCTAGCGGTGCTCGTAGGTACCGGCAAAAGCCTTGTCTCTGCGGCGGTAAGGAGTGCTTGTCGTACCGCCGAAGAGACACGACGGCAACCGGCAACTGACGACCTCAACCCTAGCAAGTAGGGAATCACGAATCGCCAGTCGACAAGTTTCATACTTAAGTGAAACAGCGTCGAATTTATCACCAACAATATACGTTTAGTTAAGTGTGCATTATTGTCACATAAATTTCTGAAATACGCTAACACTAACCCTAATCCTAACCCTAAACCCTGAACCCTTCACCATAATATTATCGATAATTCTGGTCACTACGTGTAACGCAAATACGCCTAGCAACATTTGTGCCGCCGCCTGACGATTGCGATTGAGTTTCACGATTTCGTTTACTGCCGGAACAATAACTTATATGCTATTTTTACGGCTGCCGGACGAACAGTCATCGCGCAAAATGTTAGGGAATAGTGCCCCAGTTGAACGACGCGAAGTCATTTCTCGCGAGTTCTGTTTTATCGCATCCGTTGAGTCACGCGAGCGGAGCACCGTGTCGCAATTAACGCTAGCTTGTTTAGCATCGCAAATTAGCGGCGGCGTCATCCGTCGTCATTGACAACGGTCGTCAACAGGTCGCTGGCCGTCACGCGCAAGCAACGTTGGGCTACTGGCCCGGGTCGCACTTACACATCAAAGGCGAGACCGCTTTCCAGTACTCGCCGCCAAGGATGATTTATAAGAGACCACCCACCAGCTGATCGAGTGCAGTCGCAAAATCCTACGACCTTACATGGCTTAGTACTATTGTTAACGTCTTTGGTCGCATCAACGCCAGGCCCGGTTAGTAGGCTATTTGGATGGGTGACCCTCGGAAGACGGGTAAACCATCTTTGTATGTAACCAGCCACCAACGCTAACTCAGCCTGGCCATCCCTTCGCGGACAGGCGCAAGTGCGCAAGCAGTACCAGCGAAAGCTAGGACGTTAGCCGGCTCCCCGTGCGATGCGCTATCTCCGTAATTATCCGTGGCCTTGCAGTGTAAACTGGTGTCTGGCTCAGGGTTAAGGAAACGGAGATCAGCGTCGCCATTATAAGCCTTATGGTGTAAGAATGACTTTGTAAGCGATTTATGATGTCTAAATACGTCCCAATTACTCGAAACGGTAGCAGTGTAACGTGCGTGAAATGAAACAGAAGCGCTAAACAGAAACGGAAGTAAACTGAAAATGGAAACAAAACTTAACTAGAGCCCAGCTGTCGCTAAAAGGGGGGGGGCAACCGTACATATACTGCGTGCGCCCAACAATCAGCAAACGTAACTTCTGATATAACGTAAACTTCGAGCCCCGCCTCAACTACTCAATAAATTGCGGCCAAACCGCTGCAGATATAACGACATTGTTTCTATTGACGGCCTATAAAAACTTAAAAACGCCTATCCAACGGTACCATCGTTGACCCCCTACGACGTATTATTTAGCTACAATACATAGTGTTACAGATGACAGACAGACAGACAGGCAATACCTCGCAACATAAGCGCGACCGTTAGTACGGTTGGCTCAAAACTACAGAGGTAAAGATGAAGTTCGGTACTTGCTACAGTGTCAATTGGATTGATTCCGGAGCTGACTAGGCCTACCTGTCTTGAAATCAGATGACAACGCCATTGCCAGTGTGTTGAACTGTTTGTGGGCAGTCTAAGCAGATTAGCCTAATCTTTTTGCAGCATTTTACTCGGCGCAGAGTGATTGGTGGCTGAATAAATGCAAACCGAGCTGTTTTATAGAGAACATAGATGGGGTGCTTACACGAGTCAGACTCGCGTGCAGAAGCGCTTTACAATATCGGAAGTAGCAACTGGTTGGCATGATCTAACGATACCGCAGCGCACGATGCGGCCATCCACTGCTTGCGTCAGTGAACAATTAGACTCGCGATGCAGCCGGCAGACATACCACCGCCCAACCAGCCACACTATGCGCATTTAGCCTACTCAAGAGAGGCGACATTGTAAGAGCTCGTATTCAAGACGCTTACCTTCTTTTTGCGATGCTGAACGCCGTAGCCGTGCGCTTTCTGATGCTTGCGTAGCGAGCTTGGGTCGGTGTAACGTTTAGAGCAGAACGGCTCCGTGCATGCGTATGGCTTCTACAGCAAAAATAAACCAACCAAATGATAATACAAGTAATTTGAGCAAAGCTCACGAGACGCGCGAAAGCCTATAGCAGTTCCTGTTCGCAGGTAATCTTAGTCTATCTCCATCCATTTCGTCGTAATTCACTCTTTTG
>Ga0056128_1005345_pt1 | contig 16168 bp, 13 predicted proteins | sample WorMetLIZISLAND2_FD_71113 | JGI IMG/M metagenome (GOLD analysis project Ga0056128, IMG submission 71113) | Marine gutless worms symbiont microbial communities from Max Planck institute for Marine Microbiology, Germany - Olavius geniculatus... ... | reverse complement strand
TCGAAGCAGGGTAGCAACCGACTGCACGAGTTGAGACTATCCAGTTTGTACCCGTGACACGTGTCACGGGTACAAACTGGATAGTCTCAACTCGTGCAGTCGGTTGCTACCCTGCTTCGACGGTGAGCTTAATCTGGTTCGCTAATGAAAAATGTTTATTGTGTCAGCGCGCCTGTGTGAAAACTGTTGGGCGACACTTCGAACGTTTGCCTTGATAACACGAACAGCCTTTTTGCGTTATTGTTACTTAACATTTATCTGAACTGGACTTTTATGCGGATAGACGTGGTAGTGTTGGTGGATTGGCGGTGGTGCTGGTAGAAAGAACGTGGATACAAAAACCTATTTTGTTCGGGAGAAAGTTCTGAAGTTTTAGGTTTTTAAGTTTTTTTAAGTTATTTAGATTTTTTACATTTTAAAATCAAGTTTCACTGTACATAGACGACGGGACACAACTTTTTTGACCCACGAAGTTTATTCTATACACCATTCTGCATGTTACATCGATTTTGGATGAGTGGGTGACGTGACATCCGAACTCATAAATCACAATTAAAATATAAACTAAAAAAATAATTTTACGTGCGAAAGCTAGCATATTTATAGCGCGTATTAGCTATGGTAATTCTGTCCGTCCGTCTGTCTGTCTGTCTCTCACGTCCTGGTACCGTTCTAAGACCAGACAAGATACAGACTTCGGGTTTTAATCGCATGATAGCTTAGAGTCTCTAGTATTTGGTGACAAAATTTCATGCCGCTGGGTAAAAGGGTGTCCCCACGAACGAAGGGGTGAAATAAGGGCGCTCCTCTCTTTTAAAAAGGCGTTATTCTACCGCTATTGGCTGTAAAATGGTTGCAGATAGGCACAGATATGGTGCTTATCATAAGAAGCACTGGCGACGAGCTTCCTAGGAATGTCAACATCGATGACCTTGAATGACCTTAAACTCCCAAAATAGGGGATTTTAGTGAATGCATGCGTCGTGATTTCGGGCTGCGATACGCTTTTTAAGAATGAATTGCGCCGAAATCGTTGGAGATAGACCAAAACAACCTGCGTATAAAATTTTCAACACTGAATGCAGATTTTAGCAGTCCAAGTCCGGACCCTCTTTATTCAAGGAGGCTTGCGCACGACCTTCTTAGGAATGCCAACATTTATGATTTTAATTTTAAATGACTTTGGATTCCCCAAAATGAAAGTTTCAGTGATTTTTTGTGATGTTCGGCTGCAGAAGAGTGAATTGCAACGAGATGGATGGAGATGCCAAGATTATCTCTGTGAACAAGAACTGATATAGGCTCTCGCGCGTCTCATGAACATTAGCTCAGATTTCTTGTTGTTATAAATTGCACAACAAATAAACAGTTGTTGCTATTGGACCAAGATTCACCTAAGCTTTTGTCTAACGTGGGCGGTTGTAGAACTCGCAGTCGATTTTGGATTTCCGATTTTGGATAGACGCCTATCTCTATTTGTTCCAGATATATTCGCGATCAAAATCTGAAGTTGTCCAGAAATTGCCATTGTGCATGTTTCGGCCCCATTTTTTTGGCTAAGGCCTCAAATTTTAGGATTTAAGTTATAAAATAAAACACACTTCCCATCCTGTTGCAAAGTTTTACGGCAATCGGCCGACGGAGCTCGGAGATCTCAAGCCGATAAAAAAATACAAAAAAAGAAAGAAACGGCAATAAAACATAAAACCGCCGGGGACTACCGCTACGGGCAACCAAACAATAAGCCTTATTGGAAAATAAAACACATACTGATGACAGTGAGGATGAAGGTGACGACGAAAACTGAAGGAGCAGCAGCAGCAGCAGCATCAGTGCAAAGCTGCGTCCAATCGGCGCTCGCGAAGCGCCTCTAAGCTCTGACCACTGGCCGCTCAGCACAGCAGCTGCTGCAGATATAATGCGTCCAAGACAGGCGTCGCGCAGCCCTCCCTGTACGTCGTCGGAAACCCACCAAATCGTCATCGTCGCTCGTCGCCGTTGTCGAAACCTTAGCGATACAACGACGAGGACGGATTTGGGGCTACGTCAGCGAGCGGCTGCAGCTGAGCACAACAACGATTTTCACCTATAAATATACGCGACGACCGGCGCTGTCCCCACGACAGGTAAGAGGATAACGCTTTTCCCGCTTAGTGTGCTGATCGTCATCACTCTTCTTAGATGATGAAACGCCTTCGCGCAATCAGCGCGGCGTATAAATTATTGCGCTTCTGTTAGAGCGTTACAAAGTCAGCCAGCAGCTTAGGAACACAGAAACGTGTGCGAACGCCGCGATCAAGCCGTTACGTACGACACTGAGCGGCAGACACATAGAAATGTAGAAACTAAAGAATTTTTTGGCATTCTCAACAGAAGTAAATTTGTACGATTTACGTCGTCGCTAGCGACGTAAAAGTGGACAAACGGCAACAAAATACCTAAAAAGTATTTGAACTTAGAACTACATTTGTACAGAACAGACGTCGGCGGCAGGTATGAATATAAAGTTGTCGGTAGACTTGGAGTCGACGCTGACATCTCTGACAGAGAGATGGGTGCGTCGACGCGCGTTAACGTCGTCGTCTGGACGACTGAACAGCAACACCAGCAGCAACAGCAGCAACGAGACAAAAAACAGCAACACAGCCAGGTATAGACGCCGTGAGACGATGCGACGACATGAGACTTCATCAGTTTAACAGTAACAGGAAAAATAAAAAAAATAAAACATTTGAAAAGGAAAAAATTAACAACATGAAAAAGTAATGAAAGCAAAATGAGAAAAACAAACATATAATAATGTTAACCAGATAGGCCTAATGGAGTCGGCTGTCTGCTGAACGTTAATTTTGATACCTGCACAGTAGAATAGGTAATAAATAATTTGCAATTGCTGATTTATGTATTAAAATGTATTATAATTTGACTAAGTTAGTTTTTCTTGAAAGAAAAACTAACTTAGTCAAATTATAATGCACTATATAATACAAACTGCTATGGTACAATGAACACAAGTTGCGTCTGAAGTTCCGAACTCTGAACGTAACGGCAAGAAATGTTGTAAGCCTAAGCCTAAGTTGTTGAAACGTTTGCTGATATTATTGGCGCCGCTCTGCGTGTGATGTTGTCGCTGCAGCATGGACAACTTCTGTCTGCCGGTTCACGCTGCTGACTTCATCTCTGACGGCGATCTGTGGCGTGCTTGCGGCTATCTGCGCGCACCGTCGCCGTCGTCGTCAGTCGGTCGCGAAAACACAACATCACTGCAGCGCAGTTCGGCAGGCCTTGCGTCACTGCGCAGCCCAGCACTGGATGACGACGGACGCCAGTCATCCAGCGCCTGTGTTAACGTCTACCACGATCAGCAGCAGCAGCAGCAGCAGCGGGTTGCGTCGCCGATTGACGACATCTCGAATGAACCCATATTCAGCTTCTCACCTCGAGCTCAGTCCAGCGCTTACAGGTTGCCATAAACAATCAGTCAGTGAAATTACACAAATTAATTAATGAATGATCGACCGATGAAACAAGCAAATAAATTTGTACTACAAGCTTTGCTGCAGTTAAATAGTGTAGTCGTCGGATGACAAGATGACAAGCTCTTAGGATTTTTGATGACCTGGAGATAATAAGAATATTATTGTTATGAGTCAGAAGGAGCCTTGTATTATCGCTGTTATACTGCTGTTTATTGTGTGTCAAATACGTAAGCAGTAGTGACAGACAACATAGAAATTATTAATTGTGGTTTAATGCAGACGTAGCCCGAAATATTTTTATTGCAAGGCGAGTGGTCCAAGAGATTGGAACTTGGAATCACGCATAATTACCACATCGCTACTTCTAGGTTTATTGTATGAATGTGTGGCAAATGAACGGAAATTTATTACTCGAATACAAACGTGTTGTTATTACTACAAAGCAGTGATAATCTATGATGTTGTAGCGAGTTTGGAGTGCGGGATAACTTGCCACTGGCGGACAGTCCAGTGGCTGATGCTCTACTGGCGCTGAAGCACGCTGTCGTTCACACACCGGCACGCAGCAGCGCCACTAACTGGCTGTCACCGGGCAGCATTGCAGCAGGAGCACAACTCTCTTACACCAGCGACCATTGCCAATCACCCACCCCGATCACCACCTACCAGTCTCAGTCTCAAGCCTTCTCCGCCAGTCCCACCATATACGACCGCATCTCGCCGCTCCAGACCCCCTTTCAGTTCACCACCTCCCATCATCATCATCATCATCATCATCAGCAGCAGCAGCATCGCTATCACAGCGCAGACAGTCAAGACTCAAACTCTCCGTCGGCTCTGACCTGCTCGACGTCGCTGTATAACGCTGGCGGCGGCGGTGCACTGCATCGTCCTGTCTACTGCAGAGACATTCCCCGAGACTTCAGCTTCGGATCTGCGTTCGCAAACGACGCCCACGGTCCGTGAAGCACATCGGCGCGTCATCTGCGTAATTATTTGCTAACATAGGCCTACTTATTAGATGAATCCACATCAGTTAACGAGAGAAATATGTAAGCCCAGCCCGGCCAGTGGCGACATTATGCGGTCGTCCGTCAAGATTAGCAACGGGTTACTCTACCCTGGGGAATGTTCATATAAATTAGGGTTTTCTGTGCAACTTATATCACGTTCACATAAGGAAGCTGACTCTACGAGCTGGCTCTAAAAGCGCACGACGTGCGTTCTAAGAGCTTGCTCTAAGAGCTGGCTTTTTGAGCTCCTTAGTGTCAGACATGTTTGATACGAGCATTCATCGAGCCAGCTCTACGTGCGCTTTCAGAGCCAGCTCGTAGAGCCAGATTCCTCACGCTTTTGTCTTATCTTAATGTTTCTTTTTACTTTTTATTATAATATTTAATAATATACCGTCATTATGTCGGAACTTTTGAGGATCACTGTTGTTAAGTGCACGTCCAGTGCCTTGTCGTTATGTTCATATTTGTTTTCGCATGCGTTTTTTGTCGCTAAACATTGTCAGTTCGATCGAAATATAGAACACGAAGATGGAGAAGATGGCATAGTGCAGCCTGTGTGTTAATATCGGATTGACTGAGTGGAGTTCTGTGCTGCACTGTATGTACAGAGAGTTCACAAAGCTTTCCGTCGATGAGCGTCAACCTGTCGATGTGTATGAATGTGGATGTGACAACACATGATCAGCTGTTGAGCCCGGTACAGAGGAACCATCATGTCAGCGGCAGACACGCCGCAGTGAACCTACCTGCTGAGCACTTCCGCGATGAACCGTGGACGAGGTATTCAAACTTCATTGAGCCTAAGCCCCCTTACTTCAATTTATTGTACGGATTCTAGATGGCAAAAGATATTTTGCAATCCTCGTAGTTTATTTAACAGAGATTTACAGAAAAGTTTAGCATTTACCCTTGATTTGTCTGGAATGAAATGCAGTCTTTTTTCGCCAGAACACACACTAGCGAAGACCATGACGTGCTTGGCAAATAATTTCGCCTTTTCGACCACTGAACAACTTTCGTCGACATTTTCTTGTCGGCAGACCAAACACGATTATTTTGATGGTTAACAGGAGGGTTCAGAAAAAATGTTTTCATCAGTAAAAAAACTTTTTTCATCAATACTACGAGCAGACGAAAAAATTTCCCCGTGAAAATTGTGATGCTCACACTCATTGTTTTCACGCAGTAATGTAGTTGCACGATGGGTGCATTGTAGACTGTTCGATTGGGAGTAAACCCTATAGTGTCAGGATAAGGCAGCTTCAAAATTGTTCAAAATGAGACAACTGGTTACATGCGGAGGAGAAATTGTATAAAATTGTCTGCTGGTGTATTTTGTTTGAAGCCACCCTGTACATCATGTCACGTAACTGTGTGAAGGTATCCGGTCTGCGGTCGACGTTCGCCGGCCATGTCGCTGACTCGCTATCGGCGAGGCGTAAGCCCCATGTCCAGCTGTAGCGGTACGACGACGCTGCAGCAGTACGAGGGACGCACTCCTGCCTACTGTGCGTCGGCAACAGGGTCATCGTATGCAGCAACGCAAGGAGACGACAACCTGCAGCAGCGAATCTTTGCATCGGCCAACGACGGCGATCCAACGACAGGCGTCAGAATGGTACGCCGTAAAAAAATTCTTATCTCCTGGTGGCCGTCCGTCCTTAAAAACCTCCGTCCCTATTTTTTTTATTGAACCCTCAAAAATATTGGTGTAGTTCTTTGTCTCCTTTCAAAGTTTTACTAAAACAAAACTGTTATTATCTGCGGGTGTTACGCTGAGTACTCTTTACTTTAGTTCTCATGAGTCATGAGTGCTATTCAGCGTGTGATTGTTTTTAAGTGCATTGTGTAATATTGCACATAATATCACCATGTAAAAAGTGCAATAAATAATAATAAATAATAAATAATAACAATAATATGGCCTAAACATTTCCCGACGTCCCTATTTTTTCGACAGACTGCAACCGAAAACACAACAACGTGCCTACGCAATTTATTTTAAGAACATTTAAGCACCTTAAAGTACGTGTTAAAACATAACTGGGCTCGTTGAATTGGAAAGGCTAAATCAATATTTGCAGCTGCTTATTTAAAGATACATAGCAAGTGATCCAAAAGTTCATACGAACAGCAGGGCACACGTACCGAGCTCTAGAAACCTGGAGAAATTGTGAATGAACGTTTATAACAGTGCTGCAGTCAAGAGGCCGGATGCGACAATCGACATTACAAAAATATACGAATTGATATTAATCGACTCATATGAATGCTACAGGTATCGACGGACACTCAGCGTCATCATCATCATCACCATCATCAGCATCAGTACCAGATGGCGGCGCCGGCAGTCTGTCGGTCTGTCGCCATCCCGCGGTACGGCTGCAGCACAGGCGGACTAGCGTCACTACGTCGACGTACGACCGCCGCCATGCCGCTTGGCTTCCGCTCGCGACCGGCCGACCACGGGCTCACCAGCCGACCAGCGCTCGGTCCCAGCATGGTGACACAGAGTGGTGGTAGCGGCGAGAAGTCAAACGTGTGTCGTATCTGCGGCAAGTCGTACGCGCGCCCGAGCACGCTCAAGACTCACATGAGAACGCATTCCGGCGAGAAACCGTACGTCTGCACCACCTGCCGCAAGTCGTTCTCACAGGCGGCCAACCTGACGGCTCACGTACGTACACACAGTGGCGAAAAACCTTTCCGCTGCCCGGTCTGCAATCGCAGCTTCAGTCAGAGCTCGTCGGTGACGACTCATCTCCGGACACACTCCGGGGAGCGGCCGTACCGCTGTCGACTGTGCAAGAAGACGTTCTCGGACAGTTCGACGCTGACGAAACACCTGCGCATTCACTCGGGCGAGAAGCCTTATCAGTGCAAGGTCTGTCTGCTGCGCTTCTCACAGTCCGGCAACCTCAACCGGCATATGAGGGTCCACTGCGCCGTCTGACCACCACCGCGACCACAGACACAGCCGAGACGTTACCGTCTTCTCTTGAGGCGCGTGCAGAGCGAACGAAGTTAACTGAACTAAAATGAATTGCTAGTTCGTTTGCTTTGTACAAGAGTCATATTTCTGTTCAGTTCGTTTCTGTCGCTACAGATAGTCAGATAGAAAATCTTAATTGAACAAAAATTCTTTCGTTAACAGATGTATGTTTACCAGGCCCGTCGAGAGGGAAGGGTAGGGGGGTAAGTTACCCGGGCCCCGCGACCTTTAGGGGGTCCCACCGTCGCTCAAAAATACATAGTACACCAGTATGCACCATTTTAAAAAGTGAGTGAGTGAGTAGGGTTTAACGTCCCGCCCGACACAGTATAGGTCATTTCGGGAACGGCTTTTCCAGGCAAAATTGCACATACACATAATAACAGAACAAAAGTTTAGCCTTTACAAGTTTAACCTTTATGAAAAAAATTCAAAATTTTTTTCCACAGAGGGTCCCGGCGAGAATGTTTCCCTGGGCCCCACTGTGGCTCTCGACGGGCCTGGTGTTTACAATCATTTACTGTATTGCTTGATTTTACTATTGTATAGGTATTATTGCTCTAATGACTTTGCGTTCGGCGTGCGTTTAAGACGCTATTCTATCAAGGCAACGCACTCTGTGGAATACAGGACAACTAACTCTATCATGCACCTGAAGTGACTGCGTACTGACTGTTTCAATGAACTCAATAAGTGGCGTATTTAGGGGGATCCTTGTGCCTACCCCCTTAAAGGCAAAAAATTAATGAAAAGTAATCATAACAAAGAAAACCATTTGCTAGGCTGAAAATAGTTGTTCTTTTGCTATCGAGTACACCGGGGCACACCGCTTCTCACATTTCTAAATACGCCGCTGGATAAGTACTTGTATAGGCCTAGGTGTACTGTATATAGCATAGGCATTATTTATTTATTACATGGTTTGAACACGTTGAGACATTTACAGTAACAGTGAAGAATCGGTAGTATTGGTCATTATGCTGCTATTTCTTTAAACAAGCCCAATATTGTGACAATGGACAGTCGTCAACAAGTTAGTACAATCTATGTCAACTGACAAATTTTCATTAACCTTTTTTCAACAATTGTCATGTTTTTCGTATCGCAAGGCGACCCAGCACGCTTAGCCTCAAAATTAAACTGGAGCTCTACACCTCCCTCATTGTCTCCTACAGCCATATACACCAGCGAGACTTGGAAGAGTACAGCTAGAATACGTCAGCAGCTGGACGTCTTTCACCAGCGCAACTTACGGAAGATTCTGGGCATTACATGGAAGGATCACGTGACTAACATGGAGGTGCTAAGCCAGACTGGGCAGCGAAGATTACAGGACATTGTAGCAGAAAGACGACTTCGGATGGCAGGCCATATCATCAGGATGCCACCTGGACGACCAGCCAATCACGCCATGTCATGGACCCCTCGTGCTAGTGACAGATGACGAGGTCGTCCAACGAAGACTTGGCGGTCTACATTTAAAGAAGACCTGGTGGACCGAGAAGTCGATTGGAACAGCGTCCGGGCTGTGGATACAAACAGAAGCAGACGGCGAACTCTTGCTGCCCATTGTCCTGTCAAGGACCGGAGGATCTAAGTGTGCTAAGTAAGTGCGTATCGCAAAGGCTTATTCAGATGCCACATTTTTCTATCAGCAATAGGCCTACTTATTAATATGCGGTAATTTGTCGCCAACTTTTGTTCTATTCTGCTAGACTGATACTCCAGATGTGTCTGTCCTAACTAATGCTGCATCACTGGTTACTGTTAGGCGTCCAAATAGGCCACATTATGAGTTCTGCCCGTCCGTCTTTGTGTCTCTCTCATACTCCTAGCTCGAAAATAATAAAAGGCAAACATGGCGTGAACTTTCCACAGGAGAGGAGTAACTGGTATGCCATTTTTTTCAATTCAAAAAGTCAAAGGGCTAAGAGTAGGATTCTGCATCGATAGACATGCAATATGTGCAATATGTTGGAACTGAGCTGACATGTTTTTAGTTTCAAAATGCAATCACAGCTGAAATTTTAGGACCAAGAACATTTTGTTGACGCGTGCTCCCACTTCTGTAAGTAAAAACAACCAAGAACATCACCAAAAAACATATTCTCTGCTTCATCCATATACAGTGACACAAGCCTACTACGATCAGAAACATGAACCAAAGTCAGACACCATTGTAGCCATGCCATTGATCAATATAATTTAAAATGCAAACGGGCAAACACTGCAAAGCATAATACGTTACTCAGCGCTTAAATACAGAACTCTTTATCAAACACAAGAACGTTTTGCTACTTCTTCTTCTTCTTCATATTATTATTATTATTAGGGCCTACATGTAACAGAATTTATAACGAAATACAAATGCTGTTTAACATCACGTATGCATTACAACAAAATTGCAAGCTATAAGCTAAATGGCAGACAAAGGCAGCCAGTAACATGCAAAACTGTGCAGTTTTATGGACAGCAGATTACTTCAGTCACGCGCCAGCAGCAAATACAAAACAGACCGAAACGTCCATAAAAAATTAAGTCCCCAACTTTTATATCTTCATCAAATATTAACCAATTCTGAAAATTCTTTCACCAGCCAAATCAGAATCTGAAAAACACTATGGTAATGTTATGTTAAAGCTCCCCTCACATCCTAAATGCGCCGTGAAATACATAACCAGCTTCAAAATACCTTGCACTTATTTCGAAGCTGACTATATTTCATCATGTAGGGACATGTTGGGGTGTGATGGGATCTTTAGTGCAAATGTACTACAGAGTATATCAGTGAAAACATTTTAAAAACAGGTCAATATCTCATGCAGTACAAAATCCAAAAGTATTAACTTTTTTTCGGGCCACTCTGCGCATATAAGAGATATGCAAAAAAAATTGTTGCCCGAGATGATACACTCTAACTGCCTGTTGACGCTTGTAGAGTCTGTGAACTTGTTGCAGCCTACATCCGTAATGCTTGACGAGTTCCTTCGTTGTGCAAATACAAAGACCCTGCGACAGTGGTCTGCAACCGTTGGAGATTCAAACTGGATATTGATTTCAGAATAACGTCATCAAATACAGTTCGCTGCTACATTACCAGCATCCACATAGTACTTCAGTAGCATTACGGTGTAGCCTGGTAAAACCACTTCTCTGGTGTTACACTGTAATCGTACGAGCAGTAAAAACGTCAGTGTAATTCTTAAATTTATTGCTGTGGAGACACACAAAACGTCAACCACAAACTACAGTATGACTTGCACCACCACCAGCTACAAATTCACTTACACACAACTGAAAGTACACCGTGAGCCATAAAAAACGTGGCACTTTACTTTTGTCAATATCTTCGCCGATTATTGATGAATTTTTGTTATTCTTTCACTGGCACACTCCGTAGAGACAATTTGTGATTATTGTATATCTCACCACATGGTAAATGCATTTCTACGCTATCTTGTGAAATATAAATGTAAGCAAAAACTAACAATAACAAAAATTTAGGTAAATGAAAAAAAACTCTTCAGACCAACATTGCGATGAATGATCCATATACGCTAGACTGTGTTAGACCCACACAGTTTAGTGTCATACAGACCATTCACTGCAATGTTGATATGAAGTGTTTTTTTCAACCTTACCAAAATGTTTGTTTGTTATCATCGTTATGTATGCATATTTCATTGATATTTCACAAGGTAGTGTACAGATGCATTTACGGTGCTGTGAAATATGTAATAATCACGTTATTGCAAATTATCTGCAGAGTGTGCCAGTGAAAGAATTTTGAAAATCGATCAATAATAGGCAAAAATATAAACAAAAGTAAGGTGCCACGTTTTTTTGGCCCACCCTGTATGAAGTACAACAGCATCACAATAAAGAAATAGTGCAAGACAAAATCAGAAAATGTCAGCACACAGTGAAGAAACGGCTGATATTTTGTTTTCAATACGTGCTATCTATCACGTATCTCAACATGGCAAAACCTCTGCTGCGCACGTTCTTACACTATAAGACCATCCCTATCGTACAGGCAGCTCATATGCCAGCACATTAACTACATGACTCTCTGCCATTCAAAATACATCTAAGCATTTGAACTAAACATTAGGTTTAACCAGTAGCCTCGTGAGAGGGGCAGTACCCCAAACTTTATCATATCAGAAAAGTTTCTTCTTGAGAAAAAAATGTGCCTGTCAGAAAACTGTTGTAAGCTGTGTTCTATTTGGGATGCAAAGTTCAGTGTGCACGTGCATAAATTAATCATTGACCCTTGCCATGCTGTCTGGAATTAGCAGCTGTCTGTCGGAAAAACTGCAACTTTCCGCTCCCAACTTTTTAAACCCGCAATGCTCGGTTTAATTTGTGAAAACCATTTGTCCCAGCTGCTAACACACAGCACGTGACAGAAATGACTTCCTTGTGGGCATAAAAGTTTACCAATTTGAACCAAAACATCTTTAGCAAAAAACCAAACCAAAAATAAAGTACCATTATGTACATGCCTACCTAACAGCATGGTTGATAACTGTAATATCAATTTACGATAATCTCAAAGCAAGAAAAACCGAGCAAATTAACATCCACTGCTAGAATAAATGTACAAAAATAACTAATGAAGTTCAACAAAAAAACTTACTTACAGAAATAACCTACAAAACAATACAGGGATACAGAAACACTGGAAGTTGCATGCACCAGTTTTGGCTCTGGTTAACAAAAAACAAACGGATGATTCAACAACAGAAAGAACAAATGTGCATAAGATATCAGCCTAAGACAGTTTGCTGTAGCTTGGAGGAGCAAAGCGCCATCGGAGATATTTCAGTATAAACAGCGGAATACAACTGATTGATGTTGCAACAAGCACTTTCCAGACAAAGTCCAGCGACAGTAGAAAGCTGACATCTGTAAACACAAGCGAATAATCACCAATGCACTAGAAATCATCTTTCTTTATGCAAAACAGGGCACATTATGCTTTTTCACCTTCGCCTATAAATACACCCTTCCCATTTACTTCACAATATAGATTTACCTAATATAATGTGCTAAATGATGAGTAATTGAGTAATGGTGTAAAGCAGCCAACCAAGGTGTCGAAAGTAAACAGTACACTTGCTTAACCAGTTAGGGCGCGTTGCACCGTCGTTCAACTTTGAACCTGAGTCAAATCTGAATTTGATCCTAGTTCAGCTGTAAATTGCCTTGCACCAAAGCGGTTCAAGCGTTCAATTCCGAATTGCCATCTGACCACCAATCAAATTTTGATCTCGGTTCAACTTGCGGTTATGCATGCGCACTAGGCAATAAATATTTTCCATCACACTATTGCTGCAAAAAATTGTCCAACTCAAATCTTACCCTGTCCAAAAAACTTCCTCGTATCGAATTATAAGACTTTTAATGCAGTTATACTGATGATCTGGATATGTTAGATTTCGACTATATTCATTTTATGTTCTCTTTGTGCTCGATAAATTAACAAATAGATGAATAAATCGCATTTTCGGTGGTGATGTTTCATTGTTATAGTAAACATACGAACAAACCCTAACCACAGCAACAAAAACTCATTTGTATTGATTTATAAGACGTCCAATTTAATTATACTTGTGATCTGGATATGCTAGATTTGCGCTATATCTGCTTTCTGAGGCGTTTTTGCTGGATAAATTAATCAATGGACAATTAAACAGCATTCTAAAGTGCCGATGTGCCGTTGCTACTCTGTAGCTACGGTAAACATATATCTTGACAACGGACGTAGAATAATGAATGAGTAACTATTGGAACACAAAAAGCCTATTTTCGGAACTTTAGTATGCAACTGTTAATGCGAAAATTGTGCGATAACTTCAGGGAAGCTCAAAATCCGAACAAATTACTGTCAATCAGTACTGGATTGTTTCGTAAGCATTGTGTGTGACTGTGACGTCACTGTAGTTGGCCCGTAGGCTGAGCGTAGATGACCAATCAGAGTCGTCCATAGTATAACCACGGCCGTTCAACTGAACGGGATCAGCTGATCCAAGTTCAACTTGGTGCAACGTAATATTGCGTGAACTTGGTTCAACATTTGATCTAGGTTCAGCTGAACCAAGATCATGAACGACGTTGGTGCAACGCACCCTTAATTGGACCAGGTTACGTTTGTGCCAAACAGTAAATTGGGAATTATTATGCAGCTAAATTATTTAGTAAGTACCTTTGAAGCAAAATGGAAATTTCTGATCTCAAAAAAAAAACAGTTAAAGAAAAATTTTGCTGGGCCCAACGATTTTTTTGAACTGGCCTGTTTTGACCAGGGCAATGTCTAGGCCCAGTCTGACAGGACCCGTGGGCCACCCACACACATCCTTGGCAGACATCTAGATGGTTTGAAACTCAGAAGAATCATAACTGAACTGCACGATGCTGACCGAAGTAGCTATGAAAGATGAAGAGAGAAGCGATGTAAAGCAGCAGACTCAGCAGTTCCCCGACGACCATCAGGTAGTGCCACGTGCGAACAGTCAGAGCGACCATCAGCAACTCGGTCAAGATGAGCGCCGTGAATGCAATCGACACGATGTGAATGAAGTCGTCGTCAAACAACAGAAACGCTCCAAACATTATGATCCCACCTACATATGATAAGCAGTTCACACATACATACATCATGTTTCATTCATTATCCCATCTAAATCAAACAACATGAAAAACAACTCTTGTGACAATTCCGAAGGTTGCCTTGACATATACACTGTGTCCCAATAAAAAACGTCCCCAACGTTTTCGATTGTAACTTGAAAACACATGATTTGATCTTAATACTTTTTGACACAAATATTCTAGACACAACTGGCCATGAAACAACTATTTAATTTCCCACCTCACCGGAAGTCTGCTTTTACACTACCTGGAAAAATCAGAATCAACAAAATATGGCATTTTTGTCCAAAGCAATAATATTATTTAATCAAAATAGCTCACAAGACATTTTTTTTGTTCACATTTCTGTCACTTTGGCTAACAGTTCATTGGCTTTGTCTATTTCTGCAACAATCCGCAATAAAAATGTGAAATGTCGACCCATTAGTGAATACGGGCAACAACACGTTTTCTCCATTCGTTGGCAGCAGTGTCAGTTAGATGTTCTGCATCAGACCAATCCAAACTGTACCAGTCGCTTCTCCAATTTATCAACATTCTGACATTACACTGCTGCAAGACAGTTACAAATTGTATTTCACCAACAGCTGGAGCCCACAGATCCGGAGATATTAAATTTATTGACTTTCTTGGTTTATTTTGATGCATATTTTGCCCGTTTTGCTTTTCCCAGGTCGTGCAGAAGCACACATTGGGCGAGGCGGAAACTTGAACAGCCTTTCGATAGCCCGTTGTATCAAAAACATTCCTGTTAAAAATTGTTAAAATCTGATGATCTTTGTTCAAGTTATACTTGATAATGTCAGATATGTTTTTGACGTTTTTTGTTCATTTTAACACATATTCTGCTTGTTCTGCGTTTCCCAGGTAGTGCAGAAACAGTCGTTGGGTAAGGTAAAAAAAATTTGAAAAGCCATTTGATGTTTAGTTGTGTTGGGAATATTATTTTCCAAAATTATTAAAATTGCTTAATTTTTCTTCAAATTACAGTCGAAAATGTCGGGGATGTTTTTTATTGGGACACAGTGTAGTGCACATGCAACATAAGCACATTAAACCGTAACTCACTCATCATTGTAGTGGGATAATGACAAATGAGGATATCAATCCAGTCCAATTATAATCATTGCAATATCAGGTGTGAAGTACTCATCTAAGATGAAAGCAAACAATGGAAAATTGGTGTACACTGTTACTCAGCTTTAACAATTTTTACTTCATATGCAGCTGTCCAACTAGATCTGTACAACCCTGAGCATGATGAATCCTGACTCTGACCTTCTAAACCATGAATTTGCACACCTATTAACTGCGAAGAAATGGAGTCTATTCAAAATCGGCTACCTCACCCATCTTACAAAAAGTGTTAAATGCAGCAGTATCATAAGCTTCACGTTCAACCACTGTTGTTTTTTTTTCACAGTTGAGACCATGTATGTGTATATTAAAGCACATGCAACTTCTCCTGTTTTTTTATCAGGCAAATCGTGGGGCAAGTCAAGGAAGGCATTTACTTTCCTTCTCCATCTTTTTCAAACCTATAGCTTCAAGCACATTGCCAGTTAGATGTTATAAAAAACACCTATACCAGAAAACCTACCAGGGCAACTAGATAATGCAGGTAATGCTAGTAAAAACCATTAAATTAACTCGGCCTGTTAATCTTTTAATATTTAGCACACTCTGCTGTATCTCACTCCAAGTCTCCGACTGAAACCATCAAGCTCATGCTGAATAACAACATTTCTGCAAGTAGTGTATTATGCCGATGACACACAGTCAAATATCAGAGTCGAAAGTCGACTCCGAAAATTGGCGCCGAAATCGACCCAGACTTCTGTACCGTCTGTCATGCGAATTCGGATCCGAAATCGGCACGAAAACTCAGCGCCGTAAACGGTCGCCAATTAGAACACTGCTCTATTCCAAGTCGATAATCGGCGTGAAACTCGACGCGTGATTGGTCAATGGTCATTGTTGACATTTTCATCTGCTTTCAGGCCGACTTGTGTCATGGAAATTGG
>Ga0056128_1005342_pt1 | contig 16170 bp, 12 predicted proteins | sample WorMetLIZISLAND2_FD_71113 | JGI IMG/M metagenome (GOLD analysis project Ga0056128, IMG submission 71113) | Marine gutless worms symbiont microbial communities from Max Planck institute for Marine Microbiology, Germany - Olavius geniculatus... ... | reverse complement strand
TATCTCTCATTTCATTTTTCTTTTAAACATTTCAGTTCTTTTTAGTTTATGTGCTAGATTAAACTGACAGTGTGTTTGTCAGTTTTTGAGTGCAAATTTTCCATTGTATTGTATTGTATAGACATTCATTATTGATGACTGATTGATAAATTGTGATGCAACTTTGTTGATTATGTATGTTATTCGTGATTTCGTGCGTAATTTTTGGCGCTGACAAAAACTCTTCGCAGTCGTCCACAAAATAATGATGCCACGCAATTTTAGCGGACCCTCTCCCACTTCGTCGCGTTTTGTCACGCTGCGCCGGACCCCTCAAATATGACGTCACAAACTTCTAACCCTCCCCTTGCAGCCTGTAGTGTAGTCTACAGATCTGTACGAGTTTCAAACACAACGCAAATTTTTCTTACGCTGTCTGCACATGTTGCCGCCGTGTGTCGCAGTGGCTACTACCAGCTACGGCAGCTCTGGCTGCTCGTCAGATCGATGTCATCTGACGCTGTCAAGACGCTGGTCCAGGCGTTTATTTCGTGTCGCCTGGACTACAACTCGATGTTCTACGGCATCACCGACGGTCTGATGAGCCGGCTGCAGTCTTCTCAGAATGCGGCTGCACGTTTGGTGTCGGAGGCTCGACGCTATGACCACATAACGCCGGTGCTACAGAAGCTGCACTGGCTTCCGGTTCGGCGTCGGGTGGACTTCAAGATGGCCACTCTGGTCTACTTGTCACTGTTCAGTATGGCTCCACCTTACCTGGCCGCCGACTGTTAGCTGGTCTCCGACAAAGGTCGTCGTCAGCTGCGCTCTGCCAACTCAAGGACATTTGTCGTCAGAAGGACCTGCAGCAGCTATGGAGACAGATGCTTTGCTGCTGCAGGTCCGAGGCTGTGGAACAGTCTGCCAGCTCATCTGAGACAAACTGAATAGTTTAAGCAGCAGTTAAGGACATTTTTGTTCGGGCGTTAAGATCTCGGCGCATTGTGGCTATTGCTAAATTGCGCTTTCTAAATAATCTTACTTACTTACTATGCGATCGACAGCTGCACTCTCAATGGCTCGGAGGGAGACGCTGCAAAAAAGATTAGATAGGCCTGTTTATAATTATTTTATTGAGAGAACGACGGCGATACACGCAACTGCAGTGCAAGTTTAATTTCCATCAAACGCAACGCAAAACCATCGCGTACTTTTCGGCGCAACTAATGCAGCCTACACAATAAAAGTACGCAAGCAAGTACGCAACAAACCCACTTCTTAGCCGACAAACGGAACGGACGCATGCAGCTGACGCAAACGACGCATCGGCCAAAACGCAAGGATAGCGCTAGAAGTCTGAAACTGGGGGAATGGTGGCAACGGGGGCAATAGCCAGGGCACACGGAACAATAATTTTTGTGGGGCCAAATGTCGACCTTTATTCAGTTGTTGTGTGCATCGAAAAGATGTAGCGGGGTCCAGGGGCAGAGCAGAGCCCCTGGTCGGAGGTCAGGGAGGGAAGCAAAGCCCCCTTGAAACTGGAACATTTTTACATGTAGGTTTTGGACGTGCAATGGAAGTCGCAAATTTGTCTGCTGTTTATTATTCAGAAATGCCAAAAAATCACATGTGTTGTCTTGCAAAAATGACGCTAATAAGTCACACCTTGGCATGTGTATCATCAGACGGTACACATCTCCATCAATTTTTTTCGGGGGGGGCAACAGCCAGGAGAAGGACAAGGGCAAAGGCACGGGGCAGCTGCCCCCTTGCTCATCTCTGGCGCCACCCATGGATAGAAGCTCGTTTATTCTTACCAGAGTTCTTTCAGGTCAAATAACTGGAAAAAGTCAGGAAATTTGTGTGGTCAGGGTAAGTCAGGGAAAAGTCAAGAAAATGATCTTAGATCATGCAAACTGCAGATATTGGTGCTTTTGCATCTCCAAGTATTGAAAAGCAGGCAAATTTGCAGCTTTCATTAAACGTCCAAAAACTAAAAGTGTTTTGGCTTCAGAAGGGCTTTGCTTCCTGACACCCCGACCATGCCTCAGTTCCTTTGTCGTTTGGATATTGCTCCATTAATACAGTTTTATTACTTTACGATGTAGTGTATACCATTTCTGACATTTGTACAATAGGATTCAGTGGCGTAGCCAAGGGGGATGGGGCCCAGGGCCCCAATCCTCCAAAACATAAGCATACGTATAAACTGCACAAAATTTGCCAATTTGGTCAGTTTATTTTCGGGAAAATAATTAAAATTGTTGCCACCAGATTTCATTTTTTAAAGCTAAAATGCACCAGATTTGATTTCGGCTAGGGTTCCGCCCCAGACCCCGCTGGGGGAGCTCACAGCGCTCCCCCAGATTATTTAGCTGGATTTTAGGGAGTTCTACTTCTAAGGGAAAGAAAGGAAAAAAGGAGGGCACATAAAGGGAGAAAAGGGGTAAAAGGGAGAAAAACAAGAAGGGAAGGGACAAAATGGGAAAGGGAGGGGAGAGAAAAAGAGACGAGCCCCAAAATTGAAATTTCTGGCTACGCCGCAGATAGAAATATAATTGTTTTTGATAAGGCGAGGGAAATTGCCATTCCATGACTAGAAAAGTCAGAGAAAAGTCATAATACTTGTAGGAACCCTGTTTTACTTTGCATCTGTTGTGCTCGTTGCGTTGCGTATGTTGCGTGCGTTGCGTTGTATGAAAATTAGCCCACACGCTGCATTGGCTTTAGCTGACTGAATACAGAGCGATAAAAACGTGAATGCACGCACAAAGCCAATGGGACAGCGTCGAATGCGAAATTGCCACAGGCCGATTGTCGAACAATCAACAATGATGATTAGACCCTAATCCGTCGCTCAGATGCTGCGAAGAGCACCTCAACATGGGACCAACGACTTGCGTTTACTAAGAGCTTGCAAAGTACCGTAGAAATAATTAAAAGAATGAATGAATTTATGCATCTTTATCCATCAAACATATATAGATGCAAATTATAGCTCATAAACAGAACTAAAAACGCAAGCAAAAAACAAACAAAAAACGTTTTCATAAGGGCTTGCAAAGTATATTAAATCATTCGAATGTATGTATGAATAAATAAATGAATTTGTACAATTTCATTTAACGCAAATTTCATAAAACAAACAACATATAAAGCCTAACCGTATACAAGACAGTATACACTTAAACAAAGTCAAAAACACAATAAGAACACAAATTGTCTTTACCAAGAGCTTGAACAGTAAGCCTGTTAAGCGAAAGAACGAACGAACGAACGAACGAACGAATGACTGAATTCGTGCTTTTACCACAAGGGCTTGCAAAGTACCGCATTCGGCGAACGTGACAGCTGCAAAATGCATGCGGACGACGGCGTCGCTTATCGCTCCGCTATCGCCGGTGTCACATTAAAATGTCGACCCCATGAAAAATCGGCCCGGTGAAAAATAATTACGGAATTGATGTGTCTCCCCGTTATTAAAATATCACCAGCCCCATAAAAAGTCTCCCCATTATAGGATCGCCCCCCTCTCCAGAAAAGTTTCTCCTAGCCGACAATTTACCGGGCGGGGCGGATTTTTGCCCACTTTACTGTATTTTATTTCTTGGATATATGTACTGCATTGTACCTGCATTGTTTACGAATAAAGGTGCTCATAATGGGGCACCTGTCTCCAGTGACGCTCACTCAAGCATACCACTTGGCGCTCAGCTCCGTATAATAGAAGCGACCCGACACGGAATATTACTCGATTATCTCGAGTCGTCTATAGCGCTCGCCAGTCTTAAGCGGATCAGACAAATTAACGCAAAAATGTGCCGCACATGATCGTCCATGTCATAGCGACGGCGACAGCGAGATGCGAATAGTGCCCGGATGTTTGTGGACTGAAGTGTAGGCCTACATGGTCCTAAAAGAACTGGGGATGACTGTAACTTTCTTTCTTTTTATTGCATATAACTTTATATCATTGCTGTACGTTTGCAACAATAAATGACCAGCATTGGTAGGCGTGCATTATATCTTTCTGGCCATAATATATGAAGTGACATTTTTGTGTTACTGGATGGGCTAGCAATTATTGCGCATGTAGATTAACTCTTATTGCGTGTTAAAAAAATAAAGTCTCCTTTTGTCTTCCAATGGCGTAAAACAAAATCTGCAATTTTTACACTGATTTGGTAAAACGTGCAGCGGAGAACAAGTTTTGTTATAAACACGAAATTTGACCTAATGCTCACGAGACGCGCGAAAGTCTATAGCAGTTCCTGTTCGCAAACTGTCAGTCTATCCCAGCCATTTCGTCGCAGTTCATTCTTGCAGTGTGCTCTGCAGCAGAAGATCGCAAAAATCAATAAAACCTTTCTTATTTTGGAAGTTCAGGGTCTTCCAAAGTCATCGATGTTGATACGACTAAAAGCTCGTCACTGGTGCTTGTCGTGATAGGCAGCATGCCCATGCCTATCTGCAATTGTTTTCAAAAAGGACTAGACAACAACGGTAAATAACGACTTTTGCGGGGGTACCGTTCTTTGATGCTCTCGTGCGCAAATTTCCTTTAACGTAGAAAATCGAGACTTGGACCGTCGGAATTTACGTTCAATACTGAAAATTTCATGCACAGATTCTTCATGTCTATCTCAAACGATTTCGGCGCAATTCGCTCTTGAAATATGTGTCTCAGCCCGAAATCGCCAAAAAATTCACAAAACCCCCAAATTTGGCGTTCAAGTTCATCCAAGGTCATTGAATTCGGTGACAATTGAGAGCCAGTGTACGACTTCCTATTAATGATTAATAGTTTAAGAACCTAGGCCATATCTCGTATCGTTATTGAGATACAGCGACTTATTGCGACTTATTGACTAAAAATCGCAAATTTTTTTACCCCTTCTCATATAGCGTCGTCGTTCGGGGTGACCCCCTTCGAATTTATGAAAAAACTTTACTGTTTCTGAAACTGGAGTTTTCCAGACAGCCGATGGTAAAGATTTGGTGATCTTAACTTGCACCGTTTTTGACTGATCTACTCGTGTGACAGACAGACGGACAGACAGGAATGCGATGGCTAAGACGCGCTAAAACAGTAGCTGCGTAAAAAGTAGGGAACTGCGTTCCCCAATCCCCGTCCACGACATTTATATTTAGGTCAGTATTTTACGGATTTCTTTTTTCGCTTGCCCCTTTCCTCCTTTTTTTAAAGTAAAAAATGACAAAAATGTCATTCATAAAAATAGGTGTTTAGCCAAGTAGACAGGCTTAACGTAAAATATTTCTGCTATTTTTTTAATACGCCCCGGACTGTGTTAGTTGGCATAAGCATCGTGGATACAGGGGCAGCAGAGAACTATTATATACCTTCGCTTGAACTTCAGTTTGTCCAAAAAAATTTAGCGGCAACTTTTTCCTAATATTTCAAAATTGTAACTTGCAGAAACTTTCATTTTAGAGACGGAGATTTTGGAGCAAAATTAAACTTATGAGCAGCTCGTCTGCATTTTTTCTGTCTGTCGGTAAATTGCGACTTTTGCCTGCACCCCACCCAGTATTTCTGACCCGCGACTCCGCAGTTTGCGCATGGAACATCTGCAGCCCACGCGGTGGACAGGACGACGTCCCTAGCTAAGGTCACTCGCCGGTCGTTTAATTAAGTGGCTCCGAATGGCGATTAACCGACGCGCCGGCATCATTCGTTGGTGATGCGCTCGTTGTCCGTCAGGGGGCGTGAGGCGTGAGGTCCTAAGTCTGTCTACGGACTCTACGAAGCAATCAACAACTTGGAAGTGTCGGTCACGATTCAATTCCGACGTGAGCGCAATTGACTTGATGTCGTCATCCATCCGTTGAACACTGAATGCACCGTTTTGGGCCGCGTAGAGCGAATTGAGACGACGTCCACTAAAGGCTTGTAGGCCTAAGGCGCTTTTCCACAAGCACATTTCTTTGCCTTCTAGGCCTATACACTCGCCGTGTATTACTGCCCGCGGAAGCGACGGTAGTATGGTTTTCAGCATCGTCGCCGATTTTATTTAACTGTTTCTTGGTATAAAAAAATTAAGTTGAATATATTTTGTCTGTGAACGCGATAATTTATAAACCGCTGCACCTACAATAGCTTGATAATTATGTGCATGAACATGTACTTTGACAACTTATTTAATATCAAGGTCGAAGGTCAAGGTTACTCGTTTTGTGTGTTTCTTGTCTGCATGTTGCTGTCTGAAACGGTCAGACTAGATTCAGACAATGACATTTGCTAGATAACGTCAATTTATGACTGTCCGCAAAAGCGATTAAGGCTACCCGCGGACACTATACTTAGCCTTCAGCAAAGCTGGACTATTTACTAGTAGTTTTTAAGTATACTTATTATTTGTTTCATGTGTATCACGTCTTAACTGTGCAACAAAACTGAATATGAAATTACGAACTGCAGTGCAGAACAATGCAATTATCCACTTCTATTCTAACTGGCTTACATACATGAGTTCGATGCTAGTTAAAAATTATTTAAATCGACAGTAACAAGCCTCCTTACTACACGAAAAAGGTTCGAATTACTGTATTAGGGGTTAAGCCTTCGTTGACATAATGCACCAAATAGGCCTAACCATAAATTGGCTATAATGAATACACGCCAGACTCAGCAAATTATTACTGCGTCAACAAGCCGGCAATTACATCGCGAGAAAAACATCCCGAGATCGAAGTTGTCGCCACACCACGACCAATCGCAACACGGCGACGGCATAAGTCCCGCCCACCGATGATCGGCGTCGGCTGCGGCGATTGTGCGATGCTCCGCCCTTCATGACACCAATGCTGCTGCTGCTGCATCGTGACGTCACAGTGACGTCACAGTGCTTCGCCCTCCAAGCCGTTAACGCTGTTGCTGCTGCGCCGTGACGTCACGGCCTTTGACGCCTCAATCAATTATCGACAAAGAGCGAAACGCAGCGCGTACGGTTTTCGACGGCGTTCAAGAACCGACCACATCCGAGCTAGACAAGATATCAACCGACCAACCGTGAACCAACTGACGTACGCCTCGTGACAACAACACAACAACATGTCGTTCAGCATCGAAGCGCTGCTGGCGCCGCAGCCACCGGTGACGTCAGCAACAGAAAATGACGCAACGTCGACGACGACCTACCAAGACAGCGAGGTTGAATCCAGCCCAACAGCGCCAGCGGCTGCAATATCGCCAAGGTCGTACGGCGGCTCGACGACTCCCAGAAGCAGTATGGCTGCCACAGAAAGCAGTTTATCGAGAACCGGAAACAGTATGTCGACTACCGGAAGTAGTATGGCGGAGGCAGGTGCCGACGAGCGACCAGGCTCCGTGATGTCGGAGAATGCAGCGACTGCAGCTGGAAGAGGTGACGACGACGATGATGATGATGATGACGATGCGAGAAGTCGCTGCAGTGCTGAACTGAATATCAGTTCACCCCGGCGTAAACTGATCAGTTCAACTACCGCAGCCGTGCCACCAGCCGCCGCACTGATTGGCCGCCACCTCCCAGGTCGTTTTTTAAAAATATATTTAGTTTTAATCGTTATTTAATAAGAGCGATTAAACATAGCAGTAAACCAACAAACAAACAAACAAGTAAGAGGAGCAAACAAAGATACATGTAGATATAATACAGTCAGATATAACAGCTCAATTCACGACCGGCTGGCTATAAGCCAAAGACTGTGCCGCGTATATAGGACTAAATTGCGATTGTCAATAAATTTCGTCAAAAATAAAAAAAAATCTTTTATCGCCGCATGGTAGCAACAGACGTGATAGAAAAAAGCGGTAGTATTAACTTAGTTCTAAAATTTTTATCAACAAGATTTCTGCTTTATGCTTAATCTGTGCGGCAAACAGAGCAGAAAGAGTTTTCCAACAAAGTTGACTTAATTTAGAGACTTGTCTATAGCTATTGCAAAGGTGTCAGTTTGTCTGCAATTCTATTAAAACGACGCAAGTTATACAAGAAATATTATTAGATTGTGATCAATCTAATGTACTTTTCGCGCGCATCATTTTCTTTTGTATTATTTTAAGAGCTTTTTCGTTCCTTTCGGCTTGTATTAAAAACCCGGCGTCTAACTGGGACCCGTTTAATATTATACTAATAGTGACTGGCGTCAAGGTCGTTATTGGAAATTGTTTCCCCGAAATTCATAAAATATTACCCGATTTTAGGAACTGAGAAGAAAAAATTTTCAATAATGGTCGATGACGCTAGTTGCCATTTGTCTTGCTATACCTCGACGCATGCGTCTATCTGGCACTGTTACGGAGATATGGTGCCTCAAAAGTAATGGGGTCACGACCTTGACCTTTTGGGGTTACGTGACGTCATCGGTCATAGACTTTCTGTGGGTGGTCCATAGTAACCATGCGTCTATCTAGACCGTTATGGAGATATGGCCGTTTGAAGTTCTTCCAGGAAGGCTCTTGCAAGAACAGAGGTCGGTCGTCAGTCGGTCTTCAATATTACACTGATTTCACATACTTCTCTGCGCTACGTTAGGAACGTAGCGCGCGAGGAGTAAAAATCACGAAATTTTCACTGTCAGCTTCGGCTGAAACTTTACAGTTTATGGCAAAAACGCGTTTTAAACGTTTATTTCTCGTTTTTTAAACACTTATGACATAATTTATTTGTCCAGGTTTGATCCAGACGGCACTTCACGGCGCTCATCGAGACATGCTGGATGCTCTGCACGTACGAGGTCCCCCAGATGCCCCTACAGCACTCCATGCGCATCCAGGCCTCATCCCGTCCACTCCAGGCGCAGGTCATCCGTCGCCGTTCCCTGCGTTCGCTTACAACGGCTTCCATCACGCCGCTGCCATCGCCGCGCTTCCAGGTCTGCATGTTATAAACTAACCTTTCTTTATATTAGATTGTTGCTATAATATAGCCACGTACCAGCGAAACCACTCCATAATTTACGGCAAGAAAGACGAAGCGGGGATTGAATCTTACGTGTAATAAAGCAAGTGAAGTCGGTATACACGCAGTTAGTGGCGTAGTGGCAAAGGGTGGGGGTAATTGCCCCTCGTCTAAACTTTCCTGCGTCGGAAAATGTTTTTGTTGGAAATTTTTGTTTTCAAAAATAAACAAAACTTGCGGCTGAAAATTTCCCATTTCCGGAAAATTTAGGGGCGAGATTGAAACCTCCTTGTTAGTCGTGACACCTCTGTTTCATGGTCCAGGTTCGCGACTTCTCCGCGACAAGTTACTAACTTATCTGAGATATCCAGTGACGCGTGACGGAGATGTATGTCTCAAAGAAATCGGCGTAATGGAAATGGGGCTTTACTAAGCAAGTGTCTGTGGCGTGTTTGTAGGTCGGGCTGGACCACCAGGTGCAGGTGGAAGTCACCACCGGGCCATCTCACCGGGCACCCTCCAGGCAGCCCTCCCATCCACATCGCCAGAAACTCTTCAGACAGCCCTGGCAACCACATCAGGGACCCTCCAGGCAGCCCTGGCAGGCAGTGGCGGTGGCGGCAGTGCGTTCCACGCTCCATCCAGCAGTTCCGCTGCCGGCCTGCGTCTACCTGGGACAGCAGGACATCGCCCGCCTGCAGTGACGACTGGTGCTGGTGTCGTCACGTCATCGTCGTCTGGAACCACGTCGGCATCTGCCGCAGACAGCGCACTGCAGAGACTGGCGGCACAGGCGGCGCAGCAGCACATACACAGTCTACAGCTGGACTGGCTCACCAGAGCCGGCGTCTACATGCCCAGACTCATCGACTACAACGGTACGTGGGCCGACGCCGTATGACAGTATACTCTGTCGCATAAGAAAATATCATGCTTTTCGTAAATTGCACAAGTCAACCAATCGACGAAGTTTATTTGTCACGGCAGAAATGACAAGCAAAAGCAACTAAGCGTTTCAACTGAACTAATAATAACTAAAATATTTGTAGGTAGTCTGTAGTCTGTAGTATGTGTAGTTATTTGTGGTCTGTAGCTCTGCATCTTGTTGCGTCAGTAAACCGATGGAAAATTTAAGTCCTTATGTTTGCCCGACGTTTACTGTTTACATGTTTATTTATTTACTTCAGAAAAAACAGCAAGAGGGACAACGACTACAGCTATTACAGCTAACATTTTGTTTGATGCAAAATAAAAAAGATGAGTTGTTGTGGGTTTCATATAGCACTCTACGAAAACCATTTGTGAGAAGCACAGATAAGGGCCTACTGTGTTTGGTGGTTGGGCGACATTTAATCTGCAAATGCTGCACTGTAAAACAGGCGAGCATGCGCGTTTCAATTTCACTCGGCAATTCCGCAGTGTCTTTAATTGCTACATCAAGTTAATCCGTCGGGGAGCCAATTGCCATCTTTCAGTTTCACACTGTCACACGTGCGGCGGTCGTCTTGTCGATTCATCCGCCGAAAGGCACGCAGCAGCAGCATCAGCAGCAGCAGCAGCAGCAAAAGCCGGGCTGCGTTCCCTCTGATGTAGTTTCGCTTTAATCATCGTCACCGTCGCCACGGCTGCAATGTTGCCGGTCAACGTTCGGTCAAGCGATTAACACACTGACCACTGTGGTCAGTTTCATTGTCACAGCCAGCCTGTCGTTTAATTGCCTCCATCGTGTCAATGACTTCATCCGCCACGGGGCTAATGCGTCGAAAGGCTGACTGTCCACTGTCCGCGGCCTGGATTAATGATCTCCGTGGCGAAGATTAGCGGCCTGGCGATAGCCAGATCAGCAATTAATCTGGGTTCATTGTGAGCGCAGGAACAATGCGCAGCAATGGACTTGCACGACAGCAGCAGCAGCAGCAGCAGCTGGTCATTAGGCGAGAAAATGTGCCGACACAATATGCGGCCTTCCACCGTCGTCTTCGCTGCAATTTCAAAGATTGTTTTCGCTCATCGAAACTGAGTGACCTTGACTGACCTTGACGTTTGATCGTCTAGCCTCCAAAGCCCGTCACCTTGTTGTATATAGTGTAGTGTGTGTAAAATTATGAAATTGCGCGGTCATCCATTTTTATTCACGACGCATTTTACCTGAATTTGCAAAGCTCATCAAATTCGACAGTTTTAAAAGCAAAGCAAATTCATCTCTCGCGGTAAAGTTGTACGTTATTTTTAAAAACCAGTTTAACCTTTATTTCTTAAATCACAAGTCTAGCTGGACTGCTGGACTTACCCCGTTGCCTGCTATAGGCTGGTTTGTCACAGTTTTTAATTTGTTGGCTTTTCCTCATGTTTGGAAGTATTCTTCAACTGAATACGGTTTAATATGCAATATTTAAAAAATAGAAATAAAAAACATTTATATTTTTTATCAAAAAATGAATAGCAATTCACAATGTCAATTTATTTTGCATGTTTGGCAAAGCTTTGACTGAACATTTTTTCCAAACAGTACAGTTCCGCCATCGTTTTGTACTTTTTGTCTTTTTTTTAGTAATGTTTGAGTATTAAAACGAACCCTGACGAATATTATAAACAAATAATCGTACATCCGGACATGATGCACTCAAGTGTGAACAGCAGACAGGGCCGTAGCCATAATTTTTGGACAGAGTGTGCGTGTTTGACTTAATCTTTCCCTTCCATTTCATTTCGCATTCGTTCCAAAACGCGTTTTGACGTATTTTTGATTCTCAAAATACAGTTTATGGCAACACTTTATTCTTTTATGTGCAACATAAATGCACGTGTTTTGCTGATTTGTCAATCCCAACTTTTAGAGTAAAAGTTGAACCCATTAACCTTTCTTAATAACGGCTCTGACAACAGGCAAATCTTAGATCCGCGTCGTTAAAATAAAGACATCAACAGAACGATCGAAAGAAGTCCGAGTCATCACGGTCATAAATTGATAGATCGAGGCGGGCGGACAGAAAGTCGGACAGTTGGACACTCGCTCTAACAATCCAGCCAATCAGCGTCTGTAAACAGCTGCGTGTGCGCATGCGTGCTATGGGCGTCCCACCCCGAGCTGGCCGCGCCCGATGTCATCACAACCCTGTGCCTCTGTATCAGCTCATGCAGTTCCACTCGCTAATCATGGTGGATATCGCTACGCAACTGATCCCGCCTTATCCTCCGCATCGCCGGTCGTCGACAATTTGCTAATTTAATTTTCCATTTCCGGCCCATTAGGTTTACATGTCGCCGCGGCGCCTTTGTGGAGACTCTGGCTCGCAGTGATCGGTCATTGGATGCAGCGAGAGACAAGCGACACGTCGCCGTTTTGCATTAACCCTCTGTATATAGACGACTGGAAATATTCCTACAGAAATTTAAGCATTGGTTCCTTGGGACGCAAACAATTTCGCAACAAAATTTTATCCAAATCAAATCAGTTTATACATGTATATTTTTGGAGTTTGCCAGGCAATAAACACATATCATAACAAACAGACAGACAGAGAGACACAAGAACAATCTGTGTCTCATAAGTTTATAACCTTCTTGTGTGGCTGAGCTAAAATGCCGTTTCTGTAAAATTTTCAGTTAAAAGGTGAGAGCGAACTGTATACGGGCTAATTGTCCGAGTATCGAGACAAAAAGAGTTAATTTCAATCGATCTTGTAGTGTCGCCGCCTGCAGAGCTGATAATCCGTTAATGTCATTGCGCGCTGAGTCCGCTAGGTGGCACGCGCGTCATCAGTGAGCTCAGAGGCAAATCAATCGTTTTTACTCGCACATTTGTCACGTGCTTCCTTCGTCTTCGCTACTCACCACTCACTCTCCACGTTCTTGTCATTTCAAAACATTGTCTCAAGAACAAGCAAAGTTGTTTTTTTGCCACAACTTTATCAGATTTCTATCAACTTTGATTAATTTTTGGCACGAAGATGGCTAAGAAGATAAAACTGTGTAAAGTGCACTGACCTTCCGCCTCACATAATTTGTGTCAAAACACTACCGGCTTAGGCGAAAATTTCGGCTGGAGCGCCGCTCTAGATTTCGCTGAGAGAGCTCACAGCGCTCTTCTGAACTTTTTGGTTGGATTTAAGCTTTTTAAGGGGTTCAACTTCAAAGGCAAGAAAAAAGAGGGGAAAAGAAAAAAACAGAACAAAGGAAAAAGGAGGGAAAGGGGAAGGAAAACGAGGGGAGCGAGGGAAAAAAGGAAGACAGGTGACGGGGAGTGAAAGAGAGAAGGAAGGCAAAAAAGAGAGTGGAAAGATTGTCATCCACATTAACGATGTGATAACTTGTCAGTCCTGTAAATTTTGTCAAAAAAATCAAATGAAAAATTTTCGTCGCCCACAGGTATGTGTAGTCTGTATAATTTTATGCATGGGTGTGTTTGACGTGGCTCGATGTGTATACAGTTCAGCAGCATCAGCAACATTTGCTCGGCGGCAAAACTCGTCGTCCACGCACGGCGTTCACCAGTCAGCAGTTACTGGAGCTCGAGCGGCAATTCCGCATCAACAAATACCTGTCCAGACCGAAGCGCTTTGAGGTCGCCACGTCACTTTGTCTCACCGAAACGCAGGTCAGAGATACTGCAGCAGCCCTGCTTAATCACTGTTCGTTATACCCCTTTACACGATCAAGCAATCATCAAGCAGACATCGAGCAAACATTGAGCAGTAGAGCACACGACGTGCACGTGTATTTTGAATGCATTTGCTAGATGTTTGCTCGATGATTGCTCGATGTTTGCTTGGTCGTGTAAACGGGATATTACATCCATTTGTATTTGTTACAGCACTGCTGGAATAGGTAAGCGAGTACGCAGTAGGAGCTGATACTACCCCAGACAGTGCGGTGTCGTACTCAAACCACGCTCAGATCGCATAGAAAACAAGTATTGTAGTTGATCGTTTTTTGTATAATAAGTTCGAATGACACTTTACTGAGTTTCTGTAAGATAAGACGAAAAGTGGGAAAAAAATTAAACTGCAGCTCAGTGAATAAAATCCTCATATATAGCTTATACTACTAACTATTAATTAGATAAAAGTGCTTTATTTGTCAATCAGAAATATTCAAATAAAAACATAACATAACGATGAACAAATTACTAAGATTTTGCATATGGAACAAAATAAAATACCGAGGGCCATGCACGGTTGCCCAAGCAAAACTCGGAAATAGAAGGATTTATATTATTCGTGCATCGATTTTCGCCGGCGTATGCAGCACGTCAGTCGCCGCGACATCAGTTTGCTAGCGACAGAACAGTTACTAGACTGAGTAGAGTCCTTTACGGAGTTGACAGTGAAGATTTCGTGACGTTAAGCTTGCGTCGTTTTGAAACAGTACAGCAGTGCGAAACCCAGACAGAGGGAGAGACGGACAAACGGACGTCTTTGCCATAGCTAAGACAGGGCATTCGCATGGCTGCATATATCAGGGTTCAAGCTATGCTGACGCGCCGTAAAATATTGAGGGTCACTGGGGTCAGCTGTCAAAACAGGACTCGTTAATAGAAGCTAAACATATACGTGGTTAAAAGTTTTTCTTTTATTTTGTATTTGTTTGTTACCTTTCATGGTGAATAAAGATGCATATAAAAGGTGAAAAAGTAAAAACCGGTGCTTGCTGTAACGCTTCTTATGACAGAGCGATAAGATGTGCGATAAGAAGCGCTTTACAATTTCGGAAGTGACAGATGATCGGCATGAGCTAATGGTACCGCAGCGCACTATGCGGCCATCCATTGTCCGCGTCAGCGAACAATTGGACCCGCAGTGCAGCCAGCAGACCGCTCCAATCATCCACACTAGGCCTTCACCCCCGTAGCCCGTAAGTATCTACTCATCTCCCGTCCCGCTGAGGGGAGAAGGCTGAGTTGACCTGAGTTATACTTGGTCTGGAGTATGCAACCCGTCCGTCTGTCAGGTCCGCGCGTCGGCGACACACCAATCAGTTGGCTGCGGGTATTACGCATGCAACGAATCGGCGTGATCTGCTGCGGCGATTGTTTTGATCCGGAGCGAATGAACCACAGTACCCTGACAGCAACAGCATCAGCAACTGAAATCATCAGTTACTGCAGTCGTCAATTGATCTGTTGCGGCCAGCTGAGTGAGTTGTTGATCAAACCAGTGGCGACGATCCGGGATGGAAGGGGCGAATGGCGGTCGTCTCCCAATAAAAAAACCGGACAAAATACGATTGAGTCTAATTTTCATTTTGCTTCCTAATAGAATTTCGCCAGAATCTTTGCTCGGGTGAGGTTTAACTTTTCCATCTGTTCCTCTTCCCTTCCGCCATTTTTCTTGCCGTTCTCTAGTCCTTTCGTTCTCCCGAATCTAGCTAAAAAGGCCACGAGAGCGTTGCATAAGCTCTCCCAGCGACGTCCGGATTCTCTGGGGCGGAGCGCCGACTGCAAACGCATTCTTACGCATCCTCTGCTCTTAAAACGCATCTTATGGCAGCATTTTAGTCGTTTGTTTTGCAACGCAATGCAAGGCCATGTTTTGTTGATTTAATTCAATTGTCGTTGGTCAAAAAGTAGGCAGGCAGGCTGCAGGAAGATGCATTTTTCCGACAGACCCTGCAAATTTCCGACAGAAATCCGACGACACATTTGCGAATTTTCGACAAAAAAAGATTACGGATGCTAAAAGTTGCAATTATACCCCTATTTTTCCAAAATGATGGTTATTAGCCCCACGATTTGCATTTTTGGACCAAAATTATCCCGACAAGAAGAAAATTGTTCCACAAATTTTCGACAGTCAAAAATCTACCAGGGGGGTCAAATCAACTGCCCTCCGTGTCTCTCCCCTACAACGACGCCACTTCATTGCCCCCATGGAATCGGCGCCGGTCGGCCAATTGCACAAATCAAACAGCTTGGCGACGGACGCGCTGAGTGGCTGGCTGCCCACTCGGCCTGCTTGGTGGAATGGTAGCCGTGGCTAAGCGGCGTCCAGCATCAATCAGTGACCAACCAGCGGCAGCGCATCTGTATTCACGAGCCAGCAGCGCCACGCCAGCGACTAAACGCCACCGCGATCGCAGCTCAAATTAATTCGAGACCTTGTTTCAAATTTATTCCGTCGTCGTCATCGCGGTCGCCACTCGGCTCGGCCCCTCGGAAACCCTTAGCGCGACGACGAACGCCTAACGACTTTAATCTTCTCTCTCCGTCCGTCGTCCGACGACGCCGCCGAAAATCGATTGTAGGAGGTCGTTGCCAGGTGGGGGAGGCTGAGAGGGCTCCCCATCCCTC
>Ga0056128_1005341_pt1 | contig 16171 bp, 11 predicted proteins | sample WorMetLIZISLAND2_FD_71113 | JGI IMG/M metagenome (GOLD analysis project Ga0056128, IMG submission 71113) | Marine gutless worms symbiont microbial communities from Max Planck institute for Marine Microbiology, Germany - Olavius geniculatus... ... | reverse complement strand
CGGTCATGTTAAAAAATCTATAACTTCGTCGTTTTTCAACAGAATCACATTTTATTTGGCTGTTAGATGTAGAAGGTTTCAGTAAATAAAGCTGTAAAATTTCATATTAAAATCCCAAACGGTTGCTGAGAAAACGGCGAAAAAATTTAGGGGTCCACTTTTTTCTGCCGCACCCTGTAGAGGGCAATCTCTTCCCCTGGAAAATTGACAGAGAAAGCTAATAGTACATCACACCATGGAGAGAGAAAAAGATGTTATTTCCATATGAATTTGTTCATTATCAATCTAATATTGTTTTGTAGACAGAATCAACAGAGAGAGTTGACGGTATGTCATGCCAAGGAGACAGAGAAAGAAATTATTTGTTTATTTGTTTATTTATTAAGATAAATGTTATTGGGGACAACAGATGGTTTACCATGCTAAGGAGACAGAGAAAGAAATTATTTATTTGTTCATTTGTAATAGCATAGATGTGATTTTGTTGACAGAATCAGCAGAGAGAGCTGACAGTACGTCATGCCAAGGAGACTGAGAAAGAAATGCAGAAAAGGCTCGATGTGCAGAAAGCCGAGTATGAAGAAGCTATCAAACGACATATTGCATTCATTGACCAGGTTATAACTCATTAACAGTGGTGACGTGACAGTTGGCCAGTTGTGGGATAACTTGTTTTGTTCGATAATATTTTTGCCCATAAATGCAAAATTTTGGGTTTATAATGCGGGGAATTTAGGGACATAATCAAAATTTCAAGTGTCCATATATGTTTGTCAGAATTTTGAATATTTGTGGGTGAATTTTTTTTATTTTGGGAAAATTGGCAGGCAAAATTAAAATTTTCAGCACTCATTTATTTTCTGTCAGAAATGTGCAGATTCTTTCACTGCCCTTTCCTAGTCTTTGTAACCAATGACACCATTGAACATAACTGAGTGTGACAAAACCTCTGCTTTTGAACCACGGACTTCTTCCAGAGCTATTTTGGGTTAAGGCATGTCTCAATAGATAGTTTTTCATGAATTATTGCGGCAGATAGTTTAACAATGTTTTTTGCCGACTGTAATTAAATAACGGTCGAGCTGTTGGCATGGTTGTCAACTGTCTGTTACGGATGTATTGTAGCTAAACAGTGCGAGATAGGGCTTAGGTTGCTGTTGATCACTAATAGGAAGTCGCATATTGGCTTTCAAATGACTTGCAGATCGATGACCTTGGGTGACCTTGAAGGGTCATAATGCATTATGGTGTGCCAATCGTGCAGTATTGTGGCTAAACGGTAAGTTGTAGGAGGTCGGCGATGGTATTATCAGATAGGGTGGTGGCAACTTTCTATAGGCTGCCAATAGTAACCACGTCTCCATCTGCAGAGGTTTGGCCGCAATTTTCAATGGAAAGTTTCAAGCTATAAGTGGCCATATCTCGAAACAGTGAGAGATAGGACCAAAGTTACTATTAATCACTAATAGGAATTGCAGATGCCCTTTCGGATGACATAAAAATGAAGTTCACTGACAACCAGCATGGTTGGCTATCCTAGCGACAGCTGGGCTTCTTGCATAATTTAATTGCCATCAGTTAATCGTGCGTTGAACAAACATAGAGGTCCTAAAGAGAGCAGGGTCATGGTAGCAGAACACAGGTTTCGACTGGCAGGTCACGTTTTCTGTCTTTTTAGTCACCGACACTCTAACACAGAAATGCAGTGGTCACCAGTCGGAGGAACACGCAAAAGAGGTCGTCCAACGAAGACGTGGAGAAGAACGTTCTGAGAGGACTTGAAGTGAGTACAGAGCAATGTAACTGAACTGAACTGAACTGACATGGTATAATTTTTGACAAACTGACCTACGGGCAAGCAGTAATGCATTACAGTAGGCACCGTCCAATGGCGTCGGTGATTTACGTGACTATGCTCGCGTACGCGTCAACCAATGACCAATGGGCTCTTCCTGTTTGCCCATTGGTCAGTTCATCAAAACCTAAATTGTGTCAGTTCAGTTCAGTTCAGTTCAGTTACGTCACTCTGGTCCACATATCGTGGGATGAGGCAAAGACACTGGCTTCTGACAGATCGTCGCTGAGGAAAGCTGCTGCCCAACGCATGTGAGGAACTAAGTCTAAGTCCAAGTAATCGTGGGTGTAATAATGCCTGTGTGTTTGCAATTAATTTATGACATGTCTTTGTGATATGGTCTGCAGCTGATAGATGATAAGAAGGCTCTGGGTGAGAAATGTGAAAAACTTGTGCAAGATCTCAAATCTGTGGACAAGAAATACCAGGACAAGATCAAAACACTCGAAGACAAGTTAGTATAGAGTACATTACTATGTGCTATTGTTACTATGACTACTGCTGCTGCTGCTCTTACTGCAACTAACTACTACTACAACTTTATGACTACAAATTTTATTAAATGTTTTAATTAGCAGACATTTTTACATATCTTTTGTTTTGCTTGTAACCGTGGCTTTGTTATCCAACATCTTTCTCTTTATTAATGTGTCACGCCAGGAAATCAGACTGCCTGTTTTTGTTTTTTTTTTGTAGCCAGCGTGTAGAAATACAGAAGCTACAGGAGTTGCAGTCGGCCACGGAGAAAGTGAAACGAGAAAAATGGATTGAGGAGAAAACCAAGAAAATTAAGGTTGGAATTGATCTTCAAATTGATAATGGTAATATTGACGTGTTTTCACAGGCTGAATGGTAGTTCAAGCCACCTGTTAACGGCGACTTCTCTTTCCTATGGGAAAGCCAAAAATTTGAGCCCCACAGAATCAAAACCCCTGATCTGATTGAGATAAAATTTGGCATGGTTGATTACGTCGGCTAGATGATCTCTCACGCAGAATTTCATGTAAATCTGCACAAGGGGGGCTTCTCGACAAATAGGTGAAATATACGCAAAAATTTTTCTAGCTGTACATATACCATTTTTTTCAGAAACTCACCTATAGGTCAGACCCTTCGGCAGATTTTTGCATGCGATGGCTCAAACGACGCATTGACCTTGTTAGTTGACTGATAGCAGACGCTTTAGCCACAAAGTGGTCAAGCAGCCATCCATCAGTCTAGCGCAGGATAGGGAAACTTCGCCGGCCAGGACCAACGTTCTAACCACTATGCTATGCCACCAACTAAGGCTGTGATGCAGAGATACAGAATCTGATAGCTCAACACAAGGTTGAATTAAGGAACATGTACTAGTCTGGTGATTATTTACGCAGTCCCAGCAAGGATAGAAGTTGACTATAGTCTGTTTTTGCAAAATGTTTACTAGTTCTTCATAGAAACTGATCGCAAAACTACAAAATGTCACTGACCTTATGGGATCACACAGTGTTGCCTGACACCTGCCTTAACCCCAGTTAGACAGGCCAGACTTGATTTGCCTGCCTTGGAGGGATGGAAGGCTGAGTTGACTTGGGTGATAGTTATATGCTGAAATGTTTTACTTGTTCACAGACAGCTGCTGATTCCTGGTAGTGAACCCTTGATAGTGACTTGACTGGGAGTCGAACCCACAACCTCTTGATTGTAAGTCCAACACTGTAGTGTTTCGCCACAAACTCAGCCTTATTGTAATTTAACTTAGAAGGCTGACATAGTGGTTAGAACGTCGGTCCTGGCCAGCGAACTTTCCCTATCCTGCGCTTGACTGATGGATGGCCGTGTGACCACTTTGTGGGTAAAGCGTACGCTATCAGTCAACCAACAAGGCCAACTCAGCCTGCCATCCCTTCGGGGTCGGTTAAATAAGTAGTACCCCATTATATGGGTTACGGAAGGTGGGGACCTTGGTATAACTGACTGGGGCTGCCTGGCCTGGCCGTTGCGCTAGCCTGTGTCTGCAGGCTGCACGTGGCGACTGGGCGGCCGGCGGCTCCGGTTAGTGATGAAAGCGCATTAGAGGCGTGTATACGCGACGATGCGCTCGCTATACAAATTGACGATCTTTACCTTTTTCTTCACCTTTGACCACAGTGTATTGCATCTAGGAGATGACAGTAAAAGGCCTGGAGCCAGAGATCCAGCGGTTGATTGCTCAACACAAGACTGAGCTGAAAAAAATCAAATCGATCCATGAAGCGGAGCTACTGGAGTCGGACGAAAGGGCCAGTCAGAGATACGTGCGACAGATTGAGGAGTTGAGAGATCAACTTGCTACTGAGAAGGAAGCGGCTTGCGCCAGAGAACGACAGCTCGCCAAAGAATCGTGAGTTTTTTTGCCTAGTTCATTAGTTAGTAATTAAATGAGTAAGTAAGTGATTGAGTAAGTAATTAAGTAAGTAAGTAGCAGTTGAAGAGCTGAGAGATCAACTTGCTAGCGAGAAAGAAGCAGCCTGCGCCAGAGAAAGACAGCTCTCCAAAGAATCATACATTCTTCACGTAGTTTTACTCGTAACTAAGTAAGTGAGTAATTAGGTACCAGTAGTTGAGTAAGTAATTGATTAAGTAAGTAAGTAAGTAATGACAGCTTGCTAAAGAAATGTGAGTTCTTTGCCTAGTTTGGCTAAGACTGTACTGTACGTTAGGTCGACTCAGCCTCCTACCCTCAGTGGACAGACAGCCTTCATGTGTACAGGTACGAGGAGCAGCTGAGACAGCGTGAGATGTTGTACCAGCAGCAGCAGCAGCGTCTGTACCAGGAAGTACGTGATGAGAAGGAACGGGTTGCTGAGACTGGACGTAGGCAGCGGGCTGAGGTCGACGCTCTGCAACGCAAGCTGGAGGACACGCACGCCAACCTGATGGCTTCCGTCAGGAACGAGTATGAAGCATCAAAAGCTGAGCAGGACAAACGACACGAGGTTTGTCGGCTTAATGCAAGCCACTCACCCTCTTGTGGCCCCTTGTCGTTCGACAAAAACAAAGCCAAATATTTAGCAGATTTTGCAAATTGGCACTTGGTGAATACAAACGAGGAATTGGGCGGACTTGCCACAGTGATTCCACTTTTTGCCAAATTACTCTGGCTCTTATTATCTGTACAGGCCAAGATTCGACAGCTAAAGGAGCAACTGGCTATACAAACTGTCGAAATTTAGTTAATATAATTTATTTATTGATTATATCTATTCAAACCACAATTTATTAAATTTATTTGAGTGTTATCTGTAGGGTACACAGTGTGAGATCTGCCAGAGCTGTTTGCAGTGGAAAATGAGTGACATGTGGTGGAACAACTTAAACAGTTTATCTGATTTTATTCTATGTATTATATGTGTTTTATTTATTCAGTTGTCATTTGCGATCTGCAATCCATGGTCAGCTGCAAGTTCTGCAGATCAGGATATCAACCTATGGAAGCCGGTAGCCATGCTTTTCGACATCTAGTTGGAACGTTTCGCCGAACACTCTCAAATGCAGTTCATACTGTTTACCTACTTCAGATGTCATCTAAAACATTTTTACTTCTCGTTTTACTAGCACATCAAGTGGGTTCAAGGTTGTTACAGTTAATGCGCTATATTAATTACTTACTTACCTGTTATCTGTGGTTCCAGGCTGAGATTCGGCAGCTGAAAGAGCAGCTGGCTGTAGAGAAGGAAGTCTGGGCGGAGAATTATCGCAAGAAGACTGACGCCCAGCTACTGGCACGGGAACGTGAGTTACAGCAACAGGTGAAGCAGGCTCGCGATGCGGACATTGAACGAGTGATGCAGCAGTTGCTTAAAGACAATCAGCAAGCTATTGACGACTGTGAACGAGAGGCTGACAAACGCATCAAGTATGTAGTGGTAACTAGTAGTAGTCATAGTGGTAGTGCCAGCAGCAGCAGCAGCAGGTGTTTTGCAATTTTTTTTGCTTCTTGCCGTGGCGATTCTAGCGCGAAATATCTGGGAGGAAGGGGAGTACAGCAGGGATTTGGGGGCAGAGCTCTCAGCAGGGCTCAGGGACAGAGCCTTGGTCAGGGGTTGGGGGGGCGAAGTCCCCATGAAGCTGAAGCACTTTTGGTTATTTGGATGTTCAACAGAAGCCGCAAATTTGTCCTCTTTTCCAAAATTTGGAAACGCAAAGAAATCATATCTTTGTGTTATCTTTGCAAAAAAATCATGGGTGGCCACGAAACTAGGGGGCCTGGAGCAAAACTGGGGGGGGGCTATGCCCCCCAGCCCGGGTCTAAAACCGCCACTGGTTTTTGGCACAGCTGGTACCAAAGCCATACACATAAGTCAATTCTTAAGTATGTCATAACTATAAAGTCTTCCCACAGCCATTAGGTGCACAGGGCAGTGCACACAGGATGGCACTGATCTCCCATTTCGGCAACCGTCAGCCAGACACCAGCCTACACTGCAAGACTGCAGATACAGGACAGTCGGGGCTAGTGCATCATGCGGTGTGTCTGTTTACATCCCAGCATATGCTGGTACTCATTGTGCCTTTCTACGGAGGCATGGCCAGGCTGAGTTGACCTAGGTGGCTGTACATTACATAAGAAGATTGTCTATCTATTTGCTGATGATCAGCCATTGACATTGAAGTAACTAGAGAAAGCGCTCGGAGAGCTCAGGTACCTCTGCCAAGGCAAAGCTATTCGCCAGGTGGCGTCACCATCTTCGCTTTGCGAGCGGTTCCCTTATGCCCCCTTTAACGCAATGGTAACGAAAATTTCAAAGTGATCCAGAATCCAGGATTCCTACAGGATCACCCCCAAAGTTGAATCACTGGTAGTTTATGCCATGCCCGACATACCTTCAAAATTTCAGAAAGATCCGTCGATAACTTTTTGAGTTATCTGTGTGACACACAGACAAACAAACAGACAGACGAACAGACAAACAAAAAGCGGCAAAAACATAACCTCCTTGGCGGAGTTAATAACAGGGCCCAGGGTTGAATAACTGTCAATCAAGACCTACGTGTTACCAACTAAGCCAAGGCACGTAATAAGTAGTAAAAAGTACGCAGGTTTAATTTTCGAAATTTAATTTTCACTTTTATTTCTGGCTGTTGAACGACTTACGGTAGATGTTGTTTTCATTTTCACTGCAATTGTTGTTGCGTGATGTAAATAGAAAGATTCGTGACAAACTGGAGAAGGAGAAAGAAGATGCAGAACTCTCTGAACGTCAGATAATGGAGAAACACAATCAGATCAAGGTATAATAATCAGGCCATATTTAAAGAGGGGGCGGGGCAGTTCACGGGTTCAGTCCCCCTGAAGTGTTTGGAAATTATGTTGTTTGACAAACAAACATAACCAGTCATTTGCATCACACGTAAGCGACTAAAAGATGTTGCATTTTGGAAGCGATAAATACATCAAAATGCATTTGTGAGAGGAAAAGGGCTATCTGGGGGAGAAAAAGGGGAAGTGAAAGGGGAAAAGGGTACAGCAAAGCAAACGGGAGGGGAAGGTCAAACTCCAAGTGAAAATCGTGACTACAGCATTGAACGTGTTTACCCGAGTATTTGTACTGAGGGTTCACCTGTTTCTCTCATTTTTGTCAGCACTCAGTCTTGGCAAATGAAATCTTTCAAAGACTCGCATAATTCTTATGCCACTGATAAGTCAGGGAACCGGGCATTTCAGACCGGAAAGGTTGGGTGAGTAACAAAGTAATTTGCTGTGCTTTTTACTAACTTCAGCGATGCAGCGCATTAGAGAGTTTTTGTACCTTTGCATTCTGTGAAAGTTGTAATTTTGATGAATCTGTGTGGGCTGTCGTTTATGCTTCTAGCTTGCGCAGCTTGTGTTTGCTGTTTAGGGTCGATTGGCAGAAGTCGAGGGAGAGTTTGAGTGCACAAAGGTCGCACTGAAACAGAAGGAGAAAGACGTCGAAGAATACCGCAAAGTACGACGTTTTATAGCCCTACTCAATCAGTTTCATGTCTCGTCTTTCTATTTTTGTGAATATTAATTGCAGTTAGTTGTGCATGTTGTAATACACATGTATACTGTTATAACAGTATTAAGATTTTGCCTTTCATTATAATTTTTATGCGCCAGAGATAGCATAGCTATAGTGCATATTAGCTACGGTAATTCTGTCTGTCTGTCCTGGTGTCACGTCCCGGTACCATTCCAAGCCCAGGTGAGATAGAGACTTTGGGTTTTCACCGTATCGTAGCCTAGAGTTTCTAGTATTTCAGGACAAAATTTCATGCCCCTAGGTCAAGGGGGTCCCCATGAATGAGGGGGGCGAATGAGGGGCACTCTCTCTAAAAAGACCTTATTTTAAAAGTTGCAGATAGGCACAGACATGCTGCTTATCATAACAAGCACTGGATGCACAATCAGTAAAGTTATTGACTACGTAGTGAAATATTGTTGTTTTGTTTGCAAAGCATTTACTCGTAAACCAAAGACCGAACTGGTATTCGTACTTATACTCATGTCTATGTGAACGCGGTCTAAGAGGACTCGATTACATCACTGGTGTTATCTGGTATTCAGTTGTTGGAGAAACGTAACGAGGAGCGTGACCACATCGCGGACATCATCCGGCAGGAGTTTGCAGACAGGATCGTGGCGACTGATGAGGAGAACAAGAGGATCAAGGTCGAGATTGCGGAACTCAAAGCCAGACATCGGGTTGAACTGGAACGCGCCAAGGCAGAGGTCGACGTCGTCGCCAAGGCCAAGGATGACGAGATGGACCAAGTCCACAAACGGTGAGTATTTCAGTCAGAAAAAAATCGGTCAGTCTATCCTGTTTTGACGTGCTACAGCTATGCCGTAGGCGTCCATGACACGGGTCTTCGTGTGTCCGTCTGCCCGTCTGTCTGTCTGTTCGTAACGGATGTCCCCTGGGTAGGTTTTAGGGGAAAATTTTTGCGCTGATAGTTAGCTTTGTGTTGAGGCTCTCCGCGTACAAAATTTGGAGGATACAGTCCAAGGCAAACATTTTCAAATTTGGGGTTGAATGGATGGGGGTAAGAAAAATGTGTGTTTTTCAACTGAAAACTGGCCATATCTCGGAAACAGGGAACAAAAGGGCCAAGGGCCTTAAACGCTATTACGAAGTGGCATACACCCTTTCAGATGAGAGAATAATTATTGACCTTGATGACCTTGAAGGTCGGTATGTTCTATTATGCCTAAACAGTGCGAGATAGGGCCTAGGTTGCTATTAATCACTAATAGGAAATTGAATATGGAAATTGCATATGCTCTTTCAGATGAAATGAAAATCATTGACCTTTGATGACTTTGAAGGTCATTACTGCAACATCAACTGTATAGGCTGTAGCGTGTTTTCCCTAGCGACAGCTGGACTTCTTGTTTTGCACGCTGCAGCACTCAGACTGCCAATGTTTGCCATACTGTCTGGAGTTGGATAACGTCAGGGATCAGTTTGAGGCGTGAACTGAAGTTAATTAGAATTTGTTTAGAATTAATACAAATTCCTATTTGCCAATTATTCCAGTGAGAATGAGGCTCATTGTATTTCCCAGTAGGTAAAGAACATATGCAGTAGATAAAGAATGCTGTTTAAAACAAAATTACGATACCTTATTTTTGCTCATTTCTCTATATTAGAGTTGATCCACAGATGTAAAAAACGTTTTACGTTTTTTTATTTTTGCCACGTTTTTTACGTTTTTTTTATTTTCTCAACGTTTTTTATTTTTTTAAAAAACGTTCATCAAAATTTGAAAATTTTACTGAGAACGTCGAGAAGGGCTTTTAAAGGAACATAAACGAATTAATATGCTATAGTGGTGGTAGTTTACTTACTTAGTCTAGTGATACGTGGTCTTATGACTGCACGGTTGAATTGAAATTGAATAAAATTTTATCTCTTTCTTTAGTTCTATAGTTGTACTGCAATTACAGCATTAGGTTTTAAACAACAAGTCGAACAAATTAAGGCTAACGTTTGTTATCAACGTTTTTAAACGTTTTTTTTTTATTTTTGCCACGTTTTTACGCGCTTTTTATTTTTTCTGGAACGTTTTTTACTTCTATGAGTTGATCAGGGTGCGTATTGTAAAGTGCATTTTTGCCACTTTGGAGCAGGACTGTTCACATGCTACATGTCCCTGCATCATGGTGGGAGTTGGGGTAACTGCCCCCACCCTAAGTTTTTGCCTTTTGAAAGATATTTTTTGAATCTTGAAATTTTCGTTCAAAAACACAAACTTTCTGTCTGAAAATCCCATATTTTGGGGGAATGTAGAAGCAAAATAGGAATTCCGAGCAGTGATATCTTCTATGTCAGAAATTTGCTCTGAAAATTGCAACTTCCTGTCGACCCCTTCCAAATTTTTCTGATCCACGATGCTGTTGCCTTTAATGCTAATCAGACGGAAAGTGTTTGCTGTCAATCACTGTCTGATATCAAGATTGTGTGTGTTGTATATGTGACACAGAGTGAAGCAGGCGATTGCTAAGAAGGAGGAGACGTTATCTCAGCTGCGTGAACAGTACGAGAAGGCCGTCAAACGAGCCGACCACCTCGAAGATTTACTGGAACAGCAGCGCAAACAGCTGCTTGGCAAAAAATAGCCAATTTCCACCACCCCTCTCTCGTTTCACTGATCTACCCGCTCTGTTGTTATTACCTCTGCCAAGGAAGTAATGTTTTTGCCGGTTTTTGTTTGTCTGTCTGTTTGTTTGTTTGTCTGTGTGTCAGCAAGATAACTCGAGAAGTTATGGATGGATCTTTCTGAAATTTTGAGGGTATGTCGGGCATGGCATTTGAACTGCCAGTGATTCAGTTTTGGACATGATCCGGCAGGAATCCTGGATTCTGGATCACTTTGAAATTTTCGTTACCATTGCATTAAAGGGGGCATAAGGGAACCGCTAGCAAAGCGAAGATGGTGACGCCACCTGGCGAATAACATTGCCTTGGCGGAGGTGCCTGCGGGCTATGACTGCTTTCTAGTTTTTTTACTGATTTTGATTGATCAGCCGTCTGCTAGTGTTTTCTGCAGGGCTGGAAAACCTAGGTTTTTGAAAAAGTTTTTTTTTGTTTTTGAAGTTTAAGGGTACGAAAAGTACTGGACACCAAGGAAAACATTTTTGAAGAGCGTCACGTAGAGTGGACGACGTTTTGTCGAAACACAAAAAAGCACGACTACCGGTAAATTACGTAAAAAAAATTAAACCTACAAAATCTAATTTGAACTTTCGTGGTCGTTAACAGACCAAAAAACCTAGGTTTTTTCAAACTTCTTTTTCAGCCGTGGCTTTTTGACAAGCCATCAACTTTCGGCAGCCAGACTTTCCCAGTTGTCAGTACAGAGATCTGCAAAGTGACGTCACAGCACCTGACGTCTGCCGAGACGCTGTCTGTATAATTTGTTGGCCCCACTCAAAACTTAGCCTTTGGGAAGTCGTTTCTTGACTGTCTTCCGGACATTAACTAACTTTTTAACAGTGGATTGATTGACGTATTTATTGATGTGTTGCTCTGTTTTATTTAGGCCTATTTGTTGGTTCATTTATTTGTCATTTTGTTCGTTTATAAGAGCAAACAGTTGCATGGCAAGAAATTGCCACATTCCAGTGTTTGAATTGCCAGGGGAGGTTGGGGTGTTGAATGAACCCCCAACTGTTTTCTCAACCCCCCTAACACACCGTCAAATTATGTTCTAGGGGTCAGCTATATGCTATATACATAGGATTTATATCACAGTTTTGGTTGGGTTCCGATAGTCGATAACTTCAACCTCCCAGCTAATTTTTCACAATTCAAACACTGCCACATTCCACTTGATGTTCGCCAAATCCAGTGGCAGCCTATTTTTAGCATTTTAGCTCGATAGAAGAATCACTATATAATATGATCTTCCCTAAAATTATACATTTAGGTTATTATATTTATTTGTTATTTATTTTTCGTCTGTCAGTGACAGTGACTCGATATGTTCATTTGATTGATTGTCTATAGTGCGATCTCATATACAAGACACTTCCTTGCAACGAAATCTGCAAGCAAAGAATTAGAATGTTCAGGAGCCTATACAGGCTAGGCCTATAGCCTGTTCTTGTGCTCACTAAGTTCTAGGCCTACTGCACTGATTAATTTCCGTGAACTGCGGCAATGTGTGTTGTCATTTAATGCATGTCGGTGTTTTGCATTTTGCAAGTGTTCTGCATGCGCCCCCTCCCAAGCTCATCTAGAGGGGGAGTGGGAAAGTTTTCCCAGGTCCCTTGAAGTTTGGAGGGAGCCCCGCCATTGCTCTAAAATGAGTTCCATGACACTTCATTGCGCGACAGTTGATCGGTGACAGTTCATCGGACGACAGTTCATCGCGGCGATAGTTCATCGCGGCGACAGTTAAATGCAACGCGACATTTCATCAGGCGAGCAGTCGTCCATGTGTCCAGCACTGTAATTAAATGTAATTAACCTTATACTTGATCGACTAGCAATGGACCCTAGACTAATTATAATTGAAGCACTATATAAAGCCCCTGTTCAATTTACAATTTAACATTATCTAAGAAGTCATGGATGTCGTATCATGGATGTCATATTCGGTACTAGTACTGAGGGTAAACAAACTTATCATTATTTCGAATAGCCTCGACTTTGGGCTTCTACGTTCAGTTCTCGAAGCAACTACTCTAAGAAAGTTGAAAAAATACAGACAACCCGGACAATTATAAAACATTGGGTGAGGTCAAGTTTCGCCGAGACTTTAGTCTAAGACTAAATTTGCCTAAGACTTTGGTCTTAGACTAAAGTCTCAGCAAAACTTGATCTTACCTATTGTGTCTGTTATGTCCTGCCCTCCAGCAGCACCTGAGACTAGTGCTGTGCGATAGCTGAAATTGGAGCCACGATAACGATACCATCTTGGGTATCGAGTATCGTTGCGATACCGTTAGTTCATATGAAACGTTAGTCCACAGGCCCATTGAGAAAGGGTAAAGTTTTTATATGCCCCGCAACGTTTGGAAGACCCTGCTGTCGCTTAGAAATATATGTTTACTACATGTTTGACAAGTTTTAATGTGACGTGTTTTTTTCGTTGCTGTCACACGGTGTGCAGTAGTTGTCAACAACAGAGCGATTCAATTGCAAACTGCATACCAGTAGTATCATCACAATACTTGGCGGTTTCGTGGCATCGCGATAGATCGAGATCTCTTCGATACTGGTATCGAGACATTGGTGCTCATGATACTTATCGAGGTATCAAAAGTATCGCAAAACACTACCTGAGATGCCTTCCTTTTATACTACGTTAAATTACAAAGTTCATTTGTCAGTAGCGGTCTCTGGTGAAGTCCGTCCGTCGTCTGCATAGCTAGTGAGTCCCAGCTTACTCAGATCACACACATGAAGCTGTTCTCTGCACTGTGCATGCTGGCACAAATGTCTCGACAAATGCCTCGACCGAGAGCACTGCTTATCACATATGGGGCACAGATAACACGGTGATGAGTAACGCTGTCCGCACGTCAGACATTCATGCGGTGCCTCGTTCGTGTGTATGTACATATGACGCTTGACAGAACTCGGCTCGGAAAACCGTTTGTCGCAGACGGTGCATCGATATGGACGTTCACCCCTATGCACTTGCTGGTGCCTTACCAAATGACTGTTGTTGCGGAACTGTTTCCAACACAAACCGCAGCTGTAGATCTGTCCGAGCGATGTGCCGACTTTGGGCTTCTTCGGATGACCCTGGTCCAAGCTTCTCCCATCAGATGCTTCATCATCTTTTCCTGATGGCTGGCAAACGTGACTTTGGAGATCGATGGATCGAGCACATCATTGGCTGCAGATGGCACATTCGACGGGTGCCATCTCTGGCTAGTGGAGGCATCGATGCAGTGCATAGAAGCCGTAGTTTGAGAACTGCTCTCCACACACGGGGCACTGGCAGATCTTGAGACCCGACGACTCGGGACGTGGCAGTTGATAGGGAAAGTTCAATGGTGTGATGGATGAGGGAAGGATACGCTGCTCTGCATCGGAAAATGCGGGAAGCAGCAAAGTGAACTGGTGCGAACTGTCTGCTGTTAGTTCTTGTATGAGATCCTCACCTCCAGCATCTTTGCCAACCAGTGAAGCTCCTGTCACCCACATCCATATAAGTGCGTATTTTAACTGGTATTGTTAACCAAAATATCAAAATGTGGCAACAAAATGCATTATCTGAACAGGTAGTATCAGGCCTGTCCAAAAGAAAAAAATGTGCTGTTACAAGATAAATTTCACCACCCACAGCCCCATTATGTAACTGGGTGTTGATCCCCTTTCCAGTTAACATGTCTATTTGAAAGTAACCTAGTGTGAGGGTTGGTCAAAAAGTTTTGAGCATCAACATAATAGACCAAAATTGTTGTTATTGTCTATACATCAGTAAAATGCAACTTTCTTGTGTACTTGTGAGGGCGTGTTGGGGATGTGACGTCACTGTAATTTATGACGTCATAGAGCTTTAAACCAAAGCGATTTGGAGTGCTAGTGCAAAGAGCAGAAAATCTGGGTTGCTGTTGCATAACAATTTTTCAGTCTGTAGTTGGATTTACCAAAACGGAGCCCCGTAGCATGTGATTTTGTGAAAGCCCTAATAAATACGTTTGTGAATTTTTAATTTGCATTTGAGAATATACAATAGCCTAAATTTCTGTTAGCCGCAAAAAAAGCATTCAAGTCAATAATGACTTCATGCAAATACGACAAAGTAGTCAAAAAGTTTTAAGCCTCAATATATTAGACTAAAACTTTATTGTCTGTAAAAGGTACCTCTCTTGTGTATTCATGTGAGCAGGTTGTGGAAGTGACATCATTGTAATTTATGACGTCATAGAGCATTAAGCTAAAATGATTTGGTGCAAGCAGCATTTGAATCAGGCTGGTTGTTGCATGAAACGTTTCCAGTTTGTAGCTAGATTTTCCAAACTGAGCTCCGTGGCATCTTATTTTGCGAAAGCCTTGACAAATACATTTATGAATTTCTTATCTGCATCTGTGAATATATGATAGCCTAACAGCAGCAAATTAGAGCATTTCAGCCAATTAAGACGTTATGTCAATATATGACAGAATCAGAAAAATTTTATTAAAAATTAAACAATTAATTATATCAGTTGTGTTGATGAAGGACTAATCAAGATTTCTAACTTATTGCATGGGACCCCTGATGGGCAAGGGGCTGGGAGCAAGCATCATGCACCGTCCCCCGAATATGGCACTGCAGTCCAGTCCTACATCTACATCTATTGTCTATACATCAGTAAAATGCATACCTATATTATTACCCAGCCAGCTGTTCATGACTATATCTTCATACACCAAGACTACTCTGCAAAAAGTAATGACCAGACCCCCAGTGACTATTATCTGTTTTGAAATCTAAAATGTAATTATTGCGGTGTCCATTATCCACGATGACGAATGACTCGAGACGTTTTCGTTGACGCTCTGAATCGTTTCTGTTTAATGCTCTGTGACATCATAAATTACAATGACGTCATATCTGCAGCAGACTCATAGGAGTCAGTAAAGAACGCACGTTTCACTGATATACAAACTGCGAAAAAAATTGTAGTAAAACATGCTCAGGCTCAAAACATTTTGACAGCCCTCGTACACAAATATATAACTGAAATAAGGTCCACAGTATATTACGCAATACCCAATACCCATAAAGTATTTCATGTTTACTTCATAAATAAGCATGCCATGCTGGCAACCAGACAGTGATCAACACAAGTTAACATGATTCAACAAGCCAAAAAATCTAGACAAAATCCAATATATTACCAAATTTGTCAATAACAGAATTTTCTCTCACACAGTAGCACAGACAGCTGATTAAAAAACATATGGACCATCTGCCAAAATCATGTCAAAAAAGCATGTCAAATATAGGTTAGCACATTTCCACCAGTGCTCATGGGCACCTAAGCAATATTAATGAAGCAGAAGAAAGTACTGGTACATCATATTCTTATGGACAGTGGGTCACTTCACTTTTTGACTTAGACTTTCGCTGACACTTTCGCTGAGTCTAAACTTCGGTCTAAGTACCTACTAAAGTCAAAAAGTGAAGTAATTTCGCTGAGAATCAGCGATTCGCTGAGTCCAAAAGTACCTACTTAGACCAAAGCTGAGCCGAACTAACCTGGCCAAAGTCGGTTCGATTTGCATGGAAGAGATAGCTTAAGCCCTTAGGGCTTAACTTTCGCTGAGTCTGAATCCACTTCAACTTTTGACTTTAGCTGAGCGAAAACATGGCGACTATTTACAG
>Ga0056128_1005340_pt1 | contig 16171 bp, 12 predicted proteins | sample WorMetLIZISLAND2_FD_71113 | JGI IMG/M metagenome (GOLD analysis project Ga0056128, IMG submission 71113) | Marine gutless worms symbiont microbial communities from Max Planck institute for Marine Microbiology, Germany - Olavius geniculatus... ... | reverse complement strand
CGTCGCCAACGCCACACGCGCCTATGGCCGATGTGTATTATGGTCCCGATGGGCCAAGTCCAAGTGATATGCGATTTTCAAAACTATAACTACTGAACTGGAAATGCTATAGGCTTTCGCGCGTCTCGTAAGCTTTGTTCAAATTTCTTGTTTTTTACTGAAACATGACTGTGTGCTGTAAGTAGCATTAAGTAATATGGTAGTGACACATCTCCTGTTCTTATGTGCAGTCAGTCAGCTGATAAATTATCGTCCGTTGCTCTGGTCTGTTTTTTCTTCATTGGGAATTTTTCTGTTAAATGTTTGAAATCAACAGCATCATTGTGCGACTGTGCATTTACTGTATGTATCTACACTGTCATCAGTGCTACACGACATAGGGCGGTGGCCTGGTGTAGTGGTAGTGCATTTCATTTGACCAACAAAGTTACTGTATGCCAGGCTGGGCTAGTACTGTGATGGGTGAGTGCCTGTGGGCAGATAAACCACCTCGGTCGGTACGTGACATTTGGGTGCCTCCGTTGGGCACTGGACGTTTCGGCGCTGTGCTGCTTTAGTGCCGTCTCCATCTCTATCATATGTAGTCATTGTTCTCCATATGAATTAATGTATGCTTATTGCTTCACACGATGAATTCAAGTACACTTCTTAAGGCCTATACTACTTGAGTGTTTACTAATGTAGGCGTTGTACATTCTGTTTTATTTTACGAAATCATACTTGTCAAACTGTTTATTGTTTACCTGAGTTAATATAGGCTTATACTACGTCAGCATTCACTACTAGGCCTATATACTGTATGTACGCTGTGCTGCAAAATCCCTATGATGGACTGATGGTGATATTTAGTACGCTGTTCTATTTCGATAGGCCTACTACTTGTTAGGGACAAGCAGGCTGCTAATCAATGTTTGAATGAATGCTGACAGGCTTATTGTAGATGCGTGAAAGAAGCTGCGACCGTTCGTATACATACCACACAACGTTTCCCATTTCCATACAGGCACAACACACACGTAATAAACTAGTTCATTATACGTTAACGGCAATGAAGCGACACAGCACCGAAACGGCAGCGCCCAAACGTCCCAGCATCCAAAGGGTGAGTGCCGAAACGGTCGCACCTCTGCTCTGCACCTTGGTATGTAACCAGCCGCCTAGGTCAACTCGGCCTTCCATCCTTCTGGGGTAGGTAAATCAAGTACCGGCCTATCTGGCTGGGGTTAAGGCGGGGCGCGTTCAGCTGTCAGGTAGGTGGCAGACTGGCAGGTAACACTGTGATCCCATATGGCAGGTGATGCTTTGTGGCTTTCCGAGGGGTTCAGTCTTCTACAGAACTATATTCCTACCTTTACCTTTGCAGATTTTCTACAGGCTAGCTGATAGCATCAAAAGCACTGAATGGTTAGGTGCATATAGGCCTACCGTGTACATATTATATGGCCAGAGATGATATTTTTATTGATAAATTTTCATTGGGATTTGTAATTTATGTGCATATGTGTGGTTTCGCATGATAAGCGTTTGCGCAATAAATAATGTTATGCTCTACGTCTGCGGATTATCTAATGTTCTTATGTGACTGTTATGTCCTTTATTGGCAGAATAAATGTAACAATGTTTTCTTACAAGCGTAGTCTGAATTCTTTTCATTGATATGTGATATATGATAATTTTTCAGACCTGTAGACTGATGTGCAGTGGTGACATGGATTTAAAAAGTAGGAAGATTTGCAATGTTCATACTTTTTTGAAAAAAGACAGCTGCAAATTTGTGACAAAGGAGATAATGGCTGCTTCAATTTTGCCCCTAAATTTTCCCAAAATAGGGGTTTCAGCCACAAATTTTGCATTTTAGATGAACATTTTACGACAAAAAGACAAATTTCTCAATTTTCATACAGCCAAAACTTTAGGATGATGGGGCACAACGCCACTTGTGCCAGACAAAAATATAACCAGTCTTCAGCAAAGATGAAGTTTGATTGGCTGGATCAACTGTTGTCACATGTAAATTATTTGCTACCTTGAAGCTGCTATATTGGACAGTTATAGAAATATAGTTGACTATCTTAGCAGGAATCTGTTAATTATCAAAATATGTCAGCTAACAAAAACCTAAATTAACTGTCCTCTGTAATATTTTCTAATTTTCAAAACAGAATAATAGTGAACACATGTATAATTTACTGTTTGTGTGTCTACAGTTGCTACATTCATCTATCAGTGTTTTGGAGGCTGTGTGGCTATTAGTGAGCCTTGCACCATTTCTGCCACAAAAATTTCTAAAAATTATATTTTGGAGTAATTTTGAAGAATGAGGCACATATTAACACTGCATTACAATTCACACACACTGTTAGTTACGTTGCACTGTAACTTCAATGGAATCAAAGCAAAACAACAAACACGTTCACAAACGCAAAAACAATGTGCATGAGACTTCTGAATGGCTCTGAGTAAGTGCCAGTTAAACCATTCTCTCTCACATCTTGAGCGTGCAGTTAAGCGGCATATATAGAACATCTACGCAATCTACCAGCTTTAAAGTAAAATCAAAATATCTCCAAATGTCTGCAAGTTACAACTGATTTCATCACCACTCAGGATCTTAGATAACTACTAGTTCAGCATGATAACCGCTGAAGCATCTGTGGTCAGTCATCGAAATCTTCAATAACTGCATCGCTATCAACATAGTCCAAGGAGTTCAAATCATTGCTGGCAGTATCAGTAGCAGCATGCTGGTTATCAGGCATAGCAAATGATGAAGCACTGGCCATCTCGGACATTTCAGTAACATCATCAAACATGCCTGCATCTCGTTCATTCAGACGTTCCAGTCTTGTGTAACTGGCGGCTGTTGTCAGCGTCATTCGTGCAATGCTGTTGACATGCATTGCCTGAGCCTGACTTAGACCCGCTCGTCCAGCACATGCGGCTAAATACGGAAACAGCTCTGTATGAAGAATAACAGCTGGCTGATGATGACTAGCAAACAAGTCTTGAGTGGAAATAGTCTGGCTGTTGATTTTCCGACTGATATCAGCCATCTGTGGCTTGTGCAGTGGTTTCCAGCCAACAGATGTTGGACCGTTGGGCATGTTGAACAAACAACCTCGAGCCGCAACGGACACACAGTATGACTGAAGCAGTGACTTGGTTTCCCAGTTGGTTGTCAGAGTTTCACAGTCGCTCAGGTAAGACGCCGTTGAGACCACATCGTCAACATTTGTGTGGAAGTCGATAAAGTTCTGGTGCAGGAAAGCAACAAACTGTTCGCTAGTGAGACGAACTTTGTCTGCGATGTCTTCAGGATCGACAAGCAGTGACCGTCGCCGCATTTCAGACAAATGTTCTGGTAACAAATCTTCGGTTGGTGACATCACCTCATCTCTCTTGCAGTGCAGCACTTTGCCAACTGCATGAAACAAAGTCAACATTGCATCTCTGCCGCAGAAACCGCTATCAGAATCACTGTTCTGAGTTGCTTTTGGCTTTTTAGTTTTTCTGGCAGATGTTTTGGCTGCTTTGCTCTTTCTCTCATATTTTCTTTTAGCAGGGGCTGCTGGTCCACAACTTGCTTGGTTAACATCATTGACTGATGTCTGACAGTGAAACTGAAGAGCATTAATAGCAGCACGTATGTCACCGTGACTTGCTGCTACCAGCTGCTCTATTGCATCAGCATCAGGCATTTGTATTGATGAACACTGAGCAGCTGATTCTTGGTTGGCAATCTTCAACAACATTTTTGACAGCACTGTGGGTGCAGCAGCATTAAAACTGATCATTTCAATATGCAGTTCGGTCTGCAGTGTCTTTGGGAACAGCAAATGCTCCAAACTGCTGCTGTCCAAATTTCCTAGAATGAACACTAGAGGACATCTGCCATGGATCGAGTAACTGCGAAGAATGGAATGGAAAGAGTCAACGTTACATGTAAAAACATGTGGAAATTCTTCTATGAGAACAATCTTCCTTTGCTCAAGTACATCGTCTGAAGATAGTGAAAGTGATGAATAGCGATTTGCCCGGAACAGAAAGTCACAGAACTTTGACCACTGAGACTGATATGGAACAGAATCATCGGTGCCGACTTGCACTTTTGTGATAAACTGGTCAGCTGCAGGCAAAACCCATTCTTTGAGCTCTGCACAAAGTTCATTGGCCAACAAACGCAATGTTGCTGTTTTGCCAGTACCTGTTTCACCAGTAAGCAGTATAATCTGTGCCCCTTGTCCAGGCTGTCTGCTGCGAGCAAAGCTTCTCTCCAAAATTTCTCGCACATTTGCTACTTTCTTCTTGTTCACAGCAAGATCATCGACGCAACTTGGAGAATACTTGTTGACCCATAATTTTTCATTCTCAACATTCTTGTATGGACCCTTTAACGAACTTGTCTTTGTCCACTTTGTACTCCTTTGTTGTTCCTTCGGAGCAGAAGACAGGAGGTCACTGAAGGCATCAAACGATGACGAAATCCACGACATTCTTCTCTCTACAGAAAAACACAACTAAAACCGTAAGTTATCATTGACTTCATGCAGAAACACAGAATAATTTGGACTTTGTGAAGTCAACAAATATACATTTATCATCTTTATCAACAGAATAATTCTATCATGATGACATTACCACACTGTACGCAGAAACTGCTACCTTCAGTCATGGGCGGTGCCAGAAGGGGGGAGGGAGCATGGGAACAGCTGCCCCCACCCCCTGTGCACTTGCTCCTCCCCTGGCTGTCCCCCTGGATAAATTATGATGCTGATTAAGTGCCCTCTGGTAACCATACACATGCCAAGGTGTGTGACTTATTGAACATCATTTTTGCAAGCAACACAGACATCTGTGACTTTTTGCATTTCCAAGTATCAAATTTCTGGCTTCCATTAAACATCCAAAAGCTAAAAGTGTTTCAGCTTCAAGGTGGCTTTGCCCCTGGACCCTGTTGCATCTTTTTGTTGCACAACAACAACTACGTGTAATGGTCGACATTTGGCCCAGACCAAAAAATTATTGTCCCCCTGTGCCCTGGCCCTTGCACCCCAGCTTCAGATTCGTAGTGCAGCCCATGCCTTCTGTGTCTGAAGTCAATCTCAGAAGCACTTTTTGACGACTCCATGACAAGCAAGTAAAACTTATAGGCTGAAAGAGCTAGGAAACACCAATTCCAATACTAAGCTAATTCCCATACCACAACCCAAACCCTGAACACCAAACCCAATAAACCTAACCCTAAACCCTAGCCTTGACCATAAATAACCCTAACCCTAAAACCAAACTCTACCCTATTTCTTACCCTAAATCCTAACCCTAACATAACCCTACTATACGACCAGATATCATCACTAAGGCTAACCCTAACCCTTTAACCTAACCCTAACACTAGACCCTAATTTTTGTACCTGAAAATAAATAAAAATCTAAAAAGTTCAAAAACCTAGTTTTTTGCAACCATTTAGTATTAAATTACTGTAATCAGTAGAAAAATACTCTTAGCAATGCCCGGAACACCACCATATTGATGGCGAGATGTACACCTAATGCAATGCAGGTAAAGGTAAGAAAATTGTTTTTGAACAAAAAAATAACAAAAAAACCTGCAAATTTTGTTGCAAATATCGACTATAATGACGAAATAGTGTGCAACAAAGTAACTTATAAAGCAATGATGCGTGGACAGGTTGATAACCTTTGGCCAGATTGGGTTGGCGCGGGTTAGAGCCAGTAACACTATTATGCATAAATGTTATTGTCAGTGTAGATCTGCACTGACAAGTGACTGATAAGTCAATTGCAAATCGGACACTGATATTTCTATACTGTCTCTCAAACTGTCTCAGCTCAGGATTTAAATCCAAATACAAAAGGTGAGAAAAATGAACCACAATCAACATATTTTAATTACACAAATTTTTAAAAAATACAGAAATAAATCTAACTCATTGCACCACTTCGATGACAAAAATGTTGCACAAAAACACTAGATAAGTCAATAGCAAATCCGACATTTCTATACTGTCTCTCAAACAATGTGCATTACTTGCAGCCTGTGCAGAAGAAGTATCCCCTAGGTTTTCAAGAAATGCCAACACATGAATAATGCAACCATGACAGGCAACTTTGTATTTTATGTTGTTACATTACAGACTGAGTTAGAAATTCTATCTTGTGCAATTAGTTGCATTTGCAGTAATTATTCTTTTATGTTCCTTATTGCAATAGTTCACTGTTCTTTATAATGTTGGCTGTTGTTGCAGCACGTGCAAATGCTTGTGTACGGCGGGCACGCTGCATTTGACGGCACCGTTCAAACACTGGAGGCACACTATGCCCGTACGAATAATGCGGCCCACACTGACAATAGACTCAGAATGATCCATTTGTCAGTGCGGATCCGCACTGACAAGTGACTGATTTCTAGGCTATTGTCAGTGCAAATCTACAGTGACAATAACACCGAGCGCTATTATGCGTAAAAACAACACATGCACCGAGGCCACATGTGTTACGGTTTTAAGTAAAAAAGATGATGATATAAATAGGGTTAGGGGTAGAAATGCGGTTTGGACTAACGTTAAGGGTTTGATTTCCTAAGAGTTACATATGTTACTAGACGCAGACGCAACAGACGCATTTTACCCACACCCCTAATTCTGTCGCAGTCACATGTCAGATCATTAAACTGCAAAAATGTTAATTTGTCCAGACTCAAAAACTGTAGCACCAAATATAACATGTTACAGTAACTTGACACTGAGCATTTCTCACCAATATACTATTGCCGACAAGCGATAAAAGCAAAAAAATATCATTGTTTACTTCTGTTATAAACAGTAAACACTGACCATAGATCACTAATGGCGCCATAGATTTCTGAGTACATAGGACCAGCAGTACTCAAAAACGCTAATCTCTATTCTCCAGTCCGCACACTGAACGGCCATTCTACAAACAGCATAACAGTAGGCAAATGTCCGACATTTATCATTAGTAAATTATTGTGCAATATTTGTGTAAATATATTTTGTTTTTTATTTAAAAAATTTGTAAAGATTTTTTGAATATTTTTTTGTTTTTTTTTCTGCTTTACATTTTCTTCTTGCGGTTCACTAGTAGTCTAGTAACGTTACACCTTGCCTTGGTGTTGTGGCGGTTTAGTCGTGTTTTTGCTATAAATATTTGTTTCGTCTTTTTCTAAGTGTTAATGTAAGTATGGTTGAATTTTATTAGCTTACAGTTTTATCTCTGGTGTAGTTTTACGATAATTGTACGTTCAGATCGGCGATCTGAACCTGTCAATATTTACACACCTTTAAGAGGGCACGGTAAAATGCGTCATCTGCCCGCACCACGTCAACGTCGTCAGCACGTGGTCGCTTTCGCCCGCTCATCTTATCCGGCCTCTTACGCTTGTTCTTTCGCAGCTGTCTAAGGTTTAGGCGTCGCTGTTTGTCTTCTATCTGTAGGAGGTAGCACTAATTGCTGAATCGGCGCCGATGGAGCATACTGATTACTGCTGCCTATGGTGCAACTTTAAGCGGTTGAATCGCCGCCGATGGAGCGCAATAATTTCGCCTCCAAAAGTTCCGCATATTTTAAGAAAATTTTCTGTTATAAACCAACATTCCTAGCAAAAAGTGTATCTGGTGCACAAGTAGTTGTGATTGGTTTTGTTTGTAGAATTGTCATCTTCAGTTGAGTGAGAATGAGTGAGTGCTCAAACAGCAGCAGTGTGCCAGGCATTGCTGGAACAAGCAAAGGTGTCGACAAACAACAGTTGACGGAACTACAGAAGCGTGTTCGCATGGAACTTGGGCGCATAAAACAGCAGGTTCGGCTGAAACACTCCGACGAAGTGAAGGTCTGTCTGGTCATACTTGCAGTTACTGCTGTTGATGTTATGACGGATGGCACTAGATATCGAAAAGTAGTGAAATCGTTTTTGTTACAGAAACTTAGCCTGGTTCGGTTAAAGCCTGATATCCACCATCATGTTTCACACCGCAACGCAACGTTCCATAAGGATTTTTACGCAGGCAAATTGATGATGCGTAAAAAAGTATGTTTCGCATTGTTTCGTTAGCTTTGCAACGGTTTGCAACTGGTTCTGCAGGAGATAGAGACTGTCTCTATTTTTCACGCAAGGACCATTGCGGCCAACCAATCACAGCGAAGCCATAACTACGTAGCCTGCAATGGTAGGTCGCTGCAGCGCACGCAGACAATGGTGCGCAAAGGCAAAGTGACAAAATTTGAAATAGATGCAGATATAGAGAGGGCCTACCGAAACAGATTTAATTTAATAACTTAAACAAAAAAAAATTGTGCATTTTTTTGCTGATCTTTGCTGTGATGCCCCGCCTCTGTCCCGCCTGCGAATGGAAAGTTGCCGAACCATTGCGGCGCTAATGGGAAAAATTACGCAGCACTAAAGTGCTTGCATACTTTTTTCCATTTGTGCTTACGTTGCGTTACGGTACGGTATGGTTTTGACATATATGTATCATTTTAGTTTGATTAGCAGTAACTTTGGCAGCCAGTTGTTTGAAATAAAAGCTCATTGCATAATATGAGCATTGTAGTAATAACCAATCTGATGTGGGTAGGAGGCTTTCAGTAAATGTTAGAATTCAATTTGAAGTGAAGTGGGTCAGTGTTAACTTAAGCAACAAAGCTGTGATGAGCTGAAGATGAACATCGTGTTCTAGTGATTATGATGATGATGTCGCTGATTGGTCATTGTGATTGCAGGAACTGTTTGCTGCAAACCGACAGTATGTGAATGAAATGACGTCTGAGCATAATGAATGGATTCAGCAGCAGAAGAGTCTGCCACTTTCTGAGGATGCATGCAACCAGATGTCGTCCAGTCGAACAGTAAATATCTTCCATTTCATTCAGCTCACTTAAAGGGAAAAAACGTAAAGTCCTTCCCGAGCCTTACGGCCCATAGGGCGGCGCTGATCTCCGTTTCCTAAGGCCCCCAGCCAGACACCAGTTTTTACACTGTGAGACCACGGATACTGGGCCAGTGTACCGCGCGGTGTGCCTGTTTATGTCCCAGCGGTGAAGCCGGTACCAAATTATACTGCTTGGTGACAGAGGCACATGTGTGTGAACAACTTGCCTAAGGTGTCCTGGTGTGGAGTCGAACCTGCACCTCTGAGTTACCTCAGGATTACAAGTCCGACACATTACCGTTAGACTACTGAGTCACATGGAAACTGTCATGAAAATTTCAGTTTTTGGAATAAATGACATATGTGAACATATAAACAAGATAAAAATTTATGGCGAACCAATTTTGAACAAATTTTGACTGATTGTCGCAAAAAGTGAGCTTTAATCATTTTTACAGTTTGATACAAAACATACTGTTTGACACACTAGCGCAGTCACTTGGTACCAGTGACATCATTGGTACCAACAGTAGCCGAAAGTAACATGGGGCGAATAGGATTTTGATCAATTTTGATGAGATTTTGATCGAATACTATGCCAGCTTGCTTTGGAACAGGATTTTCCAATTACCAGGGCACTCTGGGAATCACTGCACCATCTGCCAAAATATTAAAAGGTGGGAGCCGTCTGCAGAGTTAGATAATGCGCGCCAAACAAGCGCCAATAAATTGGCTGATTCTAACAGGACAGTTGTAGATGAATCAATCCTAAATTGTCTACCTTCAAATTGTTATGGCTTGTCAAACATATTGTCACAATTTTGTCACTAAAATCTTGCGCGTAAACAGTCGATTGCGCTCACCGGCCTCGCACTGTAGCTTAGCAGCAGATATATGCGTGCGGATTTTCGACTTTTGAGTCTGCACCCATCCGCAAATTCTGATTTGAGATTTGTATTTGCAGCAGTATGCAAACTTTTGTCCACAGTCCGTTTGCATCTACGGTGTTTAGTACCATGTGAATTGACAGTTCATCTCGGGCCAATAGTCTCTGTAGGCCCTGTTACTTAAAGGTGCATAAAATGTTGAAATAAAACTTGATAAAAGTGAGTCATAAGTCAAAAAGTGGCCTATTTAATGGCTAAAACAAAATTAAAAATACCTGTAGCGTTTAGGATGCTTAATAAAAAGTTACCTATGAAAATCAGCAATTTTTTGTCTAAGAGAGATTCCGCAGTTTATTCACGGATCGGAAATATTCTGTGGATCCCGGTCCACACGCAGACTCGCACACAACGCGTGCATCACTGGTGCCAAACTGTGTCGACTCATTTGTTCACTTCAGTTCTAGTAATTTCGCTCACAAATAAAAGCAGTTTACTCCATTTTTATGCATATTATGTGTGCAAATTTTGCTACAAGTGAAAATTGACATGTTATTGTTTTAGTTTCTAGGTTTATCTGAATTATGATGATGATTTTGATAATCTTTATTAAAACAATCAACAGACACACCATTGTTAAACACAATGCAGAACATATTAACGGCCTGAAAACAACTAAAAACAGTCTTCGTACAGTACACAGTACATAAAATTTTTCGTGATAGTTTCCCTTTAATATCAGGCTTTGCAAGTCCTGGAAATGCATGTATTTTTCTTTAGGATTCAAGTTTTTAGCATTTGGTGATCGTCTATTAATGACTGTATTGTGCAGTAATAATTTCATACTGGACAATGTCATTTGTAAAGAATATTTTGTGATCTCAGGTTCATGTCGTAGCTTTGACAGTGGTTGTAGCGAAGTGGCTTAGTGTTTCATTTAATAGATTTCAGTGTATCCCTTAAATTTATGCTGATGGCATGTTTATAGTCTCGTGTGCTTCACGACTCGTTGTGTGGAAGATCTGTGAATCAACGATGGTCTTAGTGCATGACAGTTCATCATCATTCATGAAGCATATAGCAGTACATGACTTAGACATAACACATTACAGCGGCACACTGTTTGTAATAGAACTTTTGTTGTGTGTAGTGCAGGGTGATGGCACCAGGTGGCGACACACAGTCTGTTCCACTACAGCTGCTGAATGCTGTGAATTCAGTACCCAACATGTACAGCTGGGCTGCTCTCCAGCAGAACTACATGGTAATACCATAACACTGCTGTAGTTTTACCTGCTTTTTACGTGAAACAGCAGCTACTGTAACTTCGTTGATTTAATCAAATGCATTACCACTACGCCAAGCCACCAACCATGATTTTGGAATTTGGGACAGTTGTTTTGAGTTTGCTGATTCTGCAGTGATACATGATATAACATGCTGTACATTGCTGTGTTTTACTCTGCCATAGCCCAGCATCACCATCTTCCTATGCTACAATGCTGTACACTTCTTTTGTTTTTAAGTGTGTGTACTATGCTATCAGTAATCATTCCATAATTACAGCTGTGTCATGGAATAGAGTTTTTGATACATAAGTGCTGTGTACTGTTTGCCTAAATGCTTAGCTATGCTGGGATCATTATGTAAGATTCAGGGAGTCTGTAAAGAGTTATTACCAGAGAACTATTATATGTCAAATTTTGACTCGATAATTTGCCATTATTTGATATTGCTCATACTGAATGTATGTTTGACTTACTTTGTACCAAGTAAGATTGAGGGTTTCCTTTTTTTAGGTTTTTATGTGTTTTTAACTGTACTTCTGTACAATTTTTTCATTAACATATATTATTATTACTGATGGTGGTATTTTACGATGTGTTTAGGTTGAGGATGAGACAGTGCTACACAACATTCCTTACATCGGCGACGACGTCCTGGAGAAGGACGGGGGAACGTTCATTGAGGAGCTGATTAAAAACTACGAAGGGCGAGTACATGGAGACCGAGGTGACGACCACATCGACGACGACACGTTTACTGAGCTTGTACGACGAGTCCGTGCGCTCGATGACGGCCTTCAACAGCAAACGGCCGACGATGCATCGGGTGAGAAACTGCAGACACTCGGTTGTGACTATTACATTACGCTGCATTCCAGCTATAACCAGGGTTCATAGGGTCCTTGAGAAGTCCTTGAATTTTGAAAAAAATTTGAAAGTCTTTGAAATCAGAGTAGGTCCTTGAAAAGTCCTTGAATCTGAATGTTCCATATTTTGAAATTTTTGCATATTAAGATTTTGAACAAAGCATTTTACCACTACTTGATTATAATTCACTTGCTTACTTAACAAAATCTCAATGGAGATGTCAATAACCTGCTTTTATCATTATTGCAGTATTGGTGAGAAGACTAAACTATATATTTTACTCTAAATTTTGATGTAGTGCGAGTATGATGCGTCTTTTTATCGATACTTTTGGTACTTGAAAACTGCAATTTTAGGTCCTTGAAAGTCCTTGAAAAGTTGTTGAATTTTGTCCTTTTAGTTTGCTATGAACCCTGAATCATTACACTAATGATGTTGTGTTTGCTAGGCTGGGCTAGTATGTGTTCTTGATGACATTCAGCTGGACACCACATACCTGCCGGAAGAGTTCCCAGAATTTACCCTGGATTTCCATCAGAGGCAGCACAACTAGCGACTGAATGAGACTTAATTAGGGCTATTGACCCTCAGTCACCCAGGATTGCTGAACTTACAGCTGACATTCAACGTATTGTCGACCAACACAAATGTAAAAAAAATTGATCAAACTCCTATTCTCCTATTCGCCCCATGTTATTTTCGGCTGCTGTTGGCACCAGTGACGTCATTGGTGCCAAGCGACTGTGCTAGTATGTCAAACGGTATGTTTTGTGTCAAACTGTAAAAATGATTAAAGTTGACTTTTTTGCGACAATCGGTCAAAATTTGCTCAAAATTGGCTTGCCATAAATTTTATCTCGTTTATATGTACACGTATGTAATTTATTACAAAAAGTCAAAAAAATGGATGGATTATCTATCTACTTTTGATCATCATGTTGACTTACCAAAACTAAGGAAAACGGTGAAGTCACTCAACCAGGGCTCCAATAAGCCGGCCAGTCCTAATCAGTCTATTAGTTTCAATGGTAAAGTTATCTCTGATCTCAGGAAGATAGCTGCCAAGTTTAACAAACAGTTTACTTCTGTGGTTAGCACAGTCGCTTGGCACCAATGACATCACTGGTGCCAACAGCAGCCAAAAATAACATGGGGCAAATAGGAGTTTGATCAATTTCGATGAGATTTTGATCGAATACTGTGCTGGGGTGCTTCGGAACAGGGTTTTCCAATCACCAGGGCACTCTGGGAATCACATTGCACCTCTGCCAAAATATTAAAAGCTGTGGGCTGTCTGCAGAGTAAGATAATGCGCGCCGAAGAAGCGCCGATAAATCGGCTGATTCTAACATTTTACGTCCGTTTTATGCCACAACAGTCGGCCGTCTAGTAGATGAATCACTCGTGATCGTCTACGCTTGAATTGCTATGCCTTGTGAAACACATCTTCAAATTTTGAGTCTGCATCTGTCCACGGATTCTGATTTGAATTCCGCATTTGCAGTGTAGTATGTAAACTCTGATTCACAGTCCGTTTGCATTTGCAGTGCTTAATACCGTGAAAATTAGCAGTTTATCTTAGGCCAATAATCTCTAGAAGTCTAGTTATCTATATGTGCTTAAAGTGTTAAAATATTAGGCTAATTGAAATATGATTCATAATTGAAACGTCACTTATCTAAAGGCTAAAATAAAACAAAAATTATACAAAGCTTTAAAAATGCTTAGTATTAAAAAGTTACATATTAAAGTCAGCAGCTTTTTGTCAAAGAAAAATCTGCAGTCCCTCCACTGACCAGAAATATTCTGCGGATCCTGATCCACACACGGTCTCGCTCGCAACGCACGCATCACTGCTTGCTAACGATGGCAAATGTGTTAACTCTTTTCTTTTACTTCAGGATCCGGTAATTTCGATCACAAATAAAAGCAAATTTCTTCATTTTTATGCATGATATGCATGCACTTTCTGCTACAAATGAAAATAGATACCATATTATTATAGTTTTTGCGTTCACTTGGAATACGATTTTTTATGATAGTTTCCCTTTAATTATGCGTAAGTTATTTGTGATCTTTTTTGAGTTCTTTATTAAAGATCTCTGAAAAATTTAGCATTTTTTTCTTTCTTCAGCTCTTTGTAAGTCTGGTTTCTCTTAAGTTTTTAATAATTTGGTTTAAGTAACTTGTGACACTCCTGTTACACCACTGCTACTGCCAGTACCATACTACTGGTAGAGCACTATCCAGAATATTGTGAGTGTCATAAAAAAAACTGAAATATTCAAAATGCTGAAAATTGTGGAATCTGGGCATTTAGATTACTGGTTAAGTTACTTTATTTGCTAGTAATTACCTTGAATAAAACTAAGAATTTTGTATGATAATATAACTGAAGTCCACTGTTGTAGTAAAGAATTGCATGACCACATTTATTGTGCTGCACACGATCAGAGTACATCTGAATTTGCATTGCATTTGTAAGTTTTTGTTTGTGTCAGTACTATTTATGGGGTGAAATATATAGTATCTTTGCCACAAGATGCAGTGCTTATTTTTATTTGTACCTTATTGAACTTATATGTTGCAGTATACGTTGAAACTGTAGTATTATGAGTACAGTGCTGGAGTGTTGTTGGATTTTGAACTTCTGAGAACAGAAAGATATTTACTTACTTTCATTAGGTACTGTACTGCTGCATGTAGGTACTGGTACATCATTAACTGAGGAGCTGAAGACTGAAGACGGTTGTAGTGGCTTTGCTACTCAGCAGCCAGTGAACGTTGGCGATGGTGTATTTGATGCTATAGCTGCAACATTCCCTGACAACGGCTCAGCCGATAAACTGCGAGAACGGTATTTGCATGCTTCTCTTAGTAATATTTATCACACCTCACACGATAGTGTGAGTGTTGTAAGGACGATCTTCAAAGTCTATGGGAAAAGGCAAACTTTGTCCCTCAGTCAACCAAAAACCCCTGAACCGTCACCAAATTTGAATGGCATGATTATGTCGTGGACCCCTACCACCAAAAAAAATTGGGCTCAATCCGCCCAGGGGTTTTTGCTCCCCATATAGGTGAAATATACCCCCTCCAGTTTGAAATTTACTACGCTTTTTTTGGTTCTTGAACTCGGCTACAGGTGAGTCTGTTGGACCGATTTCTACACTTTATACGTCAAATGATGTGGTTCTGCACAAGGAAGTGCCTTTTTAATGTTACAAAATAAAAATTTAATTTTTGACCTATTTATTCGAAAAATTCGAAAGATCACAATGGCACCTATAGGGAAATTTTTGAATTCTTTAAACTGTCATAACTTCCATTGTGTGCAAGATAGAGTCTTAATTTTCGGTTCTACGATATGGTTTTCGGGGTCGGCCTAATTAACGGTGACATTTATATTTACCCCCAGTTGGCAACGAAATTTGGGACAAAATTGGCTATAACTCGGCTTGCGTATGAGATTTTTGCGAATTTTTGCGTCTATAGCGGGTTTTTGAAGATGGGCCATCTAATGCCGCCAAACGCATTTTCCCCCGACCGACCCATGTTGCCATGGCAACGAAATTTGGAACAAAATTTGCTACAAGTCGGTTTGTGTAAGACAATTTTGCGAGATTTTTGTACGTATGGGTGGTTTACGGGGATGGGCCATCGAATGTTGCCAATCGCAATTTCCTCGTCCAACCCCTGTTGCCATGGCAATGGAATTTGGGACAAAATTGGCTATAGCTCAGTTTGGCAATTAGATGACGTCAGTCGAAGTCTACCACAGCCAACTTTGATTTCCAGGTATAATGAGCAGCAGCGTAGTAGGAGCAGCAGCAGTAGTAGACACATTCAACGTTCTGTACCCGACCGGAGATATACTGCTCCGCTTTAAAAAGGTAAAAGGTAAAGATACGGATCCAGCTACAGCACTTTTTACATGCGTCAGGCTCATTCCCCGACTTTTGGCAATAAAACAGCAGATATATATCTAAAAAACTTACTAGTTTACAACTGTGTGTAAGGACGATGTGATGATATCAGTCCTCTAAAACAGCAAAAATCATTTGGGTAACCTTAGATGGGGCTATGCATATGGCGTCCTTACAAACTGACTTTAGTTGGTAATCACTAACATAGTCTAAAGCCTTCTTCATTTGATGTTATTTGTCGTATTAGGCCTACTTGCCCAATGGTTACCGATTTGGCCGAACTGCCCAAAATGTGCACC
>Ga0056128_1005336_pt1 | contig 16177 bp, 9 predicted proteins | sample WorMetLIZISLAND2_FD_71113 | JGI IMG/M metagenome (GOLD analysis project Ga0056128, IMG submission 71113) | Marine gutless worms symbiont microbial communities from Max Planck institute for Marine Microbiology, Germany - Olavius geniculatus... ... | reverse complement strand
AATCATACCTTTGTAACAGTTTTACTGCTGCAAGAACATTACTCAGACCTCCCATTCCCCAATGGCTACCAGTGATTACTGAGACCCTCAGTAATTTACTGAAATGACGCCACTGAGTTGATGCTTAGTGCATTTAATAATTGATATTTGTATATATGGCAGTATGTTAGACTGTTGTATATAGCTTGTGTTTGTATTTTGTTGCTTTTGTTTATGCGCTACCATCTGTGTCTACTGCTTGCGTTTGAGAAGGAAGTGTCATGTCGTCAGTTTGTTGAGAATTCATTATTATCTGGCAGGAACGTTAACAGTTTTGTAATAACCCGATTGGCTTAGCACTGATCTGAAAGTGTTCCTGAGCGTAGCTATGGCTCTGTGGTGTGAAACTGAGCTAAGCTAACTATGGGTGGCTAAGTGGTTGTTTTTTTGCTAAACAATATCTTGGGAACTACAGCACATCGGAAGTTAAAACTTGGCATGCGTGAAGGCTAAGGTGGCATGGAATGTTGCTATCAGTCCCATTATCATCCGGAATTAATAAAGTCCAAAAAGTAAAGAGTTGCGTGCGTGCTCATAATGTGAGCAAACTAGCGGCATGGCACACTTGGGTAAGAAATTACTTAACCTAGTCCCTTCACTCTTAGGCAAAATTCCTCACCACATAGTCAATCAGATTTACTTAACATGGCCAGAACTGCACTGAGAACACTGAAGATGTGGGAATGTTGTTTTCGTTTTGTGTTACATGTATGCATATTGCATATGTTAACATGTGGTGCTAGGAAGAACAGTTTGTAACTGTAGACACTAGGCTACCGAGTATCTCAGTTTGATGCCACTTGTGACTTTGTGAGCCCTGTTACACTATTACTTTGGTTTTTTATCTTTGTTTAGAACTGAGAAATAAATCCCTAGACAGTTGATATTTGGTAGGGAGGATGCATGACAACCAACACCAACCAGTATTTGCTGGTCGTCGGCCGACGGACTTGAAATGACTTGCCGGGTGATGCGACATGCACCGAGTCGTTGTCCGCATTTCTTTAGCGGCTCAAAACACCTTTTCGTGAAATCATTTTTTTGACAATTTTCTGAACTGACTCTATTTGTCGACCTGTGTCTAGAAGGCCCAGAAGTAGTTTTTGGTACTTAGGCCACTTTGAAAATTCCTGATTGTTTAATTGATTGATGTGGTCTGATGTAGACATTGCTGTACAGTTTTGGGGCTAACGTTGAGCAGTAAGCTCATCTGTACAACAAAAGCGTCTAAATCAACAAATTAAATTTTGTGCTGACACTGTTAATAATTATGTTAAAGTACACTTTGTGTTAGTTGTTAATTAACTGCAGCTTATTGAGTTGTGAAAGGCGTCGGTCAGTACCAGATTTGGCGGAGGTCTCATCAACATTGCACTCGATAAAAATCTACTAACTTGCTTTGAGTGCAGCAACAGTGAACAGGATTTTAGTTCTGTGGACTCACTGGCCTAACACGAGTCAGCTTGGAAAAGGGTCAGTTGTAGATTAAACAAAAGTTCACAGTTGTCAGGTGGTGGTCTGGCTCAGTTGGTAGCGTCGAAGATTGAATCGACACCAGGCCCGGTTAGTACTTGAATGGGTGACCATGTCGTTATGTAACCAGCCACCCAGGTCAACTCATCCTGGCCATCCCTCCGTGGGTAGGCGCAATCAGTACCAGCGATAGCTGAGACGTAAACAGGCACACCACGCGACGCACTAGTCCCGTATCCGTGGTCTCGCAGTGTAAAAACTGGAGTCTAGCTGAGGGCCTTAGGAAACGGAGATCAGCGCCGCCCAGTGGGCCTTTAAGACTCGGTAAGGACTTTACATTACTTTACTTTATTACGCGCGAAAGCAGCTACTGCTTTCAGCGCGTCTTAGCCATCGCAATTCTCTCCGTCCGTCCGTCACACGGGTGGATCAGTCAAAAGAGGTGCAAGCTAGGATTACCAAATTTTCACCGTCGGCTGCACGCTACTATCGTTATGCGATCGAGAGAGAGAATTTGGTATTTGTATATTAACTTAGCGTGAACACCCCAATTTTCAGCTAAACTACTGAACCGGAACTGCTATAGGCTGTCGCGCGTCTCGTGAGCATTAGCTCAAATTTCTTGTTTACGTTATGTCATTGTAACGGCAGTCATGGGGTGCGGTTGCTTCTTCACATTTTCCTACGTACCCTTTACTTTTGATTTTTCACTGGTTTGTATCTTCCTTCCTGCAGATTCATATGCTACATGCAGCGACTTTTTAATATATTAGGATTTTTTGTATGACACAAAGTACATGAAAAGTTTGATTTACAAATAGAGCAGTTAAAAGTTTGGTAAAGCTTGGACTGTTAGCACCTGAAATTCATTGCCAGGCATTACGGTCAACCATTTTTTGTATGTCAGCAAATTTGATATTTTAAATTAAAATGTGCTATTGTAATATTTTCTGTATTTTCTTGTTAAGAGCACTTAGCTTTATATTGGCTCAGTTCAACTGTTCATTCTTGGTAAAAACTTTTCACCTTTTTTACATTTTGCAAAGTGTAAGTTTTGCTGCTAAATGTCAGGGAGTGTACTTCTACACTCCCTGCTAAATGTAGTGCACAACATTCATGTTTTCGTAGTTTGTTGTTTTGATAAGATGCTTTGCCTTTAGATAGTTTTGAGGAAAACACAGCAGGTTATGTGCAATATATATAGCTTATGTAGGCCTACACGTTAACTAATGTTAAATTACTGTGTATTCCTGGGCGTATTTTTGGCGGTTATGGGGTACACATACTTTTTTCCATACTTCTAGTTAGTCCGTCACACAGCAGACAATCACAGTAATTCATGCAGCTTATCGCAATTTATTCACTGTTTACGTACAGACATCTCACACTTGGTTTATCTGCTGTTTGAACCAGGTCCACAATATGAGAATATTTCTGCGCTAGCAGCCTGCTACGGCCAGTAGTGCATTGACAATTTTTGCGGCCTCCTGCAACGTTTCTTTTCATAGTTTGCGTCATTTATTCATATTCTATTTATATTCAGCTAGGTGATGGAATAACTGTATAGTACTGAGTGGAAGCTTACTTTCTCGAACCAGTCATTTCAGCCACGTACGTTATTAAGTAGGCCTAGTCTAGTCAAGTCACAAGTCAAAAATGCACATTTTTATATGTTGGCGATATACGTTTTCCACTTAACTATTGAGCAGTTCGATAGCACTGATATTCAATTAAAAGGCCTATAAATTACGATATGTGCTATATAGCCATAAAGGCTTACGCGTTTTTTCAGTATCGTACAAATAAATGGGAGAGCATATTTATCGTTAATGTGTTTCTTACAAGCAGCGTTATAATGATCGCTTCCGGTGTGGAAATGCACAATTGCGAGCGGTTTTCTGATTTTTATCGAGTGCAGAAGGGAGCTAGGCCTATCTATCGTTTGCTCTTAGTCGGCTTGCTGTCCTGACTGGCGGCGGGGGTGGCGCGGGTGGAGGTGGTCGTGGGTTTGACGAGCGTGAAGTGTCCCCAGTCTCTTTCCTCGACGGGTGGCACAGGGACCAGGTGTGAGAGGATGCTGGACAGAAAGACGTCGGTGGCGGCGCCAGTGATGTTGCTGTGCCGGGTGGGCGAGCTGGTCCTGGTGGAGGTCATCTCGCGGTGAGGTGAGGATGCGGTCACGCGCACTGGCTCCGACACTTGGCGGTCTGCCGGTCTGTGTCTGGTACTTACGCTCGGTGTGGTCACGTGCTGTTGGTGGTCGGTGCCCGGCGCTGTCTTGCTGCTGGTGTTTATTGCAGGCACGCTGGATGCTGCCGTGGCCGCTGTTGTTGACTCAGTCTTGATCGTCGTCGTCGTCTTCTCGCTCAGTTTGCTGGCCGCTGCTGTCGCCGTCTGACGTCGATATCCGCCGGCAGACTCGGGGGCGGGTGTTCGAAGTCCGCCGGCTTCCGACTGGTTGCGTTTCGCAGCAGGCTGCGTCTTCTGCTGCTTGGCACTGACGGCAGTCGCGGGCGGTCCACCGTGCTGCGCCTGTGGGCTGACGGACCGGTCAGTACTGACGGGCGCGTGGACGATGGCAGGCTGGCTGTCCGTGCGCTCGGCGAGGGTCCGTGCATGTCCCTGGGTGGCTGGCCGCTCGTCGACGGTAGTCGGCCGTCCGCTGTGGACAGGACCAGGCGTCGGTGGCGTCGGTGTTGAGGCCAGAAAGTCGTTGTCGTCGTTTCTGCCGGCGGCTTGCGATGACGGGAAGAAGCCCATAGTGACTCGCGGCACTGATGACTGCTGACGTCTAGACGCCGGCGCCGGCGACTGGCCGGTACGTTCTGCCGCCTTGGCGCTGTAGTAGTCCAGCAGCGTGCTGCGCGACGGGCCGTTGTTTAGTGCCGGGTACAGTGACGCACCGGCCTGTGGAAGTCGGGCGTCACCCTTGCCTTCTGACGTCGACGTGGACGTATCGACGTCGTCCGGCTGGATGGTGGCCAGTGTCTTGGACGTGAGCTGGCGCGCGGCCTGCAGCTCCGTGACGACCTTGGCTAGCGGCACGCCGACGGGTGATGGTGTGGACGGAGGACTCTCGTCGTACGGGGTCAGTGAGACGCAGTCGAGCATGGCGGCGCGTGCCTCGTCCGACATCATGTGATTATGCCCCGCAGTCCGCTCGTCTCTGGTCGCGTCACCGGTCGACATGGTCGCCGTGGAGTAGCCTCGCCCTATGTCGCACGGCAGGTCGAACATGGACTGCGGTCTGCCGCTCGTCGTGTCGTCAGTGCGAGCCGCGTGCCGGGTGGTCGCCAGCTCGTCGTTGAAGATCGAAGGCTCAGCTGAACCACGTTCATCGTGGTCTGTACCTGACGCCGCCAGGTCGTGACCTATCGGCCAGAGCTGCTGGGCTGAAAGCGGCGGTGAAGCCCCTGACAGATGAGGTGCTTGTCTGCCGCAGTACAGTAGCTCGTAGTCGACCACCGTCTGTAGCGGGAGCAGCGGCACGCCGCGACGAGTCTTCTCAAAACACTCGATTGACACACCTGCCAGTCAAGTCACTACTATCACAACTGAAGCTCTAAATTCTAAACCTGCGCATTAGCTGTCCTCGTGCTAATTTATACAAATGTACCGTGTATTTTTATTCAAGCACGCATGTGAATTTAAATCATTATCTGGTTCTGCTCTGCCTGTGATAGGGGCTATAGAGTAAAAAAGAATCTTATGCGTCATTAAGTCGCTTTAATAACTATGTGCCTATTAAGTCTTTTTGACTAACATCACTTTTTCACGCTTTTACTACAATAAATGTATAAAACGTCAGTTTATACACTTGTTAACGGCAACATTTAAGGACTTGCACATCGAAAACAGCAAAAATTACAAAAGGTGATATTGCCCGCATCACACTGACTGTGTGTCAAAAAAGGTATTATGTACAGCTAGAAAAATTTTTTGCGTATATTTCACCTATTTGCCGAGAAGCCCCCTTGCGCAGATTTACATGAAATTTTGCATGAGGGGCCATCTAGCCGACGTAATCAACCGTGCCAAATTTTATCTCAATCGGTTTATGGGTTTTGATTCTGTGTGGGGTCGAATTTTTGGCTTTCCCATAGGAGAAAGAAGTCGCCGTTAACACATGGCTTGAACTACCGTTCAGCCTGTGATCTGTTATATATTAGATTAAGCGAGTTTGAGACTACAGCGTAACTAACAACTACTGATAACTAAATCAAAACTTGGCTAAAATGATTTAATTGTCGAAACTGTCACTACAGGTAAAATGTACTAAGTACTAAACCACAGTAAACTATTATACAAACACGTTACTAGGAATAGAGTGTGATAGCTAGCCTAATCACGTTATATATCGCAAGTGAAGTCTATGGCATAAGTGTTAGAAAAGTTGCAGCTTACAGAGCGCTTCCTGGACAACGTTCGGCACGACCGCCCTTAGTACTTGGCAGTTGGTTGCTAGGCACGGATTAGCATTCACCTCAATCAGCCAGACCTGCAAGACACGTACGACACCATGCAACTTCTGTAACTTAGACCATTATAGTGATAATACGCTATACTAGCGTTCGGTTTTGTTCTGGTTATAGCTCACCACAATGCACTGTTCTTATGTATTTCGTACATAGGCCTACGCACATTGCTAAACTGTAACCTAACCTTACGAATATTTGTTTTAGTTTTGACTTTTTTTATTTCAAATGGATTATGACAGTTTTTCTGGACACCGGGTACTTGTTTACTTTTTCTCGTCATGTTGTACGTAAATTACTTAGACTAATTCTGATGAAGTTTCGACGTCTTGTATTCGTTTCCATACAGAAATACATTATTCAAAATATTTTTACCAAACTAGGCCTATAGTAAAGATATGTAGGACGGTTTTTGAAACCAAATTTCAACTCTTTGTGCATTAAGTCAGTGTGGAAGTTGAGTGTCGTGTATTAAAGTTTCTAAGCTTGACCATTTCCGATGACTGACCGTTTACCTCAAAACTATGTCGCCAGTTACACGTGTCATGTGAAATTGCATCGAAGTTTTTATGCAGAACAAACGCTAGAACAGACCGACTTAGCAGCTTACGATGCGACAGCATAAGGACAGACCAGTATTAATGTGGCGACTGTCATACAAACTATTATCAAGATTTATCATACGCCAAGTTTCCGAAGACAGCGTATGAACACACACACACACATAGTAAGTAAAAGTAAGTAAGTAAGTAAAACGTGAATCTACATAGCGCATAACGTTAAAATTAACCTCTAATCAATGCACTATTAACCTCTGATTAATCACTGATGAACACAAATACCTACATCGAGGATGGAAACAGAAGCTTTAAAATAAAATTAATATATGAAACATTCAAACACAGTTATCATAATGTATTTATCATGGATAGAAGATATAATACCGTTGTAGGCCAAAAAGTGAACAGGCCTAAACACTAGGACCTATAGGCTCTACTACACTCGTAGTATTAACGATAACAATAATTTTATTTAAATACGTAACACGGTAGGCCTACCTATAAGATAAATTTACGCGTATTACCAGAGACTAAAGGCGCATACACAGCTAAACTGAACTGAACTGATCAATGCGTCACTGCTCACCGTTAGGTCATTTCAGTTCAGTTTAACTATGTTGCTCTGTACGCGCTTTTGCAAATGGCCGCCGTGCAACGTATGGCTTTCGGTTAGGCCTTCGTACCTAGGTAATAATATACATTGTAGATAAATGATAAATCAGCACGACCTTCATGTTTTCGTCGACGAGAAAGTCGAAACCGTAAAGGTCGAAATATCCGAGACGAGACTTGAGTCGGTGTTTGACGGCGTAGAAGCAGTACAGCATAACGTTCTTCATACGATTCTACGACAGCATATTTATATAGCTCGTTGTGTTACGACTAATAGTATGTTGTGGTTTTACCAAGCAGTATAATAACATCAAGACAATAGTTCACCAGCTGTATACATGCGGATTCCACTCTGTGTTATCTAAACAAGACTGAATATACGTCTTCTCCGAGTAATTTCCTCTTTCTTTACTCATTGTTCTCTCTCACGGACGAACTCACGGATCACCAACCAGCTCGTGTCTTAGAAGTCTACGGCGAGTGTCACTTGGTAAAGTGCGGCAGATTAAGCCGAAGAAGCTGGTTTTTAGGCATACTAGAAATTTCTGCTTGCTTACATACTTATCCATTATCCCGGTCTGCCTTTTGCACGGGCAGGTTAAATTATCTTATCTATCTAAATGCATTATCAAGTTCGTAAGTCTGCTCTTGTTTTGGTTAATTTTCTCTCTGGTTCATGCCGCGGTAACCGCGATTTTGTGAATAATTTTCTATACGCCGATCGAAATTCGTGAAACTGACCGTCAGTTTCTTGAACACCCAGTTGTTCTCGATCCCTTTACTGGACGCCAGGTTGTTATTAATGTACTGGTTGAGTCGATCGAATGTCCAGACGGTGTTCTCCTTGCACTGTTCATACGTAGATTCTCGGCGTTGAATAAACTACCAGCACACAATGTGCACGTATGTTAAGGCGCGTACAAAGCGACGTAACTGAACTGAGCTGAACTGAAATTGTTTAGTTTTTGACGAAATGACCAATTGGCAAGCAGTAACGGTGCGGCCTACTTGACTACACTTACGTACGCGTCAATCAATGATCAATGAGCTCAGCTCGCCCTGTTCAGTTCAGTCACGTCGTTCTGTACGCGGCTTTAGTGCATTTAGTGCTGCACGATAACAGCTGCATATTTAATAACTTCGATTACAAATTCTACGTTTGCAGTGGCGGATCCAAAAGTGTGGAATTGGGAGGACGGAAAATTCATGCGAAAATAATGCATTTTTTGTGCAAAATTTCCAGTAAGTAAGGTGAGGGCGGTCGCACCGCTTAATTCGCCACTGGTACTAGTGTGATAATATAGGCGGATAAATAGCAGTGTCGGCAGAAGTCAAAAGTGACTTGACAAGACCAAAGTGGCATCTACACGTGCGACAAAACCAACAATAACAAAAAGCCCAGCTGTTGTTAGGATAGCCGACCGTACTGGTTGTCAGTGACCTTGAAGGTCATTTAAAGTCGATGATTTTCATCTCATCTAAAAGGGCGTATGCTATTACCTATTAGTGATCAATAGCAACCTTGGTCCTATCTCTCACCGTTTAGCCACAATAGCGCGTACAGACCTTTAAGGTCATCTAAGGTTATTGATTTTCTTGTTATCTGAAAGCTAATATGATACTTCCTACTAGTGATCAATAGCAACCTAGGCCCTATTTCGCACCGTTTAGCCGCAAAAGCGCGTACCGACCTACAAGGTCATCCAAGGTCGATGATTTCTATCTTATCGGAAAGGGCGTTTGTTACTTTCTATTAGTGATTAATAGTAACATTGGCCCTATCTCTCACCGTTTCCGATGTATGGTCACTTATAGCTTGAAACTTTCCACTGGAAACTGCGGCCAAACCGCTGCAGATGGAGACATGGTTACTGTTAACAGCCTATAAGAAGTCGCCAGTGCCCTATCCGATGGTATCATCGCCGACCCCCTACGACTTACCGTTTAACCACAATACCGCACGATTGGCATACTATTGCGCTATGACCCTTGAAGGTCAACCAAAGTCAATATTAACATGTCATTTGAAAGCCAATATACGACTTCTTATTAGTGATCAATATTAACCTAGGCCTTATCTCGCACCGTTTAGCCACAAAAACATCCGTTACAGACAGACAGACGGACGATGGACGACAACCATGCCAATAGCTCGACCGTTACTTAAGTACGGTCGGCTAAAACGACGCGATTTTGTTTTAGTTTTGTTTTGTTTTAGTTTCATCCGCCTAAGAACCTGGTTAGTGAGGTGAGCTGTCATGACGTCGCTGTCGGTTCGGTATTCGCCGATACACAGTCGCACGTAGCCTTTGCGATAGAGCACGACGAACGGCGCCGTGTTTGCGACCAGCATGTAGACACGCAGATCGAACTTCTTACCTTCCAGTAGCAGAGGCCTCGATATGTACCTGCAGACAGCACACACTGAGTACGACAGTGGAACAGTTGTTTTGTAGCATACTGCATAATTATGTCAAGTTCGATAAACGTTAAGTTAATAAGGTGCTTCGTTCATCTGTACACTGACTGGCCATGACTCAGCCCCATAAAGCATTACTGACACTGTACAAGACTGTCAAATAGTATGAGTTTTGTTTCAAGGCTATGAGAATGCGAGCGCCAAACTGTTTCTAGTTTCCAGAAAACACTCCATGCCATCCCTCGCCTGCGTCTTAGATCTTCCAAAGGAAATGATATCACAGATCTAAGATACCATTATTAATACGCCAGATTAATGAAAATATTCTCATGTGTTTAACGAATCCAAATAAAAAGCTAAAAGCAACTAAATGCAGAAAAATAAAGTAGGTTATATTTGTGGTGTTTAAAAAAATGCTGAACAGAATAGCCCCGATGATTGGTATCATTCTAGGGCCTATACCTCTGCACGATTTTATCACTGGGATATCTTGGTCTCCGTCCAATGTCCGGAAACTCCTGTTCCAAGTAGGTCGAGCGAAAAGCGTCAAGATCTCGTATGAGGAAGATACCACGACCTTGATTCAAGCCGGTCGGTTTACAGATCCAAATGTCACCAGCTGCATGAACACGGTGCAACAAATCGTGCTCGATCGATCACTTCTTGCAGCAGAACCATACTTAACAGCGCAAGCAATGACAGATCCTCGAATTTCAAGGATATTGTGTGTCTTGGGAGAAAAGGGCATACAATTAAACGGGAAACTAATTTCTTGCTTACTGTGCTCTCATCATGTAGGCTACTCCGTCCTTAATCAGAAATCTTATTTACGTTACCTTGGCATAATCGGGCAAGTAGGCCTAGGTCTACTTATGGAATATCCCGCAATAGCATGGCGCAGGAAACGTAGTGAATACATGTCGTCGCCGCGACGACTGCCCCGTGTATTCACTGCATAAAAATTAGGCCCTACACAAAGAAGAATTTAGGGCATTGGAAGTCCACAATACGACGGTGCAATATGACTGGTTACCAATATAGTTACATGTAACCAAGATTAAAAAAAACAACCAGAAATAGGATTGAGCAGCACAAAAATCCGAGAAAGATCTAAAAAATATTTCGTGTATGCGTAGTCGACTTAAGCGCCAACTCCATTACTTCGATCAGCTGCCGACTTGTCGTACAACAGGTTGTGCAACTTACTGTAAGCGTACATGACACGTATAGGCTAAAGTCAGGATTAGATTTGTTGTACGCCTTCGATTTCTCAAGGACTTGCTTGTTGTGGATTTGCTATACAGCTTGTTCCTCGTTGTGCAGCAAATTCTCAGCAAATCGATGTAAGTGGACTGAAGTTTGGGCGTAAGTGCACGACAAGAAAGATTCGACTGGGCTTATTTGATGTGGCATGCACTTGCAATAGTAAGACGCACAGCAGCATCGTGGGTTAGGCGGGGCAGCAAGTTGCAGTATTTCCACATGCAATTAAAATTTCCGACACAATTCCCGACAGACAGGTGCAAATTTCTAACATGGTGCTCAAAATTCCGATTTTGCGTTAAATTTCCGTAAGATTGTGATTTTTCAGCCCCGACTGTTGAAGTTTTAGACGAAAATTTTCTGAGAACAAAAGTTTTCGACAATGTTTATTACAGCCCAAAATTTAGGGGAGAGAGACATTTCCCCTGTTGTCCCCTTCATTCCAGCCACAATGCCACTGTTGACGCACGTGCGAATGTTTCGAAGAAGGCATGCTGTTCATATGAGTCGTCCATGCGAAACGTCGTAGGCACGAAATCGTTCATCTTCAGTTTGACGACTCTGCTGAGTCTGAGTGCGATCAGAACTTGCTCATAGTGCTGTAGACTGGTCAGCAGGCCGAGCTTGTTCGTCAGCACGTAACAGTTCGGAATACGATTCACCAGCTGTTCGCCTGTACAGTGTCAACGCCAATCACGATGTACGCCGCATTTAGAAACGGCAAAATTGCCCAAGAGCTTACACGCGACGAGGCCCTCAGCATATTTTATGAAAAAAATCTCGATAATTTTTTGTTGCGTTTAAACTCATTAAAATATCAAATCATTTTATTTTATTGCCTACTTCGTTCTCTTATATCTCACAACAATGTCCGCAGTGTTATAACTGCCCGCAATCTCACCGCAGTCAAGAGTGACGGTTGAAACGCATCTAGCGTCTGTTTACCACACGCACGTCACGCAGAACACGTCGTCGACCATATTCATGCAATAAACCTTTTTCGTGACGGTCTAGCGTGTAATACAAAAAGAAAGTCAAATGCCTTATACCGGGTCGTATGTTTTTGTTGCGAAAAATGCCTTTTGTTGCGAAAACTGAGTGGACGCTTAAACCCCAAGCCAAGCTCCGCAGTGCTCACAACATCGAAAACACACTACAGGTAATGTCACTAGGTATGAAAAAATTTCGTTATCACGATCGATGGTTGCAGCTGACCTTCGCGGAACGACTCGTAGTTGACGGCGGACCTGACCTCGACCCATTTCAGCGTGAAATCTTCACTGCTTCGGTCCGTCTGTTTCTTCCACCCGATGCCCTTCAGAATCCGTTCTATCCTGCAGGCAAATATACAACAGATCGAACAACGGACCTGCATTTTGAGGCATGCAGCGCCGTAAGTAATAGGCCCCTACAGCTTCGCAGCACTGGCAGCTAAGTGACAGGAACAGCAGTAGCAAAAGTCAGTGGTGTAGCTAGAAATTTCAATTGGAGGGCCTCGTCTCCCTTCCCCCTCCCCTTTCTCAATTCGTTTCTCCCTTCCCTTTCCCTTCCTTTTTACCTCTCTCTCCCGTCCCTTGTCCTTCCTTCCCCCCTTTTAGAAGTAGAACCCCTAAAATTTAGCTAGGGGGCCTGGGGAAGCGCTGTGAGCTCCCCCAGCGGAGTCTGGGGCGGAGCCCATGCCGAAATCAAATTTGGTGCATTCTAGCCTTTAAAATGAGATCTGGTGGTAACGATTTTAATTATTATAAACTAATCAAATTGGCAAATTTCGTGCAGTTTAAACGTATGGTTATGTTTTGTCTGGAGGATTGGGGGAGGACCTGGGCCCCCTGGGCCCCCCTTGGCTACGCCACTAGCAATAGCAACATGGAAATTGAAGCAAAATGTCGTGGGCGCGTATGTAAAAAATAACAATAAAATATTATTGTGAACGGGCTATATATGACAAAGACCTCGAACAACATCTCGCAGAAGATGATAAGCTAGATAAAGGTGGTCCTCTCTATCTGGCCACAAAATGTAGCCTACCTGCTACTTTGTTCTGAAGCTTTCTGTGGTACCTTATCGGATTGTAGGTCCTACATGTATATTTACATATTTGTGGAACAGGCAAACTTCCCAAAATTTCTATACACCGTTATGATTTAAATGTATTAAAACAATTTTTTCATAAAATATTTTTCAGAAATGCAGCGCAGCCTAAGTAAAAATAAATCAGATCACTAATTTTTGATTAGGATCCAAATCTGCACTCAAAAAATGATTCTTCTTTTTTTACATGTACTAGGTCTACTGCGACTCCCATAAGCAGCCAAGAATAAAAAAACACAGTCCACGGCGCAGGTTTAGATTCTTCGAGTGCATTCTATAGTTTCAACTTTCAAGGTCAACTTAGCCCTTTATTCTTACGGGGTAGGTAAATCTAGTACCGGCCTGGGGTTAAGGCGGGCAGCGTTCATCTGTGTCGCAAGTGACAGGTAATACTGTCAGGTGACACTCCGCATCTCTGCAGTAGATTTCCCATAAAAAGCCATAGCATTTAACTATTTAACGCACATGTCGCTGCCGTTGTGGCCGACGACGACGAAGAGCGGATCCGGGAACAGGTTGGTGATCTCTCGTGCAATGTCGAGCGCCGTCTCCCTCTGGAACGGCGAGTGCATCACCGGCTTGACTCGTCTATCCGACGTCTCGAGTGACGACGCACGCAGTTTGGCCAACTCCGAGTGAATACCGAGGCTGATCGTTCGGAACTCGCTGCCGGTCAGGTTCACGTTGTTGTTGTTGTCGTTGTTACGGAAAAAACGCTTGTAGATTTCACCATACGAGATGTTCACAGCGCCGTTCTCCATTCGGAACTCTGCTGATTATTAATACACGACTGTTATATTATCAATCTTTAGTCACCGAAGAGCATGGTGCATACCGCAGACAGAATGAGAGACAGCAAAGAGAAAGAAAAAAAACGAAAACACGCGTGTAAACACATAACAGCAGTCTGCAGATTTGGGATTAACGTACAAAAACACTAACAGCAAGAAAATGCCTAGTGACTTAGTTGTTGCTTGTTGCTAGACAACAACTTTCAGTTCGAAACCTTTACGTCTAAGAGAAATGTTTTGTACAATATCACGCTGATTCGTGAACGCATAATAATTGTCAAACAGCTTAAATTTATCCAGCGAAGTACGTTTGTTCTTTTTTTATCAAGAGGAGACAATTATTATAAAGCATTTGGCGGTAAGATTATGTCGTGAATCACTAGCTGTGACAGGTTGTAACGCTTCCCAGGTCCCCTAACTGTATCAGGGAGGCCCGAGGTCGAAGCTCGTGATCCGCTGGCCGTCAGCAAATATGCACGCGAAATACGCGTCATTTTCTGCAGCCTTTTGACGTACGATGACCTTGAACTTCCACTTTAAAGTCAAAGATCAACTGCACTGGGAACGTTCGCAGTAATTTTTAGTTTTTCTACGTTTTCCAGCCAAGAGCCCGTATGGCGCAAACAGACGGAAGTTCGAGCAAGACTCGTATGATGTCGCCTATTAAGACGACTGCAGAATAAAATGTAACAGAAGGCTGATCATGACACTGCAAGCCAGCGATGTCGTGGTTAAAATAAGAAATTTGAGCTAATGCTCACGAGACGCGCGAAAGCCTATAGCGGTTCCGGTTCACTAGTTTAGCTAAAAATTGGGGTGTTTATGCTAAGTTAATACACAAATACCAAATTTTCTATCTGGATCGCATAACGATAGTTCCATGCAGCCGACGGTGAAAATTTGGTAATCCTAGCTTGCGCCGCTTTTGACTGATCCACCCGTGTGACGGACGGACGGACAGACAGACAGACGGACGGACAGAATTGCGATGGCTAAAACGCGATGAAAGCAGTAGCTGTTTTCGCGCGTAAAAAGTAGACGGGACAGAAAATTTCATTTTTCCGAGAGACACTGCAGATTTCCGACGGAATTACTGCGGTACACAGTTACAAATTTCTGACAGAAAAGATAATAGGTACTCAAAATTGCAATTTTGCCTTTAAAAGTTTAAATGTAGTAATTTACCCAACATGGGGTTTTAGCCTTAAATTTAGCATTTTTGAACGATAATTTTTCGACAACAAAAAGATTTTCCGATAATTAATTTTTTTCCAACAGCCAAAAATTTCAGGTAGGCAATTGCCCCTTACACCTCTGCCACAATGCTACTTGCTGCACTCGAGCAAGAGCATTCGGAAAACGGGAAGAGCGAGGAAGACCCGTAGCTAGGTGAAGGTAGAAATAATTATTGACCGTGATTGTGCAGTCGCCGGCGGCTGGCAGCGTGTAGAGGCTTGAGCACTGGCGTTGGCGTAGTGGCGATGCGTACAGTCTCCGCAGCGGCCACAGACTTCACGGCACGGTCAGACGACGACTACGCACGACCCGGACTGCCGGCTTGCCTTCTTCGTCACCGTTCACTGTAAGCCTACTTGGACGACCTGTCGCAGGTCTGCCTGTCTCCGTCACGTACGAGTAGCACTTGACGCCTGCACCGCAGCGCTGTTTCACACGTGAGTAGATTGCAGGAGACAGTTTTGCCGACTGCATCAGCCTGCAGCCAGCACTCGCCTGCGGTGAAAATGCTACCACACTTCAAAATTAACGACAATGTTAAAAACGTTTCAAGGTTTTAAATACAAAAAAAATCAATAATATTCTGCTATGCTCTGGGCGAAGATGATACATGATCCTTCTCCCTGCACGACGTTGTCAGGTCGCTCCTGCTTGGTGCCATAGCGTTGCAAGTAGAATTTTGCTACTAGCCTAAAACAAAAAATTTAATGTTTTATTGGACGCTCACAACGTGTAGCCTACATGTTCCTCAATTACCTATCACTGCTATTAGAAGAACTTTTAAAATCAGTTAAACTTGATGAAATTATAAATTTATGAAAGCCAGTGGTTTACTTATATATAGGCCATCCGCTATTAGATAATTACGTTGCGTACGCCTAAAATATCTACTGGAATCCGAAGTGAAAATAGTGCGATTGACCATAAATGTACCTTTTACCGAGCTTTTCCAGATGTTATCACTTCTCAGGTCGCGTGTTGTTTAACTTAACCTAACACGCCGCGGCGTCTGACGTCACCGTATTCACACTATCAGGCCTATTACGTCAACAGTATACGCTACTACGCTGCCGCTAAATCCTGTCATCGTCATTAATGACTATAAATGTAAAAAACTTACCAGTTTAAAACTCAGTGTAAGGACGACGTGACGATATATCAGTCCACTAAAACAGCAAAAATCTTTTGATTAACTACATGGTGCTATACATGCGGCGT
>Ga0056128_1005334_pt1 | contig 16178 bp, 10 predicted proteins | sample WorMetLIZISLAND2_FD_71113 | JGI IMG/M metagenome (GOLD analysis project Ga0056128, IMG submission 71113) | Marine gutless worms symbiont microbial communities from Max Planck institute for Marine Microbiology, Germany - Olavius geniculatus... ... | reverse complement strand
TTCAACATCGAGATCTCCAAGGTCACTGGACCGAACTTCACCGGACTTGTTTCGCCTAACGCAGGAGGAATCGCGGTAGATCAAGTAAAAATCCGATTTTGAATATCTTCATCCGTTTCGAAGATATTCGCCACCGAACTTCGAAGTCGTCCGAAATCGGGCCAAATTTTGCATGTTTTTCGCCCCCGAATTTTTTTTGGGGTGCACCCCCCAAAATTTTGGACCGGCATTATAAAATTGGATCCATTACATTAATTTCATGCCGGTCGGCCCACGCATCTCGGAGATCTCGCGAGGAAAGAAAAAATAAAAAACATCATGCGTAAAACAGAAGTCCTTCCAAAAACTATTGTTTTCGGGCGGACTAATTAAGACAGTTGACTTCTATATTCATGCATTTTACTTATCAAGCATTCAAAGCGTTTAGATTCTTCTTAAACTGGCAGTTCAATTGTAGCCAATACCAACAAGATTTTGGATTTTGTCAACAATGTTGTACCAACCAATTTACCCCAAAGTAGCTGCAAATTAGTTAAAAGAAGTTAAACTGAAAATTATTAGTTTAGTTAACCTGCGAAAGTAGTTGCTAACTAATAGCTGAATGAAATTTTCTTAGTGGAAATTTAGAAATATTGTAATTATTTTTAGCTAGCTGCCCATCACTACCTGCACGACAATGACGATGGCAGCCGAGTCACTCGCCACCAGATCGAACTGATCCAAGTTCAAGATCCTCTGCCGCCGATTGGCCGCCAGCATCGCCGCCCTGACCTCCGCAAGATTCCAGCCTGGGGAAACCCGCGGAAGTTCCGACGACGTAGACCAGGACGAGTTGGTCAGGTTTCGATGCCGATGCATGAGGTGTAGCAGCCGGGAACGTTTGCGCTGCAGGGAATTACCATCGCGGGTTTCCCCAATGTTGCCGGATGAGTTACGGAAGGCCAGTGAATCGAGCTGAAGCCGGTTACGTGCATCTATCGTGTCAGCAGTGGTGGTATCATCATCACGTAGTAGAATGCTTACATCTATCATTATGAAACCGACAGCCGATATGATGAACACAGCCTTGATGGCTCGCTTTGGCGTCACAAGTGGCATGACTCCGGCTACTCTGCACCAGAAAACATACCTGTATTCTATGACACTGTGTCTAGACAAAAACATCTTGGACATTTTCAATTGTAAGTTGAAGAAGGATTATCAGATATTAATTTTTTGGCATTAGTATTTCTGACACAACTGGCGATCAAATAACTGCTCAATTTTCCACAGCACCCACTGTCTGCTTCTGCACTACCTGGGGAAACCAAGCCAACAAAATATTGCAGATATTTCCCAGGTAGTGCAGAAGCAAACACTTGATGAGGTGGAAACTAATTGACGGCAAGTAGTGTCAAAAATGTTTGCAATTAAATTTATTAAAATCAGTCAATCCTTGTTAAAATCACAATCGATAATGTTACGGAGGCTTTTTGATGTATTTCTGTTCATTTTAACTCATATTTTGTTAGTTCTGCTTTCCCCAGGTAGTGCAGAAACAGACACTGTGTGAAGTGGAATACTGAACGATCGTTTGATGGCCAGCTGTGCCAGAAAAACTTGTACCAAAAATTATTGTAATTGGATATCCCTTCTCTAAGTGACAATTGATAACGTTCGGGATGTTTTTTTCTAGACATTGTGTACCGGTAGTAATAGAATTAGTAGTACTACAACTTGCAGGCAGTTCCTAATCAGAATCAGACTCTGTTAAGCATTGGATCAGCAGATGTGCGGATGTTATGTTGGAGCTAAAGCTTGAGTTAGAGATAGTGTTAACATTAAGGTTAAGTATACGTTTAGAGTTAAGAATAGTTACGATAGGGTTAAACTAATAAATTACTGCATAAATACATTGCTACCTCTTCTGACATCCACAGATCCGCAATAAACATTTTACCTGTAAAAATAAAAAATTAAAAAATGATGATATAGCTCTTAATGGGAAGCCCATCTCAGAGCTATGGAGCGTCACCTGCCGTATGAGATCACACAGTGTTACCTGCCGCCCGACACAGATGAACGTGCCCTGCCTTAACCCCAGCCAGATAGGCTGGTACTCGATTTGCCTACCCTGGAGGAATGGAAGGCTGAGTTGACCTAGGTGGCTGGTTACATACCGAGATGGTTTACCTGCCCGCAGACAATCACCCATCGCAGTACTAACCCGGCTCGGTGTAGAGTAACTTCGTTGACCGAACGAAGCGCGTTACCGCTACACCAAGCCACCAAGCTAGTCTTCCTATTCCGATAGTTGATAGTCCAACACTGCCTATACTGACATACAGGGTTAAGAATTGGGATGAATTGCTTCTTTGGCTTTGACCCAAACCATTATATTATTCGAACCACAACTGCAGATGTACTGTAACATAAATTGCTGGAATAGGAAATGCCAGAATAGACAACTGCTGGTGCCAGAATTGGAACCAGTACCTCAGTGTTTTTCAACCTTTTTGTTGCTGCAGAACCTTACGCAAGTGTGAAGATCACTCACAGATCAACGCATGGAGTTCCAGCAACGTATGCAAGGATGAAGCTATAGGGTGTCTACAGACTCATTTGCCTAGCAGGGCACTGAGAGCAGAGCCGTCATGAAGACGACAAAGCAGACAAAGATAACCAATATAAAATTTGACCACATTAGTAGGTAGCAGTATGCTATTGTATTTAACCAACACGACGGGCGAGGCGGTCGTCGATGGCCGCTTAGCCCCGCCACCAACCTAGAAAATTTATCACATGGACACCCTCAGAAAAGACGGGTTTACGTGTCTTTTTAATTTTCCTTTTGAGTTTTTAAAAAATTGAACTAACTAAGGAAATGGGCAAACGATGTCGTAACCATAATCCTAATCAATACGTTCTTTTTTTATTTTTGATAATGGCTTGGAGTTGAATAATGTCGTGCATAGGAAGCGTACACGTTATATTCAGTGAGTTTCTCGCTGACATTGTGTGCTTTATAAATTAAATTTACTTACTTACTAATAAAATTTAATAATATAGGCCTAAAATGCAAATACGCTAAAATTTTATCAAAAACAAAACTGATTCACCAGAGCAAGTCTATGCAAAACGACGCGTAGAAATGCAATTTTAAACAAAAAACGTTGATGCTGAGTATTTCTACGACATTGTCAGGCATGATTTCGCATGCTAGGTTATTTTTACTGGCCAGCTGCGGAACCCTTGGCAGACCCAAGGGTTCTGCGAAACCCCGGTTGAAAATCACTGCAGTACCTGCTACGACTACTATCTGCATGGATTGGTTATTTAAAAATAGTGGTTAGTAGGGACCACAGTTGTCTGCGGTCCGCGGAATTTCGACCCAAGATGCAAAATTTTCCCTTTGCCGTGGAATTTTGATATTTCCGCGGAATTTCACAGAATTTTGCAGAAGTTGAAAATTCACCAGCGATTATTACAATTTTTGACTTGATGATGTATTTTTGTCATGGAAAGAATCAACGCCGTGTCTAGAGAGCCAACAGTTGACCCTCTAGGCTGCGTACTAGGGGGCTGACAGTCGGCCCTTGCACTAGAGGCCCATCAAACTGCCCAGACAGGCGCCCTCACGGCAGCTAGCCACTGATGAGATCAACCTTAGCAAGGTACAATGCCAAGGTATCACGCCTTCATACCAGTCGGCCAGTCAAGCCTGGCAGCACTAGATTGGAATTCATAACCAATTTGGCAACCTTAATTTGGATGTACATCTGTGGCTACATAACTGTATGAAATATCCTTAAATTTGCACGCTAAAAACTTAATAGCGAACAAAACTGAATAAGCTGCAATAACTAACCCCAACCATAACTCTAACACTAATCCTAACCCCAACACGGGACTCATACACTATCGCACCTAACAGTGTTAGAATTAGGGTTAGGGTTAGTGTTAGGGTTAGTGTTAGATTAACCCTAACACTAACCACTAACACTAACCCTAACCCTAGAAAGTTACTGCAATAGTCTATCACTGTTAGGTGCGATAGTGTATGAGCCCCCCCACCCCAACTCTAGTCTTAAACCCTAATCTATCATAAGGTAAACACTAACCCTAAACACTAGCGCCACCTTTCTAATCTATGCCTAATGCTGGTGGCTGCTGCTGTCGGCCCTCTAGGCTGCGTACTAGACAACTGTCGGCCCTCTAGTACGCAGCCTAGAGGGCCGACTGTCCGCTCTCTAGACGCTTGGAAGAACTAAAATGAACTGCAACCCCGGACTTACCGTAAACGTCAAAAGACTGCACGATGAATCAATAAACATCAATAATATTTACAGCATAATCTTTCCCATCGATAAGCCATGCGGTTGGAGACGACATAGTCTCCCAAAAAGCCTATAAAATGCAATAAATACACCTAACATGACACATTCAAGATCAACAACCACAGGCTGTGACGTCACTGCACACACAATAAACATTATAATTTTTTACGGGACTTCGGCATAGCTTGCGACTTTATGTGGATGCAATTGTCTTGGAGAGAATATCGCTAGGAATTGCAATCCTGGGATAATCCTGGGATCCCGGCCGTTTTTGTTTATCCTTAATCCCGGGATTTCTGGATTACAAAAAATTGGTTAAAATTATACTTTTTGTGTGATAAATGACACAAATAAGAATTTTAGCCTTGTGATAAATAAAATATTTCATGTGCGCTAAAGTACTACTGCGTGTTGTGCACTGTAATTTGTATTTTAGCAGTCACCGTCGCTCTCTACAATTCAAATAGGCCTATACTTTCCGTGGGGGCTATGTAGGCCAATGCATTCTGAGTTGGATTGTGTAGTTTATATTTGTGTTCGCGTGATGGGTTTGATAAAATGTACTTAATAGTTAGTAGCTTAGTAGTCTTTTTTTTGTTCAGTAGGTTTAGTTTAGATAATTAAAACAGAAATTGTATGTGTTTAGGTGGCCAGCATTGTTGACCAGTATGGTTTTCTGGCAACCTGGCTCAGTTGTATTAGGCCTATATGTTATCAATTAGGCTACGTTGTATTTTTGTTTGAGCCAAATAAATTCCTTCTTCTTCTTCTTCTTCTTCTATAAAGCCTACAGGAAGGTCCAAAAAACGATGTTAAAAGATGTTTAAAAAAGCTGAAGAACTAAAGCAGTTTTTGACGCGCTATACAGTAATGCTGTATGGCGTCTTCAGCGCGGTTGTCGTCCGTCGTCGTCTGTCCGTCTGTCACGGATGTATTGTGGCTAAACGGTGCAAAATAAGCTTATGTTGCTATTGATCATTAATAAAAAGATCGCATACCGGTATTGGTTTTCAAATGACATGATAATCATTGACCTTGGATGACTTTGAAGGGTTATAAAGCATTACGGTATGCCAGTCGTGCTGTATTGTGGCTAAACGGTAAATCGTATGGGGTCAACGATAATACCATCGGATAGGGCGCTGGCAACTTCCTATAGTTTGTCAATAGTAACCAAGTTTCTATTTGCAGCGATTTGGTCGCAATTTTTGAATAAAAGGTTTCAAGCTATATGTAGCCGTATCTCGAAAACGATGAAAGATGTGGCCAACGTTACTACTGATCAGCGATCACTAATAAAAAGTGGCATATTGCCTTTTAAATGACATAAAATCATTGATCTTGGATGAACTTAAAGGTCAGTTCTGCGACAGAAACTGTATAGGCTGTAGCGCGTTCTCCGTAGAGACAGCTGGGCTTTTACAACACACGGTAGATAAATTAGGCTCGTCGTCGATGCTGATTTTAAATGGAAGCTCGTAGTTTTGTAATTAAAACACCTCCAATTCCATCTAGATACTTCGCGCATGTGGCAAGGATGGGCGACTTGCAAGACAATGATCAAAAAGCCCTAAATACCTCGATCCGAGGGCTTCCCAAGGACTGGTGGCGCCGCCCAGGACGCTTACGTCACACCTGGTTACGGACCCTGGAAGCTGATCTCCTGCCGCTCAACCACGGACTCAACTCGGCATAAAGACTCGCACAAGATCGAGAACGGTGGAGGCAGCTCCAGCCTGAGTGGGCATGCTCGTGATGTGCTGATGATGAATTCCATTTATAGCCTGATTACCTCGCTTCTGCATATGGTTTTGCCGTTGCCATAAACTGTAGTTATTGCACGCAACAGTCGATTTGCTGCGCGGACAAATTCGAGTCCCATAAATTATTCCGTCAGTAATAACAATAACCATAATGATAATAATGATAATTTGTATGTGACTTATGTGAGCGCTGTAAGCCCATGTCGCTATTCTGATCAACACACGCAAAACCTATTCTGAATTCTGCCATACAAACGGCCGGAGTCTGCAGGGTGCAGTTAAAAAAACCTTCTTAAAAATATTTAGTCCTAACATTTTTACAAGTGCGCAGTAAATTTGTGCAACATTTTTAAGAACAAAGTTTTGCTACAAAAAGTAAGTTTTCTGCAGCAATACGTCCGTTTAAAAGTTTGCTTTCGGTCTATAGTGTGTTACTGTTTAGTGAAAATGTTGTCTTAGACTTATGGCTGCTATTTTTCTGCATTTCAAACGCGTAGTATGTTTAAGAAAACTTTTAAAAGTCGTTTGTAGTCTAATTTATTTGTCTGCGCAGTTGAAAATATCGTTTTTTTATTCAACGCTGCGCGTGCTGTTTCTGTTTCGGAATGATTGACTGAACAATGAAAGATCAGATGACAAAGTTTGCATCGATAATAGCGGCAGTTTACGTCCAGAATAGTGGTCTAATCTCTGAAAATTTAGTAAAAATAGTGAACGGCACCGTATCTGATGATATTTGTTTAAGATGGTCTTTTTCGCTTCGCACTGTGTTATAACGAGGCGCCAGCTATAGGCTGTATAGGCCATGCATGGGACAAATAGAACCAGATTGTAACATCAGCTAGGCCTAACTGATTTAGTTCTTCATACGCCTATAAGTTTAGATCCGGTATAGCGGTTACGTTGTGTCGGTAGAATACGCCCAGATCTCTTTTTCGCGCTGATAGTCGGTCATTTTTGTTAGTAGGCTACTGTAAGATTATGATCATTAATCTATAGACAGAACGATCATAAAATTATCAATATGCATCTTCTGTTCCCAGCTTGGCTCTCGCTGGTCACACTGGCAGTACATGGCATCACGAAGATGAACGGACAAAGTGCAGGTATCTATTATTCATGCACAATCTTTATTGACAATCTATTGACAGCAAAAATAATAGCCTAAGTAATAATAGCAACAATTTTGTTAGGGAAATTTTAAGAAAGTTTATGCCGTCTGTCGTTGAACTGTTGCGATCTGACGAAGTCATTTTTCTGACTTTTTTGGACTGCACTTCATCTACGATAATTTATATCGAGTGGACTTAGTCTTTGATGAACCAAACTAATGTTTGTATTACTCAAACGTAAAAACGTAAAGTCCTTCCCGGATCATAAGGCCCCTAGAGCGGTGCAGATCTTCGTTTTCTTAGCCCTGAGCCAGACACCAGCTTACACTGCAAGACCACAGAGACGGGGCTAGTGCAGTCTAGCTGCTTTAGCGCATAAAAATCCCGGATTGATTGATTAATTGATTCGACTGTGGATCATTTCAGACACGTACGTCAAGGGGACGGTATACATCGACCGTGAGACGAACGAAGCGTCATTCAGTCAGGGCGTGATGGACCGCGAACACGGCACCGCCTACGGCTACTATGATAACTCTATGAACGAGACCGGGCTGGCCGTGCTGGAAATACAAGCTCGACAGCCCGCCGCCTCCGCAGCTGCTGCTGCTGACACGGTGCGTGATAACAGACGTCTGATGTATGCCGCCGGATATCTGGAGGGAACTCTCACCGCAAGGTCTGATCCGGGTAATGAAGTTAATTAGAGTTGATAACAATAAAAATGCAATAGATCATTAAAAAATCCTGTGCTGCCGGTTGCCGTCTGTTTTTAGAAAAAAAACTTGCGTCCCTAGAATTTTGGACCTTTAAAAATATTAGCGCATTATTAGTAATATTAGTTTGTTCTCAAATTTTTACTGAAGAAAAATCTGTTTACATTTGGTCTGTAATACTGTAGTATCTTTACTTTAGTTCTAATATGTATAATTTAGCCTGTCAATTTGTTTTGTATAAGTTACGTAATATTGCATGAAATCTCACTATATAAAAATAAAAATTGTTAAAAATGTGGACCCGTTTTTGCCCGCTGCAACCCGAAGCGTAATGTTTTTGAAGCTTAGTTAACTTTGAGAAAAGTAACAGTTATTGATCACTAATTTCTTTAATTAAGCATGACAAGAAATGCATGATTTTGTTTAGCAACTTTTTCAGAAATTTTGACTTTGAATTTCTTTTTTTCCTTGGGGTCATCTAAATTCGTCGAATGCTTTAAGCTGCTATCACGCATTACTGTATCGCATCTTAGCGTTAATTGTAGCGCTCGGTATAGCAGCGTCACCATAGCGTGTATGGGACTGCAGTCACTCTGAGAAATCGCTTTCTTTCCGCCACCGGAAATCGGACGCTGGCCTTGGAATATAAGCGGTAAGACTGTGTGTCTATAATCCGGGGGATTGATAGTTCAAAAATGTATAGTGCAACACGCATTCTCACTAACTCTAACTCTCACTCTAACTCTAATTTTAACACTAATCCTACTTTTAGTTGAGAAGAAATGTGAATATTGTGTCAACGTCTGTAGAAGTGTATGAGAAAGAACCCTAAAACTTTCGGAATATCGAACCTTCGGATTACCGAGCTGTTTCCGGGTGGTATGCACATACACGGTCGGCCCACCCTTACGACGCCTGGGTTTTTTGCCAACGCAAGATACCCCGTTTAATACCCCGTTTACACGATCAAGCAAACATCGAGCAATCATCGAGCAAACATCCAGCAAATGCATTCAGAACACACGTGCACGACGTGTGCTCCAATTGCTCGATGTAGATGTTTGCTTGATGATTGCTTGATCGTGTAAACGGGGTATAACAGGGAGATCTGGCAGACGTACTTGAATCTCCGCGCGTTCCTGGACGATGGTCACTTTGACTTCGATCGAGCGGCAGCGTACCTGACTGAGCAGAACAAGTGGATGCGTTCTATGATGGACAATCACCCGAGCGGCGAAGCTGACTACTGGAGACATGTTTCTTATATTGCCGCTCAGTTTGACGGGCTTTACGATGGATACCGAGCCGCCGCACCGCCACACTCGGTCTGTAAATGCGTTGACTCGAAATGTAAATGTTTGTCTGTATATCAGGCGTAAAAATATGTGCTTTCAGTTGCTGCCTGTCCTCGGCATTTTCTGTTTCCAGAGTGTTCGTTCGTCCGTCCGTGCGTGAGTCCGAACAAACATTGTTAGCAAGATATCTTGAGTATTTGTTGACGGAATTTGACAAAACTTTCGCTTCTAACGAACTTTGAAACAAGATAAACGCGTCAAATTTTGGGGTCAAAAGGTCAAGGGTCAAGGTCACCGTGGGGTCAAATGTGCTTTAAAGTATACTTTTTGCCTTGCTAGCACGATATTTCGAGTATTTGTTGACGGAATGTGACCTAACTTTTAAGACTAACGGACTTTGGGGCAAGGATAAACGCGTCAAATTTTGGAATGAAAAGATCAAGGGTCAAAGTCACGGTGTAGTCAAATATGTTCCAAAACTCGGCCTTGTAGTTGTCACTTGTTGGTGGAGGCATCATAGTTGATAAAATCGTAATCATCGTTTAGTTTTCCGTGAGTTTAGTTGGCCCATTCTGTATGTACTTATGGACATGTACACTGTGTTCAGAAGAAAACACCTCCTTACATTTTCTTTTATATCTCCGTGGAAAATGTTTAGATTAACATAAAATTTTCAGAGAATGTATGGTAGAAAACTGGTATTCCATCAGTGTAAAAGTTAAGTATTCGTTGTTACCACTGACGTCATGCTTACGTCATATTTTGGTGTTTGTAAATTATGGGTTTTACCGTTGAAGAAAGACATTTGATGAAATATTAAAACACGTAATATAATCACTGTGATGACTAAACCAAAAAGATGCGAATTTGTCACGAAGCTTTTCATAGTGAACTGTTTCTGTAATTTATTTTCTTGACTGAGTGCGAGATCTTCAACTTTGTTGAAGTTGGCAGGTGTACGCACACTGCGTCACTGCGTGGATGACCACTTGCCCGCTATCAGTCGAACGGCTAATGCCGGACATGTTATTTTTTCATTTAAAAGTTTTATTCCATCAATATTTAATTCTCTGTCCATTGTCCAGAAACATCTTCACAAACTTGCAGCTCCATTACTTTTGCTGACTCACAAACATTTATCAATGTATGTCTTCAACCCATAATTTATAAATACAAACATATGACATCAGCATGACATCATCGGGAACAAATAATACCTAACTTTTGCATCGATGGAATACTGGTTTTTCTCCTAAACATTCCCTGAAAATTATGTTAAAATCTAAACATTTTCCGCGGAGACATTATAGAAAACGTAGGGGTTTTTTCTGAACACAGTGTAGAGACCTATTGTGTTTTTTGCAGGAAACGGGCGTGTTCGTAATTCAGTTGCTAAACGCCTACCCGGATCAGTTTGACATCAAACACGTTTTGAATCCGCAAACGCGCCTCAATATGAACCGAATGTCTACGCAACAGATCAAGGAATATCTCATTCTTAACGGACACTGCTCAGCTCTGGTGAAGGTAAACCTGTGAAATTCGTGATTGCATTGGCCTATTGGAAATTTCCTGCTTATGAAAATAAGCCTATGCTATTAGGTTAAAAAGATTTGTAAAACTGTCATTGTTTGCTACGATTGTGAAAAAATAATACAATGTTTTTGACGTAAGGCGTAGGCCTATTTTCTTAAAATGTGTAAATCTGTCGACTAAAAATAGGCTTATTCTAGGAAAAAAGTGGTAACTGACTTTCTGCGTAATGGCGTATAAATCAGACATATTTTAAATGTTTTGTACATTTGTCGTAACTATCCAGAGCGTATTCAAATACATTTTTATTAATATACTTTTCGTGTTTTGTTTCTCTAGATCCTTTTCTTACTTTTTCAATTAGCCTTTCGTTGAGCCAGTTCGCTGAGCGAAATCTAAAGCTGAACGCCAAAGTCTGTACGCCTACTTATACTAAGACGGTGACCGTAGTTTAACTAAACTTTGGGGTCTAGGTGTGTACTTAGATTATACTTTTGGACTTAGATTTTCGCCGAACTTTTTTGCTGAGCAAAAACTTTGGACTTTGACTGAAGCTTCCGCTTAGCCAAAGGCTCAACAAAATCACTTCACTTTTTGGCTTAAGTACACTGTGTCTCAAAAAAAACATCCCCGACATTTTTGACTGTAACTTGGAAACCAGCTATCAGATTTTGATAATATTTCTGTGTGAATAGTCTTGACAAAACTTGCCATCAAATGACCGTTTAGTTTCTTACGTCACCTAACATTTGTTTCTGCACTACCTGGGGAAAACACAACCAGCGAAATATCACTTTTTTATCCAATGCGATATGACTGCTAAATTAACATAATGCGTAAAGACACATTTTGTTCCCATTTCTGACATTTTGGCTGACAATTTATCCAGTTGTCCATTTTTTAACTGACTGTAGTAAAATCGCTTGAAGTAGTGGCCCACTATGCGAACATAGGCAAGGAGACGTTCTCTCCATTCATTGAAAGCAGTATCGATAAAGTTCTGCTTCAGACCAATCCAGGCTCTACCAGTCGCTTCTTGACTTTGCAAACATTTCTAAACTTCATCTAATAGACACACTGCTGCACGTAAGTTAAACCTTGTAATAGACTGCAGTTGGGCCCACAGATCAGGATAGATGGAATTTATTGACAGTTTTTGATTCATTTTAACACGTATTATGTTTGGCCTGCTTTCCCCAGGTAGTGCAAAAGCAAACTTTGGGTAAGGTAAAAACTAAAACACTAATTTAATAGCCAGTTGTGTTGGAAATATTTCTGCCAAAAATTATTAAAATTTGCTAATCTTTCTTCAAGTTACGGTCGATAATGTCGGGGATATTTTTTAGGTTTTCTGTTTATTTCAACACATATTTCGCTTGATCTGCTTTCTCTAGGTAGTGCAGAAGCATACATTTGTGAGGTGGAAAACTAAACAGTTATTTAATGGCAAAATGTGTCAAAAATTTTCCTACAAAAAACTATCAAAATCTGATAATTCGTTTTCAAGTTACAGTCAAAAATGTCGGGGGTGTTTTTTTGAGACACAGTGCATGTACTCGGACAGAATCTAAGCCCAGCGAAAGTACGACGTAACTAAACTGGCATAGTTTAGTTTTTGACGAACTGACCAATGAGCAAGCAGGGCGAGCTCATTAGTCATTGGTTGACGTGTACGCGCACGTAACTATAGTCACGTAGGCACCGACGCCGTTAGACAGTGCCTACTGTAATGCATTACTGCTTGCTTTGTACGCATATGTAGTGAAAAAGGAAAGTCATCATTTTATTTGTGTCGCAACTGACAGGTGACGCCCGGCTACGAGAATCTATTTATAGCTCACAACACGTGGTTTACTTACCAGGCGATGATGCGTATCTACAAGCATTACCATCTCAACGTCCGGGACACTGCCACCGCAGCAACGAGCACGTCATTTCCCAGCTATCCAGGTCTTAATTTTATCATCATTTTGTCTGCGTATGTGTGTGGTGGCCTACAGGTAACGCCGGGCTACAAAAATCTATTTATAGCTCACAACTCCTGGTTCCCGTACCAGGCAATGATGCGTATCTTCAAACACTATCATAGTGTGAAAACATTTGCAGATAGGTACAAACGTGTTGCTTATCATAACAAGCACTAGTCACGGGATTTTTACTTTTATCAACATCGATGACTTTGAACGACCGTGAACCCCCAAGAGGAGTTTTTTAGTAATTTTTTCGCAATTTTTGACTGCAACGCACATTTCAAGAGTGAATTGCGATGAAAGATCTGAACCTGCGTATGAAATGTTCAAATTTTAGTAGTCCAAGTGCAGATTTTTTTTAGGTTCGAGGAGGCCTGCGCACGCGAGCGTAAAAAGGGGTACCGACTCAACTCAACTCAACTGTTGCTTTGAGTCGCGTCGGCGATGTACGTACGAACAAGGGCACATTTAAACCAAACAGCCTTGTCAGCCACATCACCAGAAGAGCCTCCACCTTTTTTCTTCTTTTTCTCCCATTTTTTCTTGCCCTCTTCTTTCCTCTTTCTTAGACTTAAGACCCCTAAATTGTAACTACGAAGTCTGGGGAGTTCCCTTAGCGGGGTTTGGGGCGCAGCCCCAGCCAAAATCGAATTTGGTGCATTACAGGCCAAAATATGAGGTGTGTGGAGATCTTTAATAACAATGGTAGGCTCTATTACAATTTTTCTTTTGATTTTGACAGTGAAATAATTTTGAACATCGGTTTATATTTGATGAAGTTAAGTTAAAAGGTTAAAAGTTAAAGGTGGTGTTATAGTTCTAATTGGAAGCCCATTTCAGCGCTATGGAGCGTCACCGGCCGTAGGGGATCCCACAGTGTTACCTGCCACCCAACACAGGTGAACGCGTCCCGCCTTAACCCAGCCAGACAGGCCAGTACTCGATTTACCTACCCCGGAGGGATGAAAGGCTGAGTTGACCTAGGTGGCTGGTAAAATACCAAGTTGGTTTACCTGCCCGCAGGCAGTCACCCATCCCAGTACTAACCCGGAGTAGAGTAACTTCGTTGATCGAATCAAACGCGTTACCGCTAAGCCGCGCCATTTTGGGGCCAACATGTATACTGCTGTGTATTAACTTCATCATGGCATGCACGTGTTAACCTGTAGGACTGATCGAATCAATGGACGACTTTTACCAGATGAACAGCGGTCTGGTGGTAATGGAGACGACGAATCATGTACTCAACAACGACCTGTATAGCCTGATCACGCCGCAGTCCCTGTTCTCCGGCCAGAGGGTTCGTGTGGCCAACATGATGGCGAATTCAGGCGAACAGTGGTACTACATCGTCAGCAAATACAACTCCGGTTTGTCAAAATAATTGTCAAAGTTTTTCTGCTGCGCCAATGACGTTGCCAAAAGTTTCAATATCATGGCTAGGGCCCACAGTTTCCCGCCGTAAATTTTGCCAAATTCCGCGGGTCAGTTCGCAAAATTCCGCAGCCCTCAAGCGCCAAAATTGTCCAAATTTCGCGGCTTTCCGCGGCCTTCCGTTTGTGCGTAAACTAAGCTTTATTCTGTTAAAAAAAACTTCAGTTTTGGATGCTGCCATGGCGCTTAGTTATGCTAGCAACATACAAAGGAAATTATCGATCTTTTTTTCAAAAGATCAATTTGTCAATTAGTCGCATTGTGTTCATTTACGTTTATGCCGTATATTTTACGATGGTATCTATTAGTAAGGACGCAGTTTTAGGCAGAAAAGAAAAGAGGAAAGACTGGAGGAAAAAAACTAGAGAGGACTGGAAAGAGGAAAAAAGGAAGGGAGGAGAAAAAGGAAAGGAGAAGGGCATCCGATTTGGGGAAAGGTTGCCTCATGGTGCTGAGGGAGGATGGGCGCCCCTGTTTGTGTGTTTTGGAAAATAATCTGTCTGTTTGTTTCCGCAGTGTATTGTTTAAGAATATTTCGGTTTCCTGCAGGTACGTACAACAACCAGTACATGATCGTGGACGTGAAGAAAGTGAGACTTGGCTGGGAACTGGAAGACGGCACGCTGTGGGTCGTAGAACAGATGCCCGGCGTGGTCGTCGGCGACGATCAGACCACCATTCTACGCGCCGGTCTGCTTTTACTTACTTACTTACTGTCATAACATATAGATGATGGCTTAATGTCAGTGTATAGTCAAGTGGGCCCAGGGGGCGTAGGTCCCTAATGGCCAGGCACATTTTTGTTAAACAAATATATTAGGGACTTAGAAAAATAATGAAAATTGTTGCCACCAGATTTCGTGTTTTAAGACTGTAGTGCACCAAGTTCAATTTTGGCTGGGGCTTTGTCCCACACCCCGCTGAGGGAGTTCATAGCGATCCCTTAGCCCCTTAGCTGAAATATTTTGGCTTTAGCCTTACGACTGAGAAAAGCGAAAGGAAGAAGGAAAAGAGAAAAAACAGAAAAGAGGTACCCCCTAAAAAGTGGTTATTTTACTGCTATTGGCTCGTGTAACGTGAAAACGGTTGCAGATAGGTACATACATGCTACGCTGGCGACGGGCTTTTTAGATTTATTAACATCGATGAACTTGAACAACTTTGAACTTTCCAAAAAGGGGTTTATAGTGAATTTTTCACAATTTGTGGCTGCAGCGCACATTTTAAGAGTGAGTTGCTACGAAATGGCTGGCGGTAGACCAAGACAAACTGAGTAAAAAATTTTTGTCATTAAACGCAGATTTTAGCAATTCAAGTCTCGACCCTCTAAGTTCAAGGAAGCCTGAGCAAGGAGGCCTGGAATTTTGGAGCCTTTGCGAAAGCGAAAGGGGATAGAAAGAGAAAGAAAGAGGCAAAAAAGGAAAAAGATGGAATGAAAGGGATGAAGTGGAAAGAATTTAATAGAAAGGGAGAGGAGAAAAAAGGAAGAATAGAGGGGAAGCCCCCAATTCACATTTTTGGCTATGCTTGATGTAGCGAATATCGTGTTGGTCTCGATTAGCAAAGCTAATCTATGGCGGCCACGATTGATATCTGGATAGGTGACCGTCTTTTAAACCAACGTAAAGGCCAACTCAGCCTTAAATCTCTCCGGGATAAGTAAATCGAGTACCGGCGCGCGTGGCTGGGATTAAGGCGGGGTGCGTTTACCTGTGGCAGGTGTGATCCTATATGGCAGGTGACGCTCCGTAGTTCTGAGGTGGGTTTACACGCTCACCTTTAACCTTTTAGCCGAACTGTGTAATTTCCCAGCCAAATAAAATTAATTGTCTCAGCCGTATCTGATTGCTGCTGCTAATGCTGCTGCTGCTGTTGCTGTTTACAGTACATCCTGTAATGGCGGATATCAATCAATCTTTAATCAATCTTTATTTGTCCAATAAAACAATTTAAAACATGCAAATGACAATGCAGTAGGACCGGACAGTGAGACTAAAAGTACTGAACACTGCCCTTAATACACAAGTACAGTCAGATAA
>Ga0056128_1005333_pt1 | contig 16179 bp, 9 predicted proteins | sample WorMetLIZISLAND2_FD_71113 | JGI IMG/M metagenome (GOLD analysis project Ga0056128, IMG submission 71113) | Marine gutless worms symbiont microbial communities from Max Planck institute for Marine Microbiology, Germany - Olavius geniculatus... ... | reverse complement strand
GGCATCCATTGTAAGACTATCTACACCATGTACCACAGGCCAGTGTGCAAAGCTGTAGTTGAAATCGTCCATCAAAATAAAATGAAACTTCGATTCACTCAGTTCATTAATCAAGTTGCGTATTGCCTCATGGTTCGCTGTTCCATAAATATCATTATTTGGGGTCCGATAGCACACTCCAATATAGACGAGATCGTTTCTAGAAGTTTGCAACTGACACCACACTTGCTCGGGCATCTCACCTTTGTGCTGGTTGCTCGTGAAAGGATCGCAGTTTTATTTCACCAATACACATGGAATACCCTACCTCAGATACAGCTTCAGGGAAAATATTGATTGGTTAGAACATGTGCAGTGAAAAGCAATTAGAATGATATACGGATTATATTGTATAATTATTTTGTTTTAACTAACGATAATTCTAGCGGTAGATCGGCGATCTTGCTGTAAGCACTGGAAAATTGCTAGAGGTAGATCGGGTAGATACATTATTGGTAAGATAGTAGAACATATATGCTTGGTAGACATAGAAAGTCTATAAACCATGCCACAACATTGTCGTGTATTTAAATCAGGCTTATTCGGTATTATAGGCCTATCAGAGTGCATCTCAAGCCAAAGCTGCTTTTGTGACACAGACTTAAAACTATTGTGTTTTTGAATAAATTTTATTTAATGCTTGGTAATTGATAACATTTCAGTTCCAACTACAGTCTCAGCAATGCAGTGTAAAAAATGTGGCTGCATTTTTACGTTAACAACGAGATAAATCTAATTAGGTAAATGGCGATCTACCGCTAGTAATTTTCTCCTCTCTAGTGCGAGATCGCCGATCTGCTGCTAGCACTGACCTTTAACTAAAGTAGTCTGGATATTTTTGTTGTAGATGTGTTGATAACTGTTGAGCACGTGAAAGATGTACTCAGAATTGAAGTTCAGAAGACTGATTCATTACTGCTGTCAGTTGACAGGTATTCACATGAGGAAACACAAAACTGATTTACAGAAAATTCGATTTTACGTTTACATGCTATTTTTGCTCTGCAGCAGATTTTGATGCGCCAGTGGTCCATACTTTCTACACTATCTCAATCTCGTCACATGTATGCTTTTGTTTTCTGTACATTCGGCCAACAGATCTTATTTTGGCTGAATTCATTCTAGCATGTCAGTTTCTTTTGCACACTTTATTTTCTGGTTTAGAAATTTATGTATTGTATATGAAACAATGTGCATCTTTTGATTAAAACTGCTTATTTTTTCACTTATTTGCAATTCTGTTTGACAGCAATGTTACGTTTTCATCTCCAGTAGCAATTTGTCGCTATTTGGCTCGAGCTGCCATATCAGCCAGTTCTCAGATGTCGCTCTATGGTGCCAGTATCCTTGAACAGGCTGAGGTTTGCGGACATTTATCATTTGATATTTTGTTTTCCAGTTGACAGTTTAACTTTTGATTGCTAATTAATTGGGCCTTACTATGCTGTTGCATCATTAGTCATCACTTTGTAAATATAATGTCGAATTATCATTATTTATTAGAGTCATATATGTATTCTAAAGTCATAATAGCCATAATGTATGATTTACAGAAAGTTGGAACTTTTTTACTCGGTTGTCTCTGTAGAATTTGTAATGTAAGTTAAGTGCAAAAGCGGTGTGCACATTAGTGATGTTTAAGTGCAATGTTTGTTAAGTATTTTAGCCAGTTGTGTGAGTGTGTTACAGTAGACAACTGTTACAGTGCTGTAAATCAAATGGCATGTTAACCGGTGTGAACAGTGTGTTTGTGCTAATGTCTACTTCAGTGCAGTATAGTAGCAGAGTCATTGGGTGACTTTGAATTTTGCTTAGATCTAAGTTTTAAACTATAGTTTTAAACCAAACCTTAATCTGGACTCTAAAGTTTGGTTTTAAACCAATGCTCAGATTAACTTCTGTTTTAAACTCGGTTTAAACTTAAGTTTCAAACCGAAAACCTACTTCCTTGGTAACCTATAAATATGCAGACGATACACAGATACACAGATATTATATATTATATGACAAAGAGACCAAAGTTACCGAGCGAATGCAAAAGGCACGAAACACCCGAGCGCCGAGGAGCGTAAAGTTTGCACCATCAACCTGACGACGCCACCGGATGTATTCTAAGGCTAGCTGGTGAATCTGTCTAGCACTCAGATGCATTGAAAGAAACTCATCTTCATCAGATAAACATGATTCGCGCTGTACATTAGGCGCACGTCGTAGACGATTGGGCCCTAGAATGCCGGCAGCAATAGCAATTGCTGGGTAAACAAACACCATCTTGTTTTCGCTAAATCGACAGTTAAAGTGGTTTTGGTTTTAAACCAAACCTAAAGACTAGTCCTTAAGAAGAAATGCCTATCTCGATGCATTACAGAGATCAGGTTTGAAACCGGATTGTTCTGATTAAGTTTGGTTTCAAACCGTATTATGTTCGGTTTTAACTTTGGTTTCAGCGGAAGCGTTTGGTTCAAAACCCTACTTAAAACCGAATTTAATCGTTGCTTTAAATTTTGCATTAGTTAGGTTTTAAACCAAGTTTTGGGTCTAAAACTATAGTTTAAAACTTAGGTATAAGCAAAATTTAAAGTCACCCATTGTGTCATTGTGATTGCGTGGGCAGATCGACAGCTGGTTGGAGTTTAGCACATTGTCTCTCAGCTGTGAGAAGGACTTCCAAGATGCTCTCGAGTATCTCAATCAGGCACTTGCACCAGCAGCTTATCTTGTTGAACATTCAGTTTCCATTGCTGATTTTGCTGTCTGGGCAGTTTTGCATGGTAATTATTACAGTGTTGTTGTAGTTATTGTTGTTGTTGTTGTTGTTGTTGCATTGATGATGATCTGACCAGTCCATCAGGCAATGCCTTTATGGTGAGGTGAATGCTAACACGTTTGAGTAATCTTGAAACTCGTCTGAGACATCTGCAGATTCCGCAATATAAATAATGGCATTCTCCTTTTCGCTTTAGGCATGAACAAAGTAAATGTTTAGTTTTCTGTCTCCTTTCGACTGCCACAGTTTGGGCAAGTGGTGGATGATACCGGCTAATGAAAACATTCCGTGTGTTGGGAGGTCATTTGGAGTGATCTCTGAATGTGAGTGGTTAAAAGTTGTAGTTGTTATTGTGTCTAGAGAGCAGTAAGTTTCAAGCTCTACTGGCGCAGGGTCAAGCTCCAGTACACGTGGCACGCTACTTCAACTTTCTGTCAGCACAGCCCAAGTTTGCAAGTGTGATTAGCGCCTGGAATGTGGTCGAGAAAGCTTCGGCCATTGTGCAGGTGCGGTGGATTGATGTCAGTTCTAAGTGCTTAGTTTATTTACGTGTAGTTAACGTTTCTACATTGTGAAGTTAATTACATGATACTTGATATATGCACATGTGTGCAATGACGATGCATGTGTTACTGCTATTTGCTGCTATTGATGTGTCTTTTACTGTGCGGTGAAGGAAAGGGCCATCTGGGCCAGTGGCCCACTTCTTTTTACCATAACTTACAACATAACTAGAATTGATAGTGACCAAATAGTGCTGTGACATTATATAAAATGTCAGATGTTTTAGTTATGGCCTTATTTTAAGTTGTTTGTGGGTATAATTGTGGTATATCTGCCAAAAATTATGAATCTGGTAAGCAATGCTAAGCATGTGTCCAGAGTTGTAAGGTGGGCCTACTGCTGCTTAGTATATTTGTGTATATACATACTTGTGGTGTGTATACTAAGTTTAGGAACCAGTTGTGCAAATGCACTTTTTTCAGTTAACAGTACCAGCAAGCTGCAGCTGCAAAAGTAGACTTGAAATTTCACTAGTATGTGAACTGTGTCAATTTGCATTGACCGTGCTGACAGGCTGGTCAGAAAGATCGCAAGGAAGAGGGCAAGTTTGTGGAGCTGCCTGGAGCTGAAATGGGAAAGGTTGTTGTACGATTTCCACCTGAAGCCAGCGGGTATATAAACACATTGTTTAATTAGTAATGGGTTTATTTATATTTTTGCCAGCTGGACACCAATCCAGCATGTTACAATAGATATGCCATTCAGATGTCGCATCTCACAACTGAAGGAGAATGAAGGATTGGTGCCTGTTCATTATTTTTATTTACATGTGGATCACTTAACACTGTTAAGAGGTCAAGAATGAAAGCCGTACCAAGTTTACATTTGCGATAGAGGTTTCTTATACCATATCCACTCATCATACAGTTAGCCGCATTTACGCAGACATGAGTACAAGTACGATTCTAGATTTCGGTTTACGAGTGAGTGCAACAGTATCTTATTACGTCTGTAATAATTTTACTAACCATGCACATCTGACAGTGAACAATTGAACAACGAGGTAAGTTCTGATATCGTGTATGAGTCACTGCTTGTATAAACTAGAAAGCAGTCAGAGCTCGCAGACCTCCACCAAGGCAATGTTGTTCGCTAGGTGGCATCACCATCTTCGGTTTTGCAGTGGTTTTCCTTATGCCCCATTGAAAGCAATGGTAACAAAAATTTCAAAGTGATCCAGAATCCAGGATTCTTTCCGGATCACCCCAAAATTGAATCACTGGTAGTTTGTGCCATTTCCGACATACCCTCAAAATTTCAGAAAGATCCATCCATAACTTTTTTTAGTTATCTTGCTAACACACAGACAAACAGACAAACAAAGTCTGGCAAAAACATTACCTCCTTGGCGGAGGTAATTAAGTTAATGCTATTTATGTGTCATTTACTTCACAGGTAACCTGTACTTGTACCAATGTAGATGGCCGCCATTGTAATACACACAAACTCGTGGTTACTGGAACCCGTATATAGGTACTTGGACTCGCACCTGTGTTTATGTGAATGCACCCTTAAAGAGTGGAAGTCATGTCATCTTGGCTATCATTGAGGCTGCTCTGGTTGTCAGGTGTGAATCGACAGGATCTGAGTTTTCAAGCATTGTTGAAATGGATCGTTGATTTTGCTACAAGACTGAATGATCGAATGATTGATTGACTTGACTGTTTACTCGAAATCAATTGTTTACTTAGTGCCACTGAAAACAGTTCTAGGAAAATTTTGTATGGGAGAATTATTTTGGAACTGCCCGTTCACTGCCAATATGCTGTCAGTCAAAATAGGCCTACAGCTCATTATACTGTGAACATGTAGACACAGTTGGAGATCGGTATGATATGATATGATAGTGTGAATGATTTGCATTGGAAAAGAAGGCAAGCTGCCAGTTTAATTTAGCGCATAAACTAAAAAGAACTAAAATTTTTAATGGAAATCAAATGAGAGAAACTGAAATGGAAGTACTATTATGTAAAACATAAAAGTTCAGAAACAGATGATTTATGAGAGAGATGGGCCTGGCACTGGGTCAAATGAAGCTTGCTGCTGTGTTTGCCATGTGTATTGTAAATGCTGTGCTTTTCAGTTATCTGCACATTGGACATGCAAAGGCTGCACTGTTGAATCAGTACTATCAGCAGGCTTTCCAAGGCAAACTGATAATGAGATTTGATGACACCAACCCGATGAAGGAGAATGCAGAGTTTGAGAAGGTTTATCTTGTTTTTTTTGCATATGATATCTAAATGACATCATTAGTAACTGTGTGACTTTTAATCCTTAATTTTGATTTTTAATTCTGATTAGTATTAGTATCGCCATTTTAATGGGAAAATGTGACTGTGCATTTTAACCATCGTAAGTGTCACTGTTATTGTGCTGTTTGTTTTTATAATTATGGAAAAATCATTTAACCATTTATGTTACCTGACAGAGTCAACATTTCGCTCTCCTTCTGCATTCTGCATACAGCATGATAATTACTTGTTGGAGACTGAATTATTTCTGGCATTATTAGTTTTTTTTCATCTAGCACTGTTAACTTGGTGGTCATCCTATGGCAAAGATAAGCATGGGTGCAGACAGCAAAGGCATGATAATTGAGGCACAGTGGTGGATGGCGAATTTGTATTTCGAATTTTGATAGTGAAGTGTTGCAATTTGTTGCATTTATAGTGAGGTTTATAACTAGTATGTGTTTGGTGCACACTGGTTTCCATGTAGTTTGAACAGTGCAGCTGTCAAATATAGAAGAAGTTAGAATATATTATGGTATCAATGCTTTGGCTTGGCATATTGTTTAGGTGATACTGGATGATATAGCATTGCTTGGACTGCAGCCTGACATGTATTCATACACTTCGGATCACTTTGAGACTCTGATGTCTTTGTGTGAGCGCATGATCCGCGAGGGCAAAGCATTTGCCGATGACACTGACCCAGAAACTATGAAGAAGGAACGCGAAGAAAGAATTGATTCTAAAAATCGCAACAACTGTTAGTAATCTCACCCAGCTGCTTTCTTTCGTTTGATTGGACTGTTTCAAAGATTGTAAAAAGAATTGTGCCAGATGTGTGGCAGTATACGATGAATTTGAAGTGAATGAATTGTGTTCGTATTCTACACTTCATATTGTGTAGTAATTTGCATATGATGTTTTGCACTTACTGCACTACTTGAATAGTAATCTTATTATTACTACTACAAACATTTCCTAATCATTGTAGCAGTGAAGTTAATAAAGAACTTAAAAGTTTTTTAAAAAATATCATCAAATGTAAAGATGACGGTCATTGAGTGAATTGATGTATCATTATTTTGATTGAGGGAACTAGATAGAGGGACGCCAAATAAGACTTGTTAGGATAGTGCCTGGGAAGAGTTATAAAATGGCTTCGGTTAGAGACACACGTAGATTGTGAATGAGCATAGCAGCGAGCGTTGTGGACTACAAAAACTATTTGACTGTGGTACACTTGATGAAAGAAAATAAGTAACGTAATGAATGTTTTAATAATATATTTGTCCGGAAAAGTTCTGTGGTTGATCAAATTATGATGGTAGTCAAAACATTCTAGGCTGGATTTGCACAGTCCTGCCATGTATGACAACAATGATGGAATATTTATTTGCACAGTATTTCTGTGCTTATGTGTATCTGTTGCAGTGTGAATGTGACAATGCATCTGTGTGCAGCGGTGGAGAAGAACTTGGCAATGTGGGAGGAGATGAAACGTGCTTCGGAGGTTGGTCAGAACTGCTGCATCAGAGCTAAGATTTCGATGCAGCTGGACAACGGCTGCATGAGAGATCCGACAATGTACCGTGTCCGCCTGGAGCCTCACATCCGCACCGACACCAAGTACAAGTGAGTCTCATTGTCACCGAGTTACGATGATGCTCTTCGCTTTACTGGTGCACTGATTCATATCATAATTGTTCGTGTCTGAAGTGCTTTGGCACAGGGGTATTGAGTATTACGAATTGCCTTAGGCCTATAAAAATTTAGAGTCAAGTAAATTTCAGTTATGATGCTTGGAAAAAATTTCAGTGAAGTTGTGGCAGGCACTCAAAATAAGCTGGTAGTTGTATGAGACTATGATTTGTAGTATGCGTATGAGTAGAAGACTGATTTTAATGTTGAAAGTGTTAACTGTCAGTTGCTACACTAGACTGTGCACTGTGCAAGTCAGTTAATCAGTTCAGTTATGTTGATTTTCATAGCACTCAAAGGACTGTAATAGCAGCGGTGAAATGAATGCGTGAAGACGCAAGTCTTTCAGATGTACTCAGAAAACAAGAAATGATGACACAGAGCTGACATGCAAACTTTAGGATTTAGTGTAAGCTGCAGTTGCTGCTACATGCACTATTTTTGTTTGCCGTGTGTATCATGCAGTAAAGTGCAGAGTAGGGATTGTAGAATTGCAGACTGTGTACTGAAATGCTATTGACATCTGGGTTCAGGGTGTACCCAACGTATGACTTTGCATGTCCGCTGGTCGACAGCCTGGAAAATGTGACACATGCTCTGCGTACGACGGAATATCATGATCGTGACGAACAGTACTACTGGTTCCTTCGTGCACTTGGTACGATTTCTGCACCAGTTAAACAACTTGCTTTTGTTTTTTTTTCATATACCGGTACACATCCATGACAGTTACTGCACATTTCATTGGGAGCCGTCATTGCTCAGTGATTGTGGCCGATAGACCTTGTGGACTCCGGTTAGATGCTTTTAGCTTGCTGTCACTTGTGCTGTTTATTGAATGGTAGGATGAGTTTTAACTGAAAATAGCATGCTTGCCAGCAATTTTGATTATAAAGAATTCAGTGAACTGCGAATTAAACTTTCTGTAACTGACTGAATGAATTATGAATAACATTCTGATCTGAATTGTTACTGTGCATCAAAGAAGTCTCACTTTGCATGTGACCATATCAGCTGAAATGGCACAGTGTAAAATATGGCTTCTTTGTACAGTTTTGCTGTCCATGCATAGTTTTGTCAAATGTCTCGTATTATTTGCTCTTCATCATAATGGTCATGCAGGAATGCGCGAGCCTCACTTGTATGAATACAGTCGACTGAACCTTCAGAACACTGTCATGTCGAAGCGCAAACTGACGTGGTTTGTCGACCAGGGTCTCGTGGAAGGATGGTACGTTGCATGTTGGGTCTGTTTTGGCTTCAGTACAGTCAGTTCTCAGTAGTTAGTGTACATTGGCTGTTAATACATCTGACAGTGCTTGACACTATGCTCATCACAAGTTCGCTTTTGAGGGATCCAGCCACAACCAGAATAATCCCAAAATGTTATTTGATTAAACAGAAATGATAGTAATGTAAGCAGTGCGTTTTTTCAGCAAATGTTGCAGTCTGCTGTGGCACAGTTCTAGCTGAACATGTACGCAGTAGTACTGTGTTGTTTGTTTATGTGTTTATTTTTTTCTTAGAATATCCTCTTAGCTGTTGTTTTGCTAAACTGAAGTTGAGGGAACTTTTTACGCTTTTTGCTGCTTTTTTATTGAACATCACATCGAACATGTGATTGAATTTGAAGTCGTAAGTGATTGAACAAGTGCTACAGATATTGTTTGTTGATCGTAGGGATGACCCAAGGTTTCCGACAGTGAGGGGTGTCATGAGACGTGGAATGACTGTTCAGGGACTCAAGGAGTTCGTCATTGCCCAGGTATCTGTCAACTCGTGAACAGTCTGTATTTCCAGGAGCTGAGGTATACACTGTGTTTCATAAAAAATCGGACCCCTAAGGCAGGCCGGCATAAATTTATCAAAATAAGTTTGCCTAAAATGATTTTTTGCACAGTGCACTGCCATTTAGTTGCGTATTCATTGTGCTTGAAAAGTTTGGTATGGGCCGAGTACCAGCTGCACGGTTTCCATGGCAACAAGAGCTGAACTGAAGCAGTGACTTGTTAAGGTCTGGGCTGACTTGGAACAGACGATTGTGGACGAGGCCAGTGACCAGTGGAGGAAACGACTCAAAGCCTGCGTCAAGTCCAAAGGACAACATTTTGAACATTTACTATAACTTTAGTCGTACATGTAGATTGCTTGTACCAACGTTTTTTCGATATTAAACCGTTTTCTTGAAGTTATAACAAGAAGTTTCAGGGTCCGGTTTTTTATGAAACACAGTGTACATCAGGCACAGTGCTAGTGACACTCACATAAGCATTTAAAATGATTTATGATATTTGTTGAAGTTGTATAACTGTTTTGTAAGAACACAATGGCTTACTTTGTTGAGGTATTTCTTACGACTGATTCCCAATTTGTAATACGACAAATACACTTCACTCATCTTCACTGTTGTTTTCTGAACATGTCTGATATTTATTTTCGCTTATATGTGAGTCATGTATTACATATGTTAATGATGTGTTTTAGTTTGTAGTTTTGTCATTATTGTTGTGGTCATATTTTATATGGAGTTACATGTTTGTGAACGTTTCAGGGTTCTTCCCGCACTGTTAACATGATGGACTGGGACAAAATTTGGGCTTTCAACAAGAAGGTGATTGTCTTTTATTCCGTAGTTTTTTGTGTGTTTTGTGTCAGTTTTTCCGTCTTTGTTAAAGTGTGGAAATTGTTATCAGCTCTTTTCGTTTTCCTGTTGGTTTATTTCTATTGTTCTAGTGTTTATTTTTTTGCGTATTTTTCAGTCTTTGTATGTCAGTTGTGTTTTTGTTGTAATTCACAGCAAAATCTTGAGGTAAATGTGCACTAGTAGATTACTTGGAAGTGCACAGCAGATAAGAATTGTTCATATTTATGTGATCTGTATAATTATGAACTTGTAAATATATACAGATTATAGAACTGGTATTACATTGTTACTGGCAGATGGCAGGAATGCTGTATGTCACATGATGTGCTTAGGTGATCGATCCAGTAGTTCCTCGTTACACGGCGTTGTCGGACGTGGTTCCTGTCCACGTTGTTGGTGCAGTTGAAGAGATGAAAGAAGTGCAGAAGCATCCAAAGGTTTATATCTGGATGCACGATTTGTGATCATGGAGCAGTATGTGGCTTGCTGGACCGTAGCTTCGTGGTTAGGGTGTCGGATTTGTGATATAGAGGTCATGGGTTTGACTCCTGGCTAGTTCACTGTCAAATAACAATCTCAGGCACATTTTTCACACCCATATGCCTCTCTAGGTAGTTAGACATGCAAAGGCTGCACTGTTGAATCAGCTCTAAATCAGACTTTCTAACTTTCTAACTTTCAGATTACAGTTTATCTCACAAGTGGTCGTTTACACGCAACCTTGAGCAAGTTGCTAACCTGCTGCGTACTCAGGTCAACTCAGGATGGGAAATGATTAGTACATTACAGGCTATGGGGTGAAGGCCCACTGTGGCTGATTGGAGCAGTGGTATGTCTGCTGGCTGCACCACCGGTCCAGTTGTTTCCTGACATAGGCAATGGATAGTCACATGATGCACTGAACTATAATTAACTCATGCCAATCGGTTGTCGCTTCCAAGATTTATAAGCATTTTTGGTCATGAGCCATGAGTATCTGACTAGCATTTTTGCCTTTATGAGACTAATATGTGTTGCTAAATTATAAAAATAGCATCAGAACTTGTAGGCGTACTCTAATCTAATCATGTTTGTATTGGGTTGCAATTATATAATCGTAGTTTTGGAACACTGAAACTACAGTGTTGTAGAGGCATAGTTTTTGAAAGGACTGTGCTATGTATGTGGTGTGTTTGCGATCATGTTGTCAAAGGATATGATGGGGAAATGTGTTTGGTTGACAGAGCGCTGAGATTGGGATGAAGCCAGTGTGGTACGGCAGCAAAGTGTGGATAGAGAAAGATGATGCTGATCATTTCACTGTTGACGAGAATGTTACTTTTATCAACTGGGGAAACCTTATTGTCAAGAGCATTGAAAAGTTTGCAACTGTTTACTTTTTTGGCCATCTTGGCATATTGTCATACACATAAGAGTTTGCCAGTAGCTAGTTTTATCATAATGTAGATTATTGTCATATAATATAGATTATTGTCAGTGTTTGTGTATTTTTCTGGACTCAGATCTGCTTGTACACAACAACCAAAATTTGTTAAGTCTAGTATAAGAACTAATTTTCAGTTGTGGCTTTCACTTTGCCACATCTGCGGTCTAAAATAGTCTTCCAGTAATGGCAGTTCCTGTATCACATCACAGACACTGGTATCTTCAAATGTCATCTCTAAATTCTACTGTTCAGATATGACCATATTGTTGCTAACTTTGGTTACCACTCCTGGATGTTGCTGTTCATCGAGCTCTGTAAGTATCTGTAATGTTTGTGTTTAGGTCTTCGGATGGCAGAGTCTCATCTGTTGAAGCAACTCTGAACCTTGACAGTAAGGTTAGCTAATCAGTTTTGCCGCATTGTTCATCCCAGTAGTGTCTTCTAGGGTCACCCAGGTCTCCTTGAGCTGTCCTGCTAATTGCAAATTGAGCTTCACTTAATCATACTTTTTATGCGTTTTAAAGTTGGTAGAAGTAAGTAAAACCCATTTAATGCTGATCAGTGCAAGTGTGGGACTGATTTGTACAAAATTTGGGTTTGGGTGATTGATTTTGTTGCAATGTTGTGCAGCTACAGTGACCTTAGGTAATCTGTCATTTTATAGAGTTCTCAGCCTGTGTTGATGTTAGAAGCAACTAAATGATTACTTGTTGATCCATGTGCGTGATCCAAACTCAAGTCAGGATGACCCTTACACCCACTGCTACTCAGTTTTAGCTTAGATGTCTAGATTATAATCTGTAGGTTCGTCGAAACCAGAAATAAGATGTGAATATTATGCATTAATGACTAAAATGGATGGACAAAAGTTTGCTGTAATTTTTTTCTTATTGTGCTGATGTATGTGATAACTATGTGTTCTCATTACAGGATTACAAGAAAACACAGAAGATTACGTGGTTGGCCGAAGTGGACCCAGCGCCATTGATCCCAGTTGTTTGCATCCAGTACGATCATCTAATCACTAAATCTGTCCTTGGCAAGGATGAAGATTTCAAACAGTACATCAGTGACAGTTCTAGAGTATGTCATGTCGCTATGGCTTTTTCGTATTCATGTTGTTTGTTACAGTACTGGTACTCTTTCATTTAATGTGGAAGCATATCTGTTCACATTGCAGGTTAGAATTATACACCATATCCGGAAAAAAGAGCCTACGGTTTTTTCAGCATATTTTGTCAAACCTTAACCTGTTTTCATAATTTTTGGCATGAGTCGTCCTGAGTATTCACTTTATTAAACTGTTAAAATATTTTCTCTTTACATTGCCATGTCACGACGTAGAGCTGACGTAATTGTCACGTCATCAAAAGAGCCGTTTTTATTGTATCTGAGGTTAAAAAAGCTAACAGTGTTTCGGTTAATAACTAGCAAAATTAAAAATATGTTCAGAATTTTTTGTAAGCAACATTAAAAAAGCAACATACAACTGACAGTATACTGATAGTCCACTTCGCCCAAATACTGACGCCACTTTACCCTGTAAAATAAAAACTCTTCGTATTCTTACTTTACTCCACACCAAAATAAACAGAAATGCAGAAAAATAGGCTTTTTAGCCTGTAGGTGCCTTATTTGTCATCAACAGTGACAAAACTTGCTATCAACCAACTTTTGAGTCAAGAACTTTGTTACAAATGTGCACTACCGCGACGCTAACGCAGGCTGCAGAAATGACGCTGCCTGCTGATAACGGCTGCTGCACAACGGCGTTCCCGTACTGCATGTGACGGCCACGCGTTAACATGGAAAAAAGCAAAAGTATGTAAAAAAATTTTGATGAAAAATAATTTATTTTTATGTCAACAATCTCTGAAGTTTTTTTTACTGCAATTTTCTTTCATCAGTTTTCCTGTTTTCATATTGCATAGGCTCATATAGACGTTTTCTGTCCACAAAAATGGCATTTTCGATGACGTCACGATTAAATTAGTTATATTTAGTGAGAAGTAAATTTTGAAGACAAGTTTTAGATGCTTTTAGTAAAGCATATCATTGTGATAATTTGTGCCAAAAATTATAAAAATAAGTTTAAATTTGTTGAATTTGTTCAGGAACAAGAAATATTTTAGATTGTGACCAATCTAATGTACTCCTTGTGCATTATTTTCTTCTGTATTCTTTTAACTGCTTTTTAGTTCCTTTCTTTTCACACCACAAATAGCCAAATAATGGGGTCACGACCTTGACCTTTCAGGATCACGTGACGTCATCAGTAACATGACCATTCGATTCCCGGGGTCGACTTCCTGTCGGTGATCCATGGTAAGCACGCGTCTATCTAGCACCATTACGGAGCTATGGCGCCTCTAAGATAATGGGGTCACGAGTTTGACTTTTTGGGGTCACGTGATGTCATTTTTCACGTGACCATTTGACTCCCGGGGGTCGACTTTCTATGGGTGGTCTATAGTGACCATGCGTCTATCTAGTGCCGTTACGGAGATATTGCCATTTGAAGTTCTTCCAGGAAGGCTCTTCCAGGAACAGAGGTTGGTTGTTGGTTCGTCAGTTGGTCCTCAATATTACACTGACCTTATATACTCCTCTTCGCTACGTTAGGAACGTAGCACGCAAGGAGTAAAAAGTATAGGCTCTTTTTTTCCAGACACGGTGTACATTGGTAGTATCTGTTACTGAAATAATAATGTGTTCTTTCACAGTTTACATCAGCAGAAAGTACAACTTGACTTAATGCATCATAAGTATAAAATGTGGTATATTTTGTTAACTATGCTATCTGATTGTGAGGTAATGTAAGGCCAGTGTGGGTAGAATATTTTCATACCGGTGGTAATTTTTCGTGACCGTGTCCTGCAGACAGAATTACTATGATGTAGGTTGAGATGCAGATGATTGGCGATCCAGAGCTCCGTCAGCTGAAGAAAGGTGATATCATTCAGCTGCAGCGGCGTGGTTTCTACATCTGTGATGCGCCTTATCAGCCTCCAAGGTTTGCGTTGTTATCGTATAGACAACGGCCACTTTCAATTTCTCATTGATGTCCTTATATATTATAGTGTTTTTCGATTCATTTTTTTTTCAGTCTTCTGCCAAGTGACTTGTGACTATCTCGTCTTCCTGCTGCTTTTGTTCTTTGCATCTTGCTTCATATTTTGCTTGTAATATATTTGATCTGGTTTGTTATATAGTTTAGTTCATACTAATTAAAATAGTGTTGCTTGTTATATACACTGTTATAGATGATAAACCAACCATATTTGCACTGTTCAAGGTGTGTGCAATCACTGGAAGGAGACTAATAAGGCTGCATGAAGACTGTGATGTGCTAAATTATGTAGATTTTGTGACCAAAATGTTTTCCTTAGTTATATGATCATGTTTTCCATGTGCTGTACTGTGCTGTATAGTAGATACAGTGGTCGTGAGAGTCCGTGCATTCTGCTTAACATACCTGATGGCCATGCCAAGGAGATGCCAACCACCGGGTCTAAACACAAGCCAGCAGCAGCCAAGGAGGCTTCGCCAGTCTCCACAAAGAAACCTTTGTCAACGAAGGAGGTTAATTTTGTCTTTAGATGTTTTGTTCGCAGCTCAACATTTTGTGGAGTGTGTCATCGTTACTGTTGTCAGCGCAGCTGGAGATATTAAAAAATTCAGTAATAAAAAGTGTTTCTAGGATTCTCTACTGCTGTGCAGTTTTTCCACATATGTTAGTTTTTAATTAAGTTCACATATGTATTCTGTTGTTTGTTTCTGGTGTCTAATATTTTGATGTTCTTCTTCATTTTGCTATTGAAGATGTGATTTTTTCAGCTTAATGCAAAGCATGCTGTGTTTTCAAAAGATCATGGAATAAATGAAACATTTCTTGTATCAACAGTTTTGTTGACATTGTTTTTTGGCAATTATCATGATAGCCTGAAAGGCTCAAGCATACTTTATGCTGTAATTTGGTATTTTGCAGGCTGCGCAGAGCAAGAAGGGAAAAGCTGCTGAAAAATCTCCAGCGGAAGAAACGGCAAAGACGATCATGACATCTGCCCCTGATGCCGATGTTAAGCTTATCAGGGACGAAATTGAAACACAAGGACAGAAAGTTCGTGAAATGAAAGCTGCTGGAGCAGCTAAGGTAATATGACCACCAAATACTTGCTGTTGCTGATGATTTAATTATCCCATTTAGTATTTGCAATAATATGCACTACTTGGTTGCTTATTCTGTTCTGAGGCGTTGTTTCACATCTATGATTATTGATAATGACTGATAATGGTTGATTTTTTGTGGACATATTTGCATATATCTGTATCATGGTGTAATGCTTAAGAAAAAAACGCATCTAGAGAGTACATCGGAAACAAATCAGAGGTCAAAATTTCTGTGAAGGATGATCACTGATCAGCATGTGCGAGGCTTGACTGTCTTAGATATCTAATAAAAATGTTTTCTTAACTCTCTATTAGCATGCTATATCATTTTGCTGGAGTTATACTAATATTTGCCGCATATGATAATAATGCTGGAAGGTTTGGCCTCAGTGTTGTTTGGGCCTTCTTCCAGCCCGATCATTTGGCTTTTTAAAAAATATCACTGCAGCAGTCTCCGGAACTTTGAAGTCCCACCAGCTAATGAACGCAGAGAGAGAATGACTGTTAATAGTTAGTTTTAGGGCTGGTAACGATTAAAAATTTTTTAATAGTTAACTTTTTGAAATTTAACGATTAATTAATCGTTAATTTTAGTTAAAATTCAGTCATTGAAAATGCGTTGTTTAAACCATAATAT
>Ga0056128_1005331_pt1 | contig 16180 bp, 8 predicted proteins | sample WorMetLIZISLAND2_FD_71113 | JGI IMG/M metagenome (GOLD analysis project Ga0056128, IMG submission 71113) | Marine gutless worms symbiont microbial communities from Max Planck institute for Marine Microbiology, Germany - Olavius geniculatus... ... | reverse complement strand
TTTTAATAAAAGTTTAAAAAACATGTTTTTTTATGTTTTTTTATTTGCAAATCAATTTTTTAACATTTATGCTTTATACTTTATCTTTGTATTTTATAATGTGACACGATAATACATAATAACATACGCAAAAATTATGGATACTAGCAAAGTACCTCCCTTATATGCAGAAGAACCTTTAATGTTCGTCATTTCATTCGCCAGATGGCGCCACGAAGCACTACACGCTGCGCTAAGCACTATACTGATGGCCGGCCGGTAACTCAACCTCCGCCCGTCAGGCTGCCCGTGGGGTGAAGTGGGGGCAAAGTGGTGGCGCACGTATCTAAGGCCCCTCTAAGGACTCGTACGCCGCCGTCGGGATCCGCGACCGAGCAACACAGTAGGCGCCGGAATAGTATGACAGACAGACAGACAAACAAACTTTCTGCGCATTATAGTAGGATAGTCAGTCAATATCCTTGCAATCTATCCCACTGCCGTTGAGACGGATTAATTCATTGATTTGTCGACTGCGATCGATTAGCTGATTGATTAATTGTAATACAATCGATTGTTCGTTCGTCGTACAGCTGGTCGGTTTAACCAGGAGTTTCGAGACGGCCAGCGGCGCGGTTTGCCCTACCCGATTTTGTGGATCGCCGAATATTTCACAGTCGACGGCGAGGGTCTGCGCTGGGGTCGATATTATCTGCAAGCCGGCTTCTTCACTCACATCATGCTCTGGTCGTTCAGTCTTGATACTTTGCACCTGCAACAGTTCTTGTCTTAACAATGTGTACGCCAGTGGCACGCGTACACAAGTCAGAGGCCAGGGGGCCAGTTCCCCAATCCTCAGGACAAGAATTACGTTTAAACTGTACTAAGTTTGCCAATTTGGCCAGTTCATTTTCTCGGGAGTTGAAGTTGTTGCCATTAGATCTCATTTCAAAAGCCAATATGCACCAAATTTGATTTCGGCTGGGGCTCCGACCTGGTGGGGGAGCTTACCAGCGCTTCTCGTGTCCACTAGCTGGATTTTAAGAGGTCCTACTTCTAAGGGAAAAGAAGGGGAAGAGGCGACAGCAAAAAGGAGGGAGTTGTTGAGGGGAGAAAAAGGGGAGGGGAAAACGAAAATGGAGGGGAAGGGGACGAGCCCCCGTAATTGACATTTCTGGCTAAGCCACTGGTGTACGTTAAAAGAAGACAGAGCCATAGTGAAATGAAACTTAATACAGTAACTACAATACACAAAAATATTGCGATAAGTAAGCCTGCGCTTACTAGACTAACAGCATAATAATTCACGTACACAATCCACACTTTGTCTAGGGAAGCCTCCCACCTCTTCGGCACAGATTCGTAACCGAATGTTACTTGAGACAATATTATTTTGTGTTGGTGTCGTTTGCGTTTGCGATTTAGACATAGGCCTATTTTTGGAAAACTGACTATTTCTCCGCAGACTTTTTTCTTATTGATAACTAGAACTTACTGAAGTGTTTAGTAATATTAATGGCGTATAGGACGGCTGTACCGATGTGGTGGCTGACGTTGATTCTGTTTAACATGGTGCCTCGCTATGGCGGTTACTTCTCCATAATGACTGGCACATCGCTGCTCATCGGCAACATCATCTGGGCCAAGGTGCGCAACCCTCTTGACCTCGCCTTCCCCATGATCTTCGAAGGCTGCCGCAAAGTTTCCGAAGGTTCCAGCGACAACACCGACTGCGTCATGAAACTGCATTACTCCTGGAGCTTCTGGCTCTGCTTAGTCACAGGCGAGTTCATACTTTATTCGCTTGGTGGCGTAACGGTCAAGACATTAGACGTACATGTACGATCAAGAGGACGTGGGTTCAACTCACCGCCTGGTTTCTATTAATTGGTTACTACCAGGGTGGGTGATCGCCTGCGGACAGGTAACCCATCTCGGTACATTTTTAGCACCAAAGCACCTTCCATCCATCCGTGGTGTGGGTAAATTGGAGTCGGGCGGCATGTAACACGATGTGATCACATACGGCAGGTGACGCTGCATAGTTTTGTCATGAGTTACCGTTAATAACTAAAGACGCTTTTAACCTTTAATTGACCTTGTTGACAAATACAATCTAGCGTTGAAATTGGGAATGCGTTTTGGGCGTATTATCGAAAGTATTTTCCACATCCGTGTTTTTCTTCGTTGTTCAATAATAATAACAAAGATGTTGATGATGCAGATTGTTGATGATGCAGGCAGTCCTGTACCATAGAATAGGCATTCGCTGTGTGTTTGTACATATAGGAATCTGTTGCGTGGTAATCGGAGTGGTCGTGGTAGCAATGGACGTGTTCGCAAACGAACGTCTCTTCGAGTTCTTCAACGTCGATTTTACTCACGACCTCGAAGAGTTTGTCGTCAGGCCTGGTAAGTATAGGCTCCACGGTTTTTATATCCCAGCCATCGACAGCTGCTGTAGAAATGGCCTGAACCACAATACGTTTGCATGACTTTGCGTGTTCTTGTTGCAATTGAAATGTTATCGTCGAGATTGCGTGCAGTCAAAAGTTAATCATTTATTAGGCCTACGCTAGAAAGCAACACAAATGCAATAAACATATTAAAAGCTAAACTGTAGGCCTACACAAAAAAACAAATAGAAGCTAGATAAATTCTATCAAGACTGCTTATATTGGACCACAAGTCTCTTGGCGTCAAGACAGTACACTGAAACAGTCCGTGAATGTCCTTAAAATATCAGCTGGCCTGCACATTTTTTTCTAGACAAGAACGTTGCTGCAACGAGCTGTTTTTTTGCTGTAAACAGAATATTCGTTTCATGTGTAACTATCCTATCAGGTTGTTTGCGTAATAGGTTTTTAGTCCAAACTTTGCATTTTTGGACGAAAATTTTTTTTCCAACAAAACCAAAATTTTCCGACAATTTTCGGACAGTCCAAAATTTGGGGGGGGGGGCAATTGCCGCCGTGCCCGCCCCCAGGACGTCATCATTAGTAGCAGAAAGAGCTACGGTTTTGCTGGTGCGTTTGTATACGAAAGACGACGAGAGTCAAAACGGAGGAAGCGCTGAGACGAGGAACGATCTGAGGGGTAGAAGGCGTGCGACGGCGAAACATCACCGCCCTGTCACGGCGTACCTGAGTCCAAGTCACAGTCAGCGTCGTAGGGGACCTACGTCATCACAGACCTCAGCAGGACCCACTGCAGCCACGGCTGACGGCTTCGACGACGTCGAACTTCACAATTACCAGCCCGGCGACCAGCCTACTTCACCCGAGGTCAGTACACGACAAATGTCACACAGTCCACTTGATAGCAGTAATATGAGTTTGGCCCAAAGTTTGACGTATAGCCTACCGTTCATCGATCGCTTTCTCTTTCGTCAGTCTCGACCTGATCAGTCGGTCACTCAATTTTCGTTCACTCAATTTTCCACATGCCACCTCGCCGTTTTCATCTAATTCTTGTTGCCACCCAAGCGTATAGGGGCCTACAACTTATTGGCGCACGTAGCTCCACCTTTCTGAATGGCGTTCGACTTTTTCCGTGGTCCGTTAATCTAGCTAATAGGTCAAAGATATCTACACTGTGTCTCAAAAAAACATCCCGACATTTTTGACTGTAACTTAAAAACCAGTTGACAGATTTTGATAATTTTTGGTGTGAATATTCCTGATACAACTGGTTATCAAATGACCGTTCAGTTTCCCACCTTACACAATGTATACTTCTGCACTACCTAGGGAAAGCAGATCAAGCGAAATATGTGTTGAAATAAGCAGAAAACCTAAAAAAACATCCCCAACATTATCGATCGTAACTTTAAGAATAATTAGTAGATTTTAATAATTTTTGGCAGAAATGTTTCTGACACAACTGACTATTAAATAAGTGTTTTAGTTTCCATCTCACTTAAAGTTTGCTTTTGCACTACCTTGGGAAAGTAGACCAAGCATAATACGTGTTAAAATGAATGAAAAAACGTCGATAAATTCCATCTATCCTAATCTGTGGGCCCCAACAGCCCGTCTATTACAAGGTTTGACTGTCATGCAGCAGTGTGTCTACCAGATGAAGTTTAGGAATGTTTGAAAAGTCAAGAAGCGACTGGTACAGTCTGCATTGGTCTGGAGCAGAACTTTATCGATACTGCTGTCAATTAATGAAGAAAGTGTCTCCTTGCCTGTGTTCGCATATCAAAATTATCTGCTAATTGGTTTTCAAGTTACAGTCAAAAATGTCGGGGATGTTTTTTTGAGACACAGTGTACACTCTGAGCGCCAGGAATGTACCGGTAGCCGACGGATGCCTCTACGCATTCTCAGAACGATTGCAGCATCGCACGGTTAACTCGCAATTGCGCGGCTTTTTGGTTTCTTTGCCTACGTCAATGGCGTTACGGGCTGCTGGAATGAAAAGTTTACAGATTATTACACAAACGTATAGCCTAGTCTTACGGCCGGTTTGCGTTTCAGCCAAACTTCGCGTTCCGCAAGCGGACGACGATCGGTCTGTCGCGGGTACAGAAGACTCGTAAGACGCAGAGACCGGAGAGTTTCTACCCACCAGACTATGACAATTGCACGTACGCTGACGCACGTACCGTCAACGCTCCGGTCAACCATGACGCCGACGTCGACGACAACAATCTCTACGTCAACGCCCGACAGTCGTAACACACAGCGATCCAGTTAGAGCACTCGACATAGTAAGATAAAATAACCGGACACAGTCGTCGACGTCGTTATCGCACAGCGGAAAGTCGCGCTGCAAAGAAGTTGTATTAAAGGTGCGTACAGAGGGACGTAACTGAACTGAACTGACACGGTTTAGTTTTTGACGAACTGACCAATGGGCAAGCAGTAATGCATTACAGTAGGCACCGTCTAACGGCGTCACTGACTACGTGAATACGAGCACGTATAAGCGTCAACCAATGACCAATAGGCGAGTAGGGCGTCAAAAACTAAACCGTGTCAATTCAGTTCATTTTCGTCGCTCTCTACGCGCATTAATAAGCGACAAAAGTCTGTATGTACTGCAATAAAACAAAATAGGCCTTTGTTGTTTTGCAATTTCTGTAGTTTATTTTACTTTATCATGCATGTGGCGAGTTTCCCTGCGCAGTTCTACACTGTGTCATAAAAAAACGTCACACTGTTATTTTCCATGATTTCGCCAAATATTAACCGATTTTTAAAAATTCTTTCACTGGCACCATACTGCGGACAATTGGCAAAAAAGCAGTTGTTGAATATCCCACTACACTTTAACTGTGTCGCTACACTACCATGTGAAACATAAATTTTTAAAAATCGCTAAAATGTTTAAAATACATGTGCAAAAATCATCTTCTGAAACAATTTTTACTAATTTTCATACAAAAATTGAATTTTGTTTAGTTTTTCATGCATTTCTGATGTTTGTAAACAAAAGCAGATGATATTGTCATAAATAATCATTTTTAATATACTGACGATATACCGCTGATGTAATGTGCCATTTAGCAGTGGAGACAAGGCTTAGATTAAGAACTTCTACTGGTTCAAAAATACAGTTTTTGGAGTATACTGGCAGAATTTTTGAAGATAAACTGCAACATGAAAAAAGTGAGATTGTTATTAACAGAAATTTGGGAAACATGCAGCACTGACCAAAAGCACGAGACTGGCAGACTGAACATACACGTACTGAAGAGTATGCGGTCACTGTGAATAAAATGGCAGGCTTGTTAAATCACAAAGGCCAGAAACAAACATATCATTCAACACGCCAGATATCCAACAGATCTAACAAAATGTAGCATCGTACAGATCATTCACTGCATTTTTGGTCTGAAGTGTATTTTGTTTACCAACACGCTTGCTGTCTATTATTGTATTATTGGTAGTTTTTTTTGAGTTTATATTTCACAAGGTAGTGTAGCTACACAGTTAACGTGTGTCGGGACATTCAATAATCACTTTATTGCTAATTGTCTACAGAATGCATCAGTGAAAGAATTTTGAAAATCAGTTAATATTTGACAAAGATATAGACAATCACAAAGTGGGACGTTTTTTGGGACGCAGTGCATTTGTGAACAGTCTTGGAGACGAAAGCATTCGTGAGGCTCTGAGTCGAAACTGTCCGTTATTGACCTATTACTGCATACTTTTCATAGGCTACAGACGTGGTTCACATCAGTTTATCACTGTTAAGTGTTTCAAACATTTTATAGACTGACGTAATCAAGAATTTTGCATTAGACATGTACATAATGGGTAGGTCAAACCTTTAACATAATTTGCTGACTTTGATATACAGTTATTCAAGTAAACTTATTCGTTAAAATCTCACTTTTATAATGTTTATGCCATGTAAGTCACTGCAATTAATTGAATGCTATTTTATGGCCCGATTACTATGTGATTAGATTTTTCTGTATATAAATGTGATGGAAATAAACCATTTTAATAAACCAGAAACCATTTTAATGCTGGTTTCGTTGCATTATATAAGCCTAAGTGTTGCTTTGAAATTTTATGTTATTTATGGCGAATCATTATCATTTGTTAATGAAAGGATAAGTTTTGTGCCGAGTTGTTTGCATAGGTGCTGAATAAATTGAAGTACTGTATGACTTTTGTACTGTTACAGGACTTGAGTTTTGTTTTTTAGTTTTAAGGACTGTGAATGCTGCAGCATCCTGACGTTAGATTTAAAGGCTCAAAGTAGCCTAGCTCGAAAGTCACACAATAATGACAAATACTACATCAAGAAAAGTCAAGAGCTTTATACAGATTTTAGAAGCTTTAGAAATGTCGTGATGTAGTCTAAATGGGCCTACTGAATGCCGGCAGCCTAATTGCATTGCAAAACCACAAAACTAATTACTTGTTCAAACACAATTGTGTGACAGAAGAAGCCAATGTTACAGACAGGAATAACCATTTACAATTAAAACAATTACAATGATGACTGAAAGCAAAAACAAGAAAAACATAATCATTAAATGTATGACAAAATACAAGCACGATACAGACAATGGCATACGAGTAACTGTACTACTGAACGCTAAGCAGCCAGCCCATAAGCTCATAACAGCAGGAATGCATATATTACATCAAAACATACAGCAAACGGTCACCTACTACCGTTAATAGAGCTGCTGTAACACCACTGCTTTCTATACAGGGTGGGCCAAATAATGGCACCATTTTTCGTACACCTTATAATTTCGCCAAATATTAACCAATCTTCAAAATTTTTTCACTATCTGAATCAGGAAACAATTTGTAATAAAATTATTGCTATAGATCCCACCAGACTTCAAGTGTGTCGTTACACTACCTTGTGAAATGTCAGTGTCTTAAGAGTAACAATTGCAAACAAGACAACTTCTGCAACAATATATTTAAAGAAATTAACAGCAGAAACAACGTGTTTGCTGTCTCAGCTATTGTCTAAAATATCATGTCTCACAGTTTTTACATCAAATGTTTAATGTGTCCGCTTTGCTGCTGGACGAGACATCCAAGACTGCAACACCACTGTCCAATGACGCGAATAACCAAACGCTGCGGCACTTTGCCCCACTCAGCGACGATCGCCTGCTTCAGCTGGTTGACTGTCGTGAATCAGCAACATTTATAAGCCATCTGTTGAAGAACATCTCAAATAGTATACCTGGCCAAAATTAAGTCCGGGCTGTTTGGCGGCCACATGCCAGGCTCGATCAACGTTGATCAGTGGCATGGCTGGCTTAAGTGCATGGTCTGACATTTCACAAGGTAGTGTAACAACACACTTGAGGTGTGGTGGGATCTATAATGATAGTTTTATTACAAATTGTCTCCTGATTCTGACAGTGAAAAAATTTGGAAAATCGGTTAATATTTAGCAAAATTATAAGGTGTACGAAAAATGGTGTCATTTTTATGGCCCACCCTGTATATTTATCAAGCAGTTACTTCAGGTTAGGCCAAAACCCTTAACTGAGCTTGTGATTGGATATTAGAGTCAGTGGCGTCGTAAAAGGTGGGGGCAGGGGCAACTGCTACCCCTTCTCCGAGATTTTAGGTTGTTGCAAAAATTCTCGTGTTAGAATATTTTCGTCCAAAAATACAAAAAATGAGCTGAAAATCACCCGTTTTGGAGAATTTAGCAGCAAAACTGAAATTCTGAGCACCCATATCTCTTTAATTGCAAATTTGAGAAAATTGCAACATCCTGCCCTTATGTATTTTAACCACGACGCCGCTGGTTAGACGATCTTTTCCTGTACCCGACCATCAACCCTGAAGCACTGAACACGACGATCATTAATTCATTACATAATAACCAAGAGAAGAATTATGTGCACTTTCACAGCATGTCTAGTTAGATACACCAGTTCAGCAACTACCAACACTAACTGATCGCTGTTAACTGAATATGCTTCCAAACTGGGATGAAACTAAAAAAGTAACAAAAAAATTTATTCAGTTTGTAAGTAAGTAAGTGAAAGGTAAATTTATATAGTGCATAACGTTAAATAACCTCTATTGCACTAAACACAGTACAAGAACAGAGATTCTGGCGATTTTCACATTCTAACGTTCATATCTGCTAAACAGCATGCAGTTCTAAGAACACACAATCGAACGTTAGTTTATATGAACTGATTACACTTAATCACACACCCATTTTGCAACTAATCAACTATTAAACTGTATATTCATCGTACTCGATTCATCAAAAAAAAACTGTACGGCAAAACAAAGGCCAACAACATAACAACCCAACAATACTAACGGGGTGGAGCATAAAAAGTAAAACATACATTACGCATAGATATTTCACAAATGCTGAATTCAGACATGGTTAGCCTTGATCATCGCAGCAAAGTGCGACCAGTTTGAACACCTTCTATAAGTACATTAGCTAAACGCATCTTGTGCAGTGTTCACGATAAAAAAGAAACCAAACAAAATAAAACGTTCTATAATCCACATTATTTTGCACAACCCTGTAGAGTTTAAAGTTTAAACTCACAAAGCTGATATTGGCAAAGCACAGTGTCTACTGCTGGATGCAGTTGCTATGACAGTATTACTACCGTGTCAATATTAAGCTGATAATGATAGCCGATAGTCCATCTGCTACTGAACAGCAATGACAAAGAGCGTCTGACTGCCAGTAAACTGGTCTCCAGGTGAGAGATGAACGGGCTCTGACACATGCCCAGCCTCCACACATAACATGTTCACGTAGCCCTCACCAAGGTCAGCCATGCCCAGTGCCTTGTCCCATGGGTTCCACACCACTATACAAGTACACAGGCACAGCTCGGCTCAATGTCAGCTATAGGACTAGATTTGTCGCTCCAAATCCGATCCCTTGCTAGTTCAGACTATACACAAATGCCTCTCTGTTGAGCAATACTGGTTTTGCTACCGTTCTACGGCAAATAGAAAATGTTCCATAATATACTCAAAGTACGATTATCAAAGCTGTACAGTAAGTAATTAGCTGTTGACATGAAAAATGCAGGATCAGGATAATAACTTCCATAGCTCCCTAGCAATTTGTCCACTTCCCAGCAGCTAGTCCACTTTACAGCCAGTCAGGCAGCTCTGCTGGTCTCCAGAGCCCTTAGCTATTACGTCTGGCAATGTTTAAGCACAGTGTGATAGCCATAACATGCTGCCGGCTCAACTGACTGGAGCTCACTGCTGAACACCTTCAAAATCTGGAATGTTCTGTGGACATTTACAGTCACTGAACACATTCTTGTTCTTGCAGTATTAGTGCTTCAGTGCATCGGAGGTCTTTTTTACGAGAAAATGCTATATAAATTTACTTATGACATTTGACATATCATAAAACAGTCACTAATGCAGTGTGTGTGTGTGTGTACATGAGTGCTTGCGTACTTGCTAAATGCTCTAAAATGTCCTCAAAAGACAAAACTTTAGGTATTATAACAAGAGCAGCACTAAAACATTGAAAGTAAGTTAAAACAATTTACCTCAGAGCTATACTATGTACTGGTATACTATGACAGCCAAATATACTCTAAGATTCAGCAAGATTGCTGTTGTAGATGAAAAAACCATGCATACCAGTATCGGGAAAGTTGACCTTCTGTAGTGAAATAGCATGCTGGCCAGTTACACCACTAATAAGATGCTCATTGGAAGTTTTTCCATAGACACTATACAATAAAAAACACAAAACAAACCAAGATCAAACAGAAGCTTCTAAAAGACTGGATTTTCATTGAACCTACTGGATGACCTCAACACCGGTATTATTTGCCCACAGACAGGAAAGAAAGAAAGCTACAGAGATCACACATTTCTACAAAAATGGAAAAAAAACGTCACCTAACAAATTTCAGCAAAGCAACATGCCACTTTGAACACAGTGCACACAAGACATAAACTATCTCCCCGAGCCTTGGCCCAGGCCTCCAAAAAATTCATCCAAAAAATGCATATTAAATTCCAGGATGAAGAGAAGAAATTAGCACTGCAATAATTTGTAGTGAAAAACATGCACATATACATGTACATGTACCAGTAAAATCAGTAATTATCAGTACTAACCGATCTACAGGCTTGTCAATGGTTACCAGATCACATGCTTCGATTGCTTTAATGCCGCCCTCAACCTAGATGCAGTCAGACATCATTAATAAGAAACTGACAGTACTTAGTACTGGTAGGGCTGATAAACATAAGGACCAACTAATAGACGATTGATCGTTTGAAATTTTTAACAATTTAAAGTCAATTAAACTTTAAGTTATTAAATTTTTGACAGAACTCACATAAGAAGAAAAGCAATATAAAATAAACATAATGTAGTTTGTCTGTCAAATAGTAATCTTTTTCTCTACCGACAGAATACAAATAAAACACTTATAATTGTGTCTTAGTACATTTGTGAGTGCTGTTACGAAGCTGGTAAGCCTAATTAACGCACAGTATGAAATGGTCAAACTGAGAATAATAATGATAATATAATACAAATCTAATTCAAAGTTCGGCTAATAAACTTCATTTTAGTTTGCAATTAAATCTGACCTTATCAGTGTAAGTGCAGCCACATAGATTTGAAACAGAAGCCTTTGTAACATCTGAAACTCGAAAATACGTGTGCAGCAGACAAGTAAAATCAAATGCTGCACTTCCTGCAAACATCCGCAGAAACCTTCTAAAGATGATATCACATGGCACAGTTCCTTTCAACAGCCACTCAACAGCCTTGAAGTGACTCTCTACATGGTAGGCCAATTAATGAGCGATTTTCACAATTCTTTCACTGACATACTTTGTGGACAATTTGCAATAAAGTGATTATTATATATCCAACTACGCCATAAATGTGTCTCTACACTACCTTGTAAAATATGAATGAAATATGCATGCATAACGATAATAACAAACAAACATTTTGGTAAGATTGAAAAAAAACACTTCAGACCAACATTGCAATGGTCTGTATGACACAAAACTATGTGGGTTTAACACAGTCTAGTGTCATATGGATCATTCACCACAATGTTGGTCTGAAGTGTTTTTAACATTTACTTAAATGTTTGTTATTATAGTTAGGTTTTCTTATATTTATGTTTCACAAAGTAATGTAAAGATGCATTTATGGTGTGGTGGGATATATAATAATGACATTATTGCAAACTGTCCGCAGAGTGTGCCAGTGAAAAAATTTTTTTAAATTGGTAAATAATTGGTGAAGATATGAACAAAAGTAAAGTGATACGTTTTTATGGCCCACGGTGTAAAAGAAATTTACACATGACTAAAAGATAACACAGGAACAAATAATTTCACGGCAACATTAAAACAGAAAATGTACCAACTGCTTCCAAACTGCTTTATCTGCATTTTCTTAATAAAGCAGTACAAACCAAAAATGTAATAAATACAGGTAAAACGTCAGCACTGACAAAGATGTTACTGCAACTTATCAAAGTTTATTTATGAATCAGATGCACAGCAACGTTTAACGAACAAACTTGTCCAAACTTTCTCATTTTCTTCAGTCTTAGCGTGTTCAGTCTACAGCAATTAAGGTGCATACGCGAAATAAGTAAGTAACAGACTGAGAGACCAGTGTTAACGACTTGAAGTGATGTCTGAAGACTGGTCCCTCCAAGAACGACTGTGTACGTCGCCCTGAATCTACAGTGCAGAATTACTTTCCACATCAGTCTACTGTAGATCTATATATTTATATCAACTATTAACTCAATATACTAGGTAGTATATGTTGCTAAAAATTTTTTAAAATGCATTTATAAAGCATCAAAAAGGCTTGAAACGCCATTCAGTTATTTAATATACAAAGTGTTCATGAAAACATCATAATTAGTCCAAATATGAACTATTTCTGTATATGATTACATTACTTATTTAATAAATTATATCAAGATTACGATAATAAATATCACATCAGTTGAAGCAAAACATCCACCTTTCTACAACAAAGTTAATTAAATGAGCCTGAGAAACTGGAAAATGACAGTGGCGGCACCAAGGAGGGTCCAGGGGGCCATGGTCCCCCCATTTGAGGCTTGGCCCTCCTTGGGCCCCCATTTAAGTTTCACATTTATAAAGCAAAATGCAGTCTATGGATAACTAAACTGCAGTAAATAAATTAATACTGCTGAATTATTACTAATTACAAAATTTCAGTTATTTATATGCCACAAAGTATAATAAACAATAATTTATAAACTCATTCAGGCTCTGGATGGCAGCAGGCCTAGAAGATGTTACAACACTACATACAACAGCTGGTAGTCTTTTATCTGCTACTAGTTTTTTAACTAGTAGTAATTATAAGCCTCCAGTTCTGCAGGCCTTAAGTTTGTGCAACAGTTGTTCACCACGTGCCAAATTTAAACTTATCTGTACAACTTCATGACAGAATGGTAGATTGTCGAATGTGACTGCGTATAGCCAATCAAAAAAAGGAAATAAGTTGGCATGGATACTATTCTGGAAAAAATTGACAACACATACAAGAATCACAATTATTCTTCTTTATGTACGTACAGGCCTACTTGCTATAAAAGCTATCTTATGAAAGATATATGATCTTTTCTTAAACTGCATTAAACATTAAATAATCTGGGTTTTGCATCTAAAACATAATGTTTTTAAAGTATATTTTTCCTTACAGATCCCATTTTGGTGATGCTGGCAGTTTGGCTGGTGGATTTCCTAAATCCAGTTATGTGCTGTAGAATAGATCTAACACTTCATAAAAAGCCTATACATCAGACATTTTTTTTTATTTTAATGCTTTTGTAACCTTGTGGTAGCCTTTTTGTTAGCTGTCAACAATTAAACCAGTATTTAGGCTAATCTACATCTATGCACTTAGGGTGTGTCACAACAAACTATAAGCACCCCTTAAAAGTCTCAAGCAAAATGTATCATTATTCCAAAAGTACAAGAGAAAAAAGTTAGTAGTGAAATGGGTTAAGTGACGAGAAGAAAAATGCAATTTGCCTTCATATGCTTTTGAACCGTTTTGTTACCATACAAAGTAACAGTGTGACCACTCACCTGGAAAAAAAATCTGACAAAGGAAACTTTTTTAGGCCTACCCCATTAGGCTTCGCTCGCATATTATTTGTACACCCCACTTTTCAATTAATGGCGCTACCCTTAATTGAAATCAATTGCTTGGTCTAGCTGGGGGTCTACCTCCTACTCTCCCTGGTGTATTGTTGAATCTTTGCCTGCCTTATTGGAAAAGTTGAAATTTTATGTGCTTTGGAAAGTGGTCTCCCCAAGAAGTACGTATTGGAGGACAGCCTGAATGTAACAAGAATAAGGGGGGGAAGGGTTGGAGTACGAAATGACAAAGTGTGGCCCCATTACACATGTCTTGGCCCCCCTTGGCCTCCCCACTCATAAAAAGCTGGCGCTGCCACTGGAAAACGAAGGTCACGGTCAAAAACGCTACAAAATCCTACAACTGAGAACGATATCTCAAAGACACAGCAATGTTATAGGCAATACTATGAGACATTCTAAAGAAAAAACATCTTTTACAAATTGCCAAGCACAGAGTAACGAACTTGTTTCCATTCCACATAGTTCGTGTGCTCTCATTGTCTTCAAGACAAAATGAAGCCACAATGTCACCATTTTCATTCTGTGACAAAGAATACATGCAAGGTCAGTTAGCATGCATGACATAAATGGGTGTTAGATAATGATAACATGGATCAGTATTCAATAAGCACATGATTAAGTGCTCTGAAAAAAATGCAAGATCATGTCACAAAAACTCCACAGCCACAGCAGTACAAACAAACAAACAAACAAACAAGTTAAATGAAAAAAACAAACATCAGTTACTTTCAAAATGGCAGAAAATAAACTAAAAATGTGCAGAAAATAACCACATATTTCATACATTCAATGTTAAACTGCTAAAAACAAACATGCATCTCACACGTTTATGATCATTCTTTAACACAACACAAGCAAGCGGCTGGTTTGACAACCAAAATGTTTCACAGACAATCAAAAAAACATTCATGATTCATAGCACCTTGGATGGACTTTTATCCATTGTCCATAGACTAGTTCTTGCAAATCCGTGCTGTGGTCCAAGTTTCCAGGGACCAAAGTTTGCTATAACAACACAAAATAATTCACTGCAAATGTGCACTTGCACAAATCATCCAAACACAAATATAAAGTGTTTAATGTGAAACTTTATCAAATCATCTCTAAGCTAAAGTTGACAAATCACTGATCATAGTGCGAGTGTTGTAAGGACAACTTTCAAAGTATATGGGAAAAGGCAAACTTTGACCCTCAGCCAACCCAAAACCCCTGAACCGATCGTCACCAAATTTGAATGGCGTGATTACGTCATGGATGCCTACCACCAAAAAAAATTTGGGCTCAATCCGCCCAGGGGTTTTTGCTCCCCATATAGGTGAAATATACACCCCTCTTGTTCAAAATTTACTACACTTTTTTGGTTCTTGAACTCGCCTACAGGCGAGTCCGTTAGACCGATTTTTATACTTAATATGTCAAATGATGCAGTTCTGCACAAGGAAGTGCCTTTTAATTGTTACAAAATAAAACTTTAATTTTTCACTTATTTATTCAAAAAATTCGAAAAAATTACAATGGCGCCTATGGGGTAGAAGGCTTTAGACTATGTCAGTGATTACCAACTAAAGTCAGCTTGTAAGGGCGCCATATGCATAGCCAAATCTAAGGTTACCCAAATGACATTTGTTGTTTTAGAGAACTGATATCATCACATCGTCCTTACACACAGTTGTAAACTGGTAAGTTTTTTTACATATATATTATATAATGATAAAACACACAAATACTAGACACAAAAATGCTGCATTTAGTCACATGAGATGTTGCAAATAATGATGATTTTAGTTACCTGAACACAAAATGTTTCAAGAGACGGCAGTCACTTAACCTTAACAAAAATTACAGCTAAACTACGTTAAACTACACTGTGTCTCAAAAAAAACTGGACCCCTGCTACCTTTTGCAATAACTCCAACAGTCCTGGCAATAGATTTTGACAAAAATAATCGTCAGAGAATCAGCACTTAATAGTATGTGTTACTTTGCGAGAAATTTTAAGAACAGAGTACCAGCTGAGTTTTTCCTGTGGCACCAACAGTAGAGGCAACTGCACTGCAGTACTCCAACGAACCAACAACGTCAGTTACGAAATCATTAAATTTTATAACGCCAACGTTCGAAGTTGAACGAACTGTTGATTAGCAACATCATAGTCAAAAGTTACAGCAGATGTTCAAAGTGCTGTCCCTTTACTCGAACACAGGCCCAAAGACGTCTTCTCCATTTGTCGATTGCGTCATCGACAACGGTCTGCCGTAGGCCAGACCAGACCTCCACCAAGCGCTGCTTCAGTTCATCCACATCTTTCACCAGCTTCTGGTACACACTGTTGTACACGGCCCCAAATTCAGTAGTCAACAGGGTTGAGGTCGAGGCTGTTGGCCGGCCAGAGGTCAGGCGGGATGTACGCTGGTGTCTCACGACGCAGAAACTCAATTGTCGCACGTGCCCGATGTGCGGGTGCATTATCCTGCTGGAAAACGTACACGTCACCTGCCAGCACATCGGGCCTGTGTTCTCGCAAAGTAACACATGCTATTAAGTGCTGATTCTCTAAC
>Ga0056128_1005328_pt1 | contig 16180 bp, 9 predicted proteins | sample WorMetLIZISLAND2_FD_71113 | JGI IMG/M metagenome (GOLD analysis project Ga0056128, IMG submission 71113) | Marine gutless worms symbiont microbial communities from Max Planck institute for Marine Microbiology, Germany - Olavius geniculatus... ... | reverse complement strand
GAATAGGTCGGTGATAGTCATTTGCAAGTCTTCTTAATATTATCATTAACTGCCCTGTGTGAGGGTTTATGAATATCCTCTGGGTTGTGGCTTTGGCATTGATTAACACTGTATATAATTATATCAGTGATATTTGTTTTGTTTTTGTTTTTATTGGTTGTATGAAGATGAGTTGCCTAAGCCTTTTTACTGGCTTACACAGGTGTGACATAGTACACCTGTATTAGCTTCATCTGATAATACCTGCAGCTGGCACATATTAGCATAATATCGTTTGCTTTCTTTATATTGGGAATCTGTTTTACGTTTGACCATGACAGTTCCGAGTAGAAAATGGGAAAGTGCTTGCTTTCCATTGGAGCCATTCATTAAATAACATTTTTGCTGTCTTCACAAACCGATGCATAGGATGCACTGAGCATTGTAGCTGTTTGGATAACATTTAATTTATTCATTAACAGTTATCACTGACTTTTATCCCCGCAAATCTGGAATCGAAATGGGGTGCAACTCCCACCCCCAGTTTTGGGCTCTGATTTCCCCTAATTTCTGTCTCAAGTTTTCCACTATTTTGGGCTTTTTCCTTTTTATGGAGAAAATTCTGTTAAGTGTGAAGATTAAAAAATAGGGGGGGGAAGTTTCGTTAAGGGTGTAGTTTGCCTAGTGAAAATGGGGGGGGGGTTTGATCTACAAAACCCTCTATTTTTCACTGGGTGCAAGCTGCGCCCACCAGGTATAGGGATAGAAGCCACTGACAGTTATCGTGTGTTTTCTGCAGTTAATCACTAATTGTGTCTTGTAATTTTCTGTAATGCGTTTCATATTCACTGGCTGCGCGGTGCCAGCATGATTGTTAATAGTGCCAGTGTATCTGCTTTTACCAGTACCAGTGCTTTTACCATTTTGAGCTCGGTTACTAATTACTAATGAGATGGGATAGCCATCTGCATTTGGGTAAACTGTGTCGATATGTAACCAGCAGTTAAGATTAGCATTAACTCACTCTGGCCGTCAGTATGCCACGCAGTACACTGTTTTTAACTGCATTAGTTGAGCTGCATTTTGGAAGCTTAACATGTTTGTGTTTGTTCATAGATAAGTATATTATAAATATGTTAATTTCATGCCCAAGCCAGAGCACGAAAAATTATCAAATTTACTAGTATATTGCCTAAATACAGCAAAACAAAACTCTTTCGAATTTTTCGTCTGCCATGCCATCAGCAGAAGTTTAAAGTATTAGCTAAGACTATTAAAATATTAAAAGTATTGGGTCGGCATGCATAAATTAGCATATTTTAATATACTTATCTATAAACAAACACACGTGTTAAGCGCCCAAAACGCATGATGATATTACGTCACTAGTTAAGCACTTGTAGCATCGTCAGCAATATTCACTGCTTAATTTGGTGCGGTTTATTTATATCGTGTCAGTATCAGTTGTGACCATTTTTAATGTCACCGTCAGTTTCCATCATGACACCGTGCTATTGTGCTCAGTGTAGACAACATATTCATCATATCGTTCATTATTGCACAACGTTTGCAATATACTCATATGTATGCTAATGACTTAGTGATTTGTTTCGTCTTAATTGTGGGCCAATACTTCTGTTTATGCGCATGCGCAGTCTTTTGCTGAAATACACGCATTCTGTCCAGTTTCTGTTTTCTTGTTTTAATATCATTTTTATTAGTTTATTAGCGCACGCTGGCTGATCTGCATGCTGAAATACAAGAAGCCCAGCTGTCGCTATGTTAGCCGACCGTACTTCTCTGTGCCAGAAAGCCAGCGAAAGCGATTTCGTACATTTCTTTCAAAAATCAATACATTGCAGTAGGCCTAAGTAAAACAGTAGGCTATATTACAGTACAATGCGGTATTCTGATGTGGTGACATTCTAAGACCACGCTTTAATTAAGTGTAGTGAACACGATTGAGAGTGCACATCTAAACTGGCAATCTAACGACATATGCAGGATAACATCTACACTGCAAACTAATGCGTTATTGGCATGTACATGTACAGGGGTGTAGAAAAGCACTAGCATCCATAAGAATCATCAAGACTATAATATTATTATTCTCGTTTTGTCAGTCGGAACAGCCAGTTAACATCATCGTTTGCTATTGATTGTATTTTCACAGCCTGGCCGGCGGTACATAACTGTGCTGATGCTCTGAAATTATATGATTATTATTAGCCTATTGTGCGCAATCTTACGATAATTAATGTGGCAACAATGTCGTTGCCGTCTTAGAACTGCTGGACACTTGCATTAAAATTAAGGCTGAAAACAATTAAACAGATTAGAGATCTGACTGATTAACAGAAAAGCCCAGTTGTCGCTAGGAAAAGCCGACCATGCTGCCTACGTCCGAAGCCCAGCGTTTGACTTCCAATAAAGGTCAACCAAGATCAATGATTTTCATGTCATTTGAAAGCCAATATGCATGCGACTTCCTGTTAGTGCTCAATACTAATTACACTATGTATAGGCCCCATCTCTCACCGTTTCCGAAACGTGGCCGGTTTTCCATTGAATTTCTAGGCCTACCTCCATTCAACCCCGAATTTGAAAATGTTCCCCTTGCTGAAATTTTGCGTGCTCGAGTTTAAGGCACATGGCTAATAATTCGTGTGAAAAGTTTACTTCTACGACCTAACGCTTAGCCACATTACATCCGCTACAGACGACGACAGACGGACAGACGACAACCATGACAATACTTAAGTACTGTCAGCTAAAAATGGCTTCAGTCGGTTAAGATCAGCAAGTGGCGCACAAACAGGACTGTGAAACGTATCGCCAGCCTCTGCAAGAATCGGCTCATTTTCATACCGTTCATGACAAGGCTACAGCATTGTCAATAATGCCAGTAAACCCCCTATATGCCTATTGCCTAGACAATTTATTTTGTAAATACAAACATGTCCGGCCATCGGACGTGCCTTCGTGTAGCGACTCTCATGCGATAAACTCCAAATCCAAAATATTTTGGAACAGAAGCTCGTCCTACTGCAATAAAATCTCGAGCATGCGACGCGACTACGGCACACAGGAGCTATCGATTGCGACCGTGTGGTTGCAGTCGGCGTGTGACGTAACGCTTAGCGAGTTGAACTTAACGATCCAGAAGTCATGAATTCCAACGTGACAGCTCAAAGACTGTTTACCACTAAGAGCTATAGACAATCTTTAATCTTTTAGTTGGATCACGGATGCAGGGCGACCGCCTATCCAAGCAATACAACGCAGGCCACTCACTGAGTGCGTAAAAAAACTGCGTAACGTACTTCAAGTTTTGTCAAATGGTCGATCACAAAACAATCACTTCGTCTAAAGCCTTGCTTTTCATACAACGAACGCACGAAAGTACTTAACTGACGAAACGGCCAAAACGCAAGGATATAGGCCTATTAAGCGATGTGCGTTATTGCGTTGCGTTCGTTGTGTTATACCCCGTTTACACGATGAAGCAAACATCAAGCAGACGTCATGCAAACGTATTCAATATACACGTGCACGACGTGTGCTCTAATTGCTTCATGTTTGCTTGATGTTTGTTTCATCTTTGCTTGATATTTGCTCGATGTTTGCTCAATGTTTGCTTGACGTTTGCTTGACGTTTGTTCGATTATTGCTCGACGTTTGCCTGGTGTTTGTTTCATCGTGTAAACGTGGTATTAATTTCCTGCGCTGCGTCGGATTAAAACTACGCAGGCACGAAGAATATCACATTCATCACATTCTACTGTAGAACAACAAAAACGACGACAACTACTAGGACGATGTCAAGAATTAAGAGGACAGTGAACGAACGCGTGAACTGTAAAGGAGCGTACAAGGCGACAGAACTGAACTAAACTTAAATGAATTCCTTGCGATGCCGCTTTCATTTCGTTCATTTTCATTTCTGTTTTTACTGCGCTTTTAAAGACGCGTACAGAGCGACGTAACTGAACTGAATTGAACATTGGGTGAGTTCGTTTCAGTTCTGTTTAGTTACGTCGCTCTGTACGCGCCTTAAGGCTTATAGTAAGATACATGTAATAGGCTGACTGATGTCGGTATTATAGCTTTGTGTCTGTTGTGCCGCGTCAACATGTCAAACGACGGAACCACGTGCGGCCGCAACAAACCGTGGTGCACGATGATACACTAGCTCGACAGACTGTGACCATTCTGGTCCTCGATCGCTTTCCTACCGCCAGTCAGTCACCCACGTCCACTTCCTGGTTCAAAGTTCACGCACGGTAGGCTAAAGATTAGGCACTGGCCCGCCGCTAGTGCGTTTAGAACGTTCGACGTGACGTCTGGAACCAAAATGGATCACGCACTTCGTGCAGAGCTAGCGATGGAACGCAGGGCCGATTGCTCTGGTACTGATGACGTCACGACATCTGGTGGTGACGTCAAGGCGGCTGGCAATGATGACGTCACGATTGCTCAGGCCACGACGCGCCATCAGCAGCGAGTGCTGAGCTGTTGCGGTGCCGGCAGCGTTCTGACCACCACCACCACGTCCGAACCGACTTCCAGTAGACATTGCCACGTCTATACGCACTGAGACCGGGTCAGTCGAGCCAGCGGACGCCGCGTCAGAACGACGACGAGGCACCTACAACGAAGAACAGTAACCCATCGCAAAGCTACGGAGCGTCACCTGACGTATGGGATCACACAGTGTTACCCGCCACCCGACACAGGTAAACGCGCCCCGCCTTAACGCCAGCCAGATAGGCCGGTACTTAGTTTACTTACCCCATAAGGGATGGAAGGCTGAGTTGGCCTTGGTGTTGGTTGTAACTGATGTCGGAATGATTTATCTGTCCGCAGACAGTCACCCATCCTAGTAGTAACCAGCTGATAGCGACCCGACTGGGAGTCGAACCAACGACCTCGTGATCGTAAGTACGACACCATACCGTTATGCAATAATGCAACAAGGCCCCTGTATGCCTAAAGTATATTTTTGATGAAAAGGCTAGACGCGTACAGAGCGAACTAGCTTTTTTGTACACCTCGCGAAATCAATGGAAAATGGGTAAACTAAACCGCCGCATTCGCAAAAGTAACTATTAGAAATAGCAACTGTTAAAAAAGTTTATCGTTACCACGTCTAATAATAGACCACGGCAATTCTAGCGAGCGTTTAATGTATTTATAACTTCTCTAAGTTCTCTTTGACCTGCAAGCCGTCGACCACAATGCGCAGACTGTCTCCGTCGACGATTGAGACGTGTGACGTCAGATGCTTGCTGTCGGTGACCACCAGCGGAAGTCGGTCACCGTTCATACGCGTCGTCGTTGAGCTTAGGTACTTTCGGTTCCGGCTGGCCTGGTCAGCTGAGCCGTTGTCCATTTCCTCGCCGTTGTTGGCACTCGGTTGTTTCGTGTTGTCCGGGGACGCGTGCGGCAGGACCGTGACGCACGCCGTGGCCGAGCACTTGTACAGGTGCGACGGAACGTTGAATCCGCCCGCTCCGCGCCCGGCCGCAATTCCATTGCTCCGAGCCACAGCAGCCTCGCCCGCCGGTTGTCTACGTCGATCGCTGTTTCCCATCGCTGACACGGAGATCGGCGGCAGACGGGCGGGAACTGACGAATTGCCTTATCATTATCACATTTTCATCATTACAGATGTAAAAACGAACGTTTCAGAAAACAAGTTTAAAAACGTTAAAAACGTAACAAACGTGGCAAAAATTTAAAAAAAACCGTTTTAAAATTTTGATAAAAACGTTAGCCTTAATTTGTTTGCCAAAAAAACTTAGTGTTGTAAATGCAGTATAGCTAAAACTAAGAAAAACTTCTTTACTCAATTTCAATTTAACCATGTTAAAATAAGATCGAATATCGCAAGATTAAGTAAGTAAACTACCACCATGTACTATACATGTACTATATTAATTCGTTTCAGTGGCTTTAAAAGTGCAATTTTCAAATTTCAATAAACGTTTTGTTTCAAATTAAAAACGTTGTAAAATTTTTTAAAAAACTTTTAAAAACGCAAAAACGTGTTAAGAATAAAAACGTAAAAAACAGTAACGTAACAACACAAGAAAATACAATGGGAACGATCGGGTCAAAAGCTAAAACAGCTTATACGAAAACTGGCCCCTAATCAGGTACAAATTTGCACAAATGACTGACAGAAAAAAACGATAATATAGTTAGCTTAAGTGCAATTATGACAATTTTTTTCACACCTACGACGCCGACGCGACTCAACTGTTCAGTTGAGTTGAGTGGCGTCGGCGTCGAAGGTGTAAATTGGCCATTAGGTGTACAGTTTTATAGAATGTTGCCAGCTTAAAAGGACTGAATAGGCCTACCTTGATGGCGATTCTGTTTACCGCCGCGACTTGCAGGCGCAGCGGGCTCTTTCTTAGTCGACAGAGAACCCAACGTTCCACCGGGTTACCTTTGACTTGTCATCAAAAAACGCAACGTTCCACCAGGTTTCCAGGCCTTCTTCTCCGCCGCTGCACCCTTTGACGCGTTCTTCGCGCGGTTGCTTCCTGATTTCATCGACGTTTTGTCGGCTTTCAACGGTGCTGCCTTGGTGGTCGCGGTCTCTTTAGCGGCGGCGGAGTGTCCGGGCGACTGGTTTATCATCTATAAAATACAATGCTTTATTTCGATACCTAATTCAGTTGCATATCTTTTACTGCAGTGTTTGGAGTGTTGTAACTTTCCATAATCTCACTCTGCTCAAACGTGACGACCGAAATTTGGCTCGGATCTATGTACAGCACACATTTTCAGACAGAACACCACGTCAATCACGGCCATGAAATAGGTACGTTTCATCACGGTCTACAGTGCATTATGTTTGGTTACACTGAAGACCGCACTGAAACAAAGGTCACGAATTCTAGCAATGACCCCAAACCTAGCGCTAACCCTAGTTAAAAGGAAATGTAGAAAGTGAGCGAACGTCCATAGAAATCATAAATCTTTTAAAATATTTCTAAAGGTCTATGGTAAAAATGTAAAAAAAACTTTTTAACTATCGAAACTTCGGATTATCGAGCTGCAACCTATGCAAAACGTGGTTTTCGTTGTCGCGGCTAATTTACACCTAAGACACCGACGTCAGTTTAGTCGCGTCCGAGGTGCAAATTGCCTATTATTAACATTATCAAAAAAAACATAAAATTGTCATCGTTGTTACCTCGACGTCGTCGGCGCCGGTGCCTGCTGTCTGACTCTGGTAACCGTCGGCGCTCTGCGGACTGCCACGAGGTGATGTCAGGTCTGCGGCCGCTGCAAGCCCGACTCCGTACGACTCGTCGACTGCTGGCTGAAACACCTCGTGGTCTGCGGGGGCTATACTCGTAGTAACTCCCAGGTCGTTGTCAACGACCTCGTCTCCAATCCCCGCCTCACGATGTGTCTCAGCTTCCGGCTCAGCTGCCCGACAACGATACACGCGAAAAGTAATGGCGGTGCATAGCTCTTACAATTCAATACAATTTTGAGCGAAAAAAATGCCAATGACACCCCAGTCAATTTTAAGCAGTCAGTAGTGAAAAAGTGGAGAAGAAAAGACGATTCTAAAGTTTAGTCTTAAATGTTCGCAGACACTTTGAAGACGTCACTTCAGACGGCAGACTGTTCCAAGATCTTGCTGCGGCGACAAAGAACGCTCGGCCGCCGATCGTGAGGTTCTTAACAGAAAAACCCATATATTACACAGCTACGGAGCGTCACCTGCCATATGGGATCACATCTGAGTCTTAAATGCAGCCACTCGAAACAGGTAAACGCGCCCCGCCTTAACCCCAGCCCGACAGGCCGGTACTTGATTTATTTACTTTAGACAAGTAGAAAGCTGGTGTTATAAGTTTGCTTGTAACGAGTAGGCCTATGCATGTCTGTTTATCAGTATTTAAATAACAAGTTATTTGAGCAAAGCTCACGTGACGCGCGATAGCAGCGGTCCTGTTATTTGGACATTCATGTATAGCATGCAATAATATAATAATGCGTTTTGAAGGAGTACACAAATTTGAGGCGTCCGTAAAAAAGACTCCTTGAATTTAAGAGGTCGAGAATTAGACTGTTAAAAACAAACAATCTATGTCAAAAATTTTACAGGCCTATGCCTACGCAGGTAGTCCAGGTTTATCTCCAGCCACTTCGGCGCAATTCACTCTTGAAATGTGCGCCGCAGCTGAAAATTACAAAAAAAACAATAAAATTTCCTATCGTTTAAGGTTCAAGGTCATTTAAGGTCATCGATGTTGACACCGTTTAAAAGCTCGTCACTAGTGCTCGTTATGATAAGCGGCATGTCTGTACCTACTTGCAACTATTTTACGCTAGACGAGCTAATAGCGGTAAAAACACTTTTTAAGGAGGTACCCCTTTTTCATGCCCGCCTGCGCAGGTCTCCTTGAACGTAACGGGTCAGGACTTAAACTTCTAAAATTTAGGTTTAATGCTGAGAATTTCATACGCAGGTTGCCTGGGTTTATCCTTAGCTATTCCGGCGCTATTCACTCTTAAAATGTGTGTCGCAGCCCGAAATCATGAAAAATTTACGAAAACCCTTAATTTTTGGGGTTCAAGGCTGTTTAAGAACATCGATGTTGATAAAACTAAAAAGCCCGTGACCAGTGCTTGTTATGATAGTAACACGTCTGTGTACCTATCTGCAACCGTTCTCACACTAGACGAGCCAATAACGGCAAAATAACGTCTTTCAGGGAGTACCCCGTTTTGACGCCGTCGTTCGAGGGAAACCTCCTCACACAGGGACACGAAATTTTGTCACAAATAATAGAGTCCTTGGGGCAGCCCAACGTGAAGATTTTGTGAACCTAACTTGCACCGTTTTGACACAACACAGCAGTATGACAGAAGACAACAGACAGACAGACGGACAAATGCCCAGGCCATGGCTAAGACGCGAGAAGCATTTTGCTATCTCGCGTAAAAACGAGCTATATGGTGTATAGGGCGGCGCTGATCTCCGTTTCTTTGCCCTCAGCCAGATAGGCCCTACCAGTTAAATTACACTGCGAGACTACGGACACGGGGCTATTGCATCGCGCGGTGTGCTTGTTTACGTCCCAGCTTTCGTTGGTAAGCTTATTCATTGCACCTACCAACAAAGGGATGGCCAGGCTGAGTAACTTGACCTGGCTGATTAATACTTAGAGGGCATGCACTGCTAAAAAATTCCATCCAGTATTTTAATGGTCATGGAAATAATTATAAAACACATTACAGGTAACTTTTGCAATGGACACTGTGTATGTGACAAGAATATAACTTGAAATGCACCTGATTCTGGACTGTGGTAGGAAGCTGGTGGTGGCGGTTCAGTGCTGTCCCCTGGCGAATGGCGACGAAACGTTGTACTCTCTGACTCCGCTCCATATTCCATCTCCGTTCCTGCCTCATCGGCGCCGGCGACTTCGTGGTTCACTTCTATGTCATTGGTGACGTCATGGGTGACGTCGTTTGTGACGTCATGATTTGTGACGTCATGGTTGTTAAGCTGCTCGCTGGCGACTTTGCTCAGAGCCAGGCTCGTCATGTTTTCGGCCACAGCTTCGATCTCCGACTGAATGTCACTACTGGCGCCATCCGGAACCTGCTCGTCCGCCGTCTCCATGGCAACGCTTTGTTGATACGCGCCTGCTTCTACTTCAGTGGGGTGCGCGTCGTTGTCCGTCTGTTCAGTTGTACCTGCCGGCGAAACCACACATTAAGCCGACCCTGTGTCTGTCGCTACACGTAATGGTAACACGAAACTGCTTTTAACTTGTCTGCGCATTTAATTATAAGTCTAATTAAGTTTAATAAGTTTAATTATAAGTCTACGCGTGTTGTTTGACGTCAGTTTGTGATTATAGCACACGCCAACGGGCTGCATTCAACCCGCCAGGTCAATAATCTGTGATTCATGGTGCATTCTGTAATTTCGGTGATATTTTTATCCTCCTAACGATGCCTTCGTAGCTTACTTAGCAATTTATCCACGACACTTTAAGGACTGTTAAAGAATTAGAACGTTAATAAACAAAGTGGAGAAATAGCACTTGCTGGGCCTTAACGACAGTCGAGATAAAAATGGACGTCTCCGTGACCTACTGCCACTGCCGCATGGGCGGCGCCAGAGATGGGAAGGGGGCAAGGGTCCTTGCCCCGGGAAAAATTTTGATGGTCATAAATTGCTCTCTGGTAACCATGCATAGGCTACGTCAAGATGCGATTTATTAAACGCCATTTTTGCAAGCCAAAACAGATATATGTGATTTTTTACGTTTCCGAATATTAAAAATCAGGCAAATTTTCGGCTTCCGTTGCACGTCCAACAGCCAAAAGTGTTTCAGTTTTAGGGGGGTTTCGTTTGTCTGACCCCCCGACATGGGCTTTGCTCCTGAACTCCGCTACATTATTCCGATGCACACAACTTAATAAGGTCGACATTTTGGCCCACTCACAAAAATCTAGGCCTATTGCCCCTGTGCCCTGGCCTTTGCCCTCAGCTTCAGATTTCTAGCGCCGCCCATGCATTGCCGTGTAAAAAAATCCCGGTGAAGGCTTTCCACTCTTATAGCTATATTTATTCTACTGCATGCAGTTTAACGCTAATAAAAGGTACTAAAAGGCGCAAATGATGGCGTGAAAGCTCAAGTCAATCAAGTGCACTAGGCTAAGTACGGTTAACTGCTGCACAATGCATTTTTATTTCGTTTCAAACAGATGAAGGTGACTTGCCTTAACCCCGGCTAAGCAGGCACCGGAATGGTCTACCGGTCCGCGGACAGTCATCCGTCCAGGTTGTTACCACTTGATAGCGACCCGACCGAGAGTGGAACTCCCGACCTTTTGATTGTAAGTCCTAAGTCCAGCTGCGTGCTTACCGTTGATTGGAGGAGGCGTGGATGATGACGTCATTGTGTCGTCAGCCATGACGTCAGTATGTACGGCGTGTCGTATGCTCGTGTGATTGGCTATAACCGCAGCAGGCCGACTGTAGAATGATTGGGTTTTACGCTCGAGTACCGGTCTTATTTTCGCCTGACGGTCTGTTGTCTTAACGATGGTGATCAGCTTGTCGTCGTTAAAGTTAATGTTGTTGTCTTCCTGTTGACTGAGATCGTGGCTCGGAAAGAAAGTGTGTCGTCGCCGAACAAGGGGCCTTAGCATGCCCTGATCACGCACTGCTAACAACACGCCATTGTAACTGTAACTTAACGATCTCAACACATTTGCAATTTATTTATTAGTTACCTCCGCCAAGGAGGTTATGTTTTTGCCGGTTTTTGTCTGTTTGTCTGTCCGTCTGTGTGTCAGCAAGATAACTTTAAAAGTTATCGACGGATCTTTCTGAAATTTTGAAAGCATGTCGGGAATGGCAAAAACTACCAGTGTTTCAATTTTGGGGGTGACCCGGAAGGAATCCTGGATTCTGGATCACTTTGAAATTTTCGTTACCATTGCTTTCAACGGGGCATAAGGAAAACCGCTGCAAAACCGAAGATGGTGCTGCCATCTAGCGAACAACATTGCCTTGGCGGAGGTGTGCGGGCTCTGACTGCTTTCTAGTTTATTTCTGTGGTAAACATAATACACTGCAGCACACACACACACACATCGTCACAGCTGTAGCCTACAACAAGGCCTGAGCAACTGAGCACAAACAGTTGCCCATCATTAAGAGTACGCGGAAAAACCGACAGGTTTCAATATCGTCGTCGTACCAATATTTGTCATGCATTATAATATTGTCAATGTGTCTTAACTTTGCGAATAAAAGCTAGGTCTCGACGTACAGCATCAAATTCAATATGCATCTGCCCGCTATTTAGCACACGTGCATGTTGTGACGTTGACCTTTGAACTTTTTTGAGACAAAGAATTTCTGATTAAATTTCTGCGTTTGTAAAGTGTAGAATACTCTAGATTATACTTATAGCGCAACCAAATTTTCCAGGCTGGAGAACTTTGAGCGTAGTAGGCCCATAAACAAGCTGTTGAAAAGTTGAAATAATCGGGTACAGTTGACAGAAATCCGGACAACAACAAACGACAAATGCATTGTATTAAAGATAACGCTGACAAGATTGACGACCTAATGCCAAGTATAGATATGCTGCCATTTGTCACTCAGCCTAATTAGTTTTTTTAGAGCTGCGGAAATTAACGATTAATCGTCAAAAATTAACAAATGACAAAAATTTAATCGTTATGATTTCGATTAAAATCACGTCGATTAAACATTATAAAATGGATAAAATGACATCATGACAATTGACAAGCATCCGAAATCGTCGCAATCACCTATTTTTTGCAGAATACTTTTTTAAATTTTACAATCTGTCTAAAAGACTGGGTTAAGAAAACAACTCAATAACTGCCTTCGTGCATCTGCGAAAGCTTGTATCTCAATAACTGCAAACACGTAGGCCTATTTTTTTCTAATTACCGCTGTTAGTTGTTAATATTTTTAAAGTTAGCCATTGAAAAAAATTAATCCTCACCTGTTTTATTTACTTTGAAATGCCCCAACGTTAATAGGAAACTGTATGTTAACTATAGTAGCATGTAAATGCAACTGCAGTTTTGGGGCTAAGTGATCGTTTTTTATTGAATTGCAACACCTGTTCGCCGACACTGTATAAAAAAGTTTAGAAATACCATATAAAAGAAATATGCCACACAGAGACAAAACTAATGTTAAAAAATAACTAAACTAACCTAACCTAAACTAAACTAAACTAAACTAAATTGAACCAAACTAAACAAACGTCCGTTGAGAAACAAAATCTTTAAAATGTTAAGCTTACCGCAAACAGAAACGTCTCATCGATGACGACGACTAACTGTTGAGTGATATCAAGTCTTCTGTGCTTGCTGCCTGTCGAATTAAGCCATCAGGTTTGCACTGGTGGCCGGGGATGCTGCGACTGAGCCGGTGTCCCATTACAAAATCGCCCCCAACAAAGTCTTCCCCTCGATCGACAATTTACCGGCAAAAATCCGTCCCGTTCGGTGGCCGCCCAGGCGGGCAGGCGGGACGGATTTTTACCGGTAAATTGTCGATCGGGGCGAAGACTTCTGGGGGACGATCATAAATGGGGAGACTTTTTATGGGGCAGGTGAAACTTTAATAAGAGGAGACAATATCAATTTCGTGATTATTTTTCGCAGGGCGGATTTTTTATGGGGAGACATTTTAATGTGACACTGGCGAGCTGCTGCTGCTGCTGCTGCTACAGCTGATGGTGATGATGATTGCAATTGCACCTGTGTGTTACCTGTACTGGCTACTAGATCCGCTGCTAATGATGCTCGGTCGCTTACGTCTGAGCGTCGCCCACCTGCCCAGTGGCGTAGACAGGAGGAGTGGGCCCAGGCCCTCCAATCCTCCAGACAAAACATAAGCATACGTTTAAACTGCACTAAATTTGCCAATTTGATCAGTTTATACTCGGGAAAATAAATAAAATTGTTGCCACCAGTTCTCATCTTTTAAAGCTAAAATGCACCAAATTTGATTTCGGCCGCGTCTCCGCTCCAGACCCCGCTGGGAGAGCTTAAAACGTTCCCCCGGACCTCCTAGCTGGATTTTCGGGGTCCTACTTGCAATGGAAAAGAATAAAGGGAAGAGAGGAGAACAAGGAAAAGAAGGAAAAGAGTAAAAGGGAAGGGAAAATAGGAAAGGAAAGAAAGAGAAAAAGGGAGAGAGGGGATGGAAAGGAAAACGAGTCCCCTCTCAACTGAAGTCTCTGGCTACGCCACTGCACCTGTAATCTAATCCGCTTTTCGTCTTTGAGTGTCAGACTAGCGCCCCAAGCGACCCGCTCAGTTCTACTGTATAGGCCTACTTATCTCTCCAGCGCAGACACGATCTGCAGCTTTCTAATCAACAAAATGTATCGTACCTAGATATACACACCTTTTATGCGTTAGCCAGAATCTGACAGCACACGCGCACGAATTACTGAAAAATATTTTGAATATTTAAGTAAAACATAACAATGTCCCTCGGTAGCTAGGACGGTTGGCAAATGCATGACATCATACGTCACAAGTGGATTATCCAACCTAATGCAGTTGCGAAAATAGTTAATTTTACAATAGCGGCAGCAAAAATAGACTAAGCCTATATAGGCCTACAAAGTAAAAAAATGATACTTAAACATACGTAACAAGATAAAACAGCTAGTCACAGCATAGATAAATTAAATAATTACAAAAACATTTTTAACAGTTTATCGTTAACCGAAAGACTTCTTCACAAGTTTTCTGAACACGGATTAAGTTGACAGTAATTTGCAGGTGACCACGGACCAACAACAGGAAAGCGTGATCCTGTTGGAGGCGTCGAAAGCAACTAGCTCGAGATGCCGAAATCGTCGACACTACACAGGGACAGAGGAAATGTAAAGGCAGTATCACTCCTCTACCGAGTAAGCCGCCTATAGAGAGTCTGGAATGTTTCAGAGGCTTCTCATCTGAGCGGGGTCGTTGGCGGAAAAAAACGCAGTACAAAAAAACTAAAACTGAATGTTTGCAGCAAATGAGTTCCAGATAGAGATTTTATACACATAACTAAATGTGACATGAACATTAGGGCCTATTTTATTATACTTCCAACAGCAGCAAAACTATCAAACACTAGACGTGACAATGAACACAGCATCACATTATTACCAGCGTACATCTTTTTTAACGGAATTACAGATCAGATCGTTCGGAGTTATTCGATCACGTCTGAAACACGCTCAGTTCAGCCCGAGTTCCATTATGCCGACTTTGCGACAAAGTAGGCTACTTTGTCGTCGACTTTCCGCGTGTCTTGCCGCGGAGTAAATTCTATTAAAGTGACACAAACGGGTTTGTCGCGGGTTTGTCACAGACTTTGTCGCAACCATTTCGGCATGTAGAGATGGTTTGAAAGCCCGAAACTTCCCTGTGACATTTCTATTCCATGGTTTGCGTCCGAAACTTTTATGTTCCGCGTCCGCAACTTACCCGTGGGGAAGTTTCAGCGAAAGTCGGCGTAACGGAATGTGGCTTTAGCCTACTCGCTTGCGCCACGACGTATAGTACTAATCCGCTGCGTGGCGCTGCATTCGCACTTGCAACGGCCGGAAGTCGCTTGGCTGCGGCTGCGGAGACAGTTACCATGGCAACCGTCGGTAATTATTTCACGGCGGCGGCGGCGGCGCGTAATTACCTTACCTGTGATGACGTCAGCCCGGCGGCCACGTGACACCTGTATATTATCACGGATACACACGTGGCCTGTACACGTGTGTATCGGCTATTACTGGAAAGCTTTGTAATCGAGGTGGGCTGACGGCGATGAAAGAAACTGCTGGAAACGCCGACGACGTGCATAATTATAATAGCACGCCTGTCAACATCAGTCTGCGTGACTTGTCTCGCAGCGGCATCTCGTTAAGACATCAGCAATAAACTACAAAAAAACTATATGCAATGTAGGCCATAGTGCATCAGTACATTTCTCTTTATGAAATTATTCCATATGCCAATAACAACGAATAAATAGAATAAATGAGTAAATAAATAAACGAATATAAAAATAAATAAATAAATCATTTACTGAACTATCAGTCAGTCAGTGAGTCAATCACTTGAAACGTCTTTATTTTGTGATGCAGGCAGTGGGTGGTCTTAAGCATAAACATACTAAGCTAAATTTTTTTAAAATGTGCACGAAATTGAGTAACATAAGCTAAACAATATGGTAGAATAAAGATTTCGCATAACGAGCTATTAGTGTTCTTTGCAGTTCGGCTTAGATGAGTTTGACGCAAATACTCTGTGCCCCAGTAAACAGTAAATTTTTGACGTAATAACTGCAAATCAAATCAAGGCTTAGAAAACACATTTCTAATAGCGTTAAGACGTTTGATGTTAAATATGCCACCTTCGGGGGCAGCTTTGTAGATTATGGCACCAGTGTCAAATAGTGGCTATTGTTAGTACTACTATTATTACGCATGTGTTTTATTTATTTTTTTTTCTTATCTTGTTGTTAATTGCATCCATGTGCGTATGTGTTAATCTATCGTTTCCAGTCTTGCATTTTCCGGTGGTGCATTTTTAGCGCCCATTTTCAACTATATATATATATATATATATATATATATATATATATATATATATATATATATAT
>Ga0056128_1005327_pt1 | contig 16182 bp, 11 predicted proteins | sample WorMetLIZISLAND2_FD_71113 | JGI IMG/M metagenome (GOLD analysis project Ga0056128, IMG submission 71113) | Marine gutless worms symbiont microbial communities from Max Planck institute for Marine Microbiology, Germany - Olavius geniculatus... ... | reverse complement strand
TGATAGTCCATTGGGTTTATATTCGACGAATTTGGTCTTTTGTGATGATATCTAGACAGCTGGCCCGCAACCAGTTTTGTGCGCTGCGCGGCGTTGTGCGCTGTGTGTGCTGACGAGCCCGACGCGCCGTCCTGCTGGAAGTTGAATCCGGTGCGCAGACGGCAATTGCTTTAAAGGAACGATAGTTTAGTGATAATTTATAAACAATACAAATTGCTGTTTATCAAAACGTCGCTGTGACGTCATCGGCAGTAACGTGTAACCAGTTTTTTGAAAATTAAATAGCATTTTTAGCATAATCATTTTTAAATGCCAAAAAATCGGTAGGCGGTCATGTTAAAAAATCTATAACTTCGTCGTTTTTCAACAGAATCACATTTTACTTGGCTGTTAGATATAGAAGGTTTCGGTAAATAAAGCTGTAAAATTTCCTATTAAAATCCCAAACGGTTGCTGAGAAAACAGCGAAAAAATTTAGGGGTCCACTTTTTTCTGCCGCACCCTGTACACCAGAATGTAGCATTTTAAAAAGAAAAATTACAAAATTTTCTCCCCAGAGGGGCCCCGTAAAAATGTTTGGGGGCCTGTGAGAATGCTTCCCCGAGCCCCGCTGTGGCTCTCGACGGGCCTGGCTCAATGTACATAAACCATGTATGCTCCAAACCGTATATACACCGTGAGGCATCAAATGACCGTTTATGTTCCTGCCTCACTGAACATCTGTTTCTGCACTACCTGGGGAAAATAGAACTAGCAAAATATTACATTTTTATTCAATGAGGTATCATTAATTAATTCAAATAATGCACATTTTGTTCAGTTTATAGCACTTAGGTTGACAATATACACAAATGCCCAGTTGCGCAACTACTGAGTACTGACAGTAAATATTTAAAATATCAGCCATTTGTGTAAACACAGGCAGGAAGATACATTCTCCATTCGTTGATAGCACTGTTGATAATGTTCTGCTTTACACTTAAACCAGACACTTCTCGAGTTCACTGATATTCCTAAACTTGCTGTTGCATAACGCTGCAAACATAGTCAAATGGACTGTGATCAAGGCTAATAAGGGCTACATATCTGGAGTGATGAAATTTACTGGGTTTTTTTTTCAAATTTTAACTCACGTTGCATTTGTTCTGTTTTCCCAAGTATCGCAGTAACAGACGTTAGGTGAGCTGGAAATTCAAACAGCCATTTGATGACCAGTTGTGTCACAGAGGGCTTTGGCGTTGTTTTGTTTATTTTAATGCCAATTTTATGCGTTTTGATTTCCCCAGGTAGTGCAGAAGCATATGTTGGTTAAGGTGAAAACTTGAATAATCGTTTGATGGCCAGTAGTATTGAAAATAGTTGTACTAAAAATTATTAAATCCGGTAATCCACCTTTAAGTTATGATCGATAAATTTTGGTGTGTTTTTTATGCGCAACAGCAGAATGCTTCACGCGTCTTAGCCATTGTCAAGGCGTCCGTCCGTCATCTGTCCGTTATGTCACACTGGGTATTGTGTCAATATGACGCAAGCTAGGATTACGAGATTTTTACAGTGGGATGCAATAAGGACTCTAGTTTTTCATGACAAAATGTTGTGCCTTTGGGTGAAGGGGTTCCCCTTGAATGACGATGACAAAGAAGGATACCCCATTAAAAAGATGTTATTTTGCCACTATTGGTTCGTCTGCTGTGAAAACGGTTGCAGATAGGTTCAGACATGCTGCTTATCATAACAAGCACTGGTAACAGATTTTTTGGATGTACCAACATCAATGAGCTTGAATGACCTTGAACCCCCAAAATAGAGGTTTTAGTGATTTTTTGTGCAATTTCTGGCTGCAGCACACATTTCGAGACTAAATTGCGACAAAATGGCTGGAGACAGACCAAGTCAACCTGCGTATGAAATTTTCAGCATTAAACATAGACTTTTGCAGTATTATGTCCTAACCTTCTAGGTTCAAGGAGACCTGTGCAGGCGGGCATCAAACAGGGTACCCCCTTAAAAGCAGTTATTTTACCATTATTGGCTAGTCTAGCGTGAAAACTGTTGCAGATAGTCACAAACATGCTGCTTATCGTAACTAGCACTAGTGACAAGCTTTTTAATGGTGTCAACACCGATGACCTGGAATGACCTTGAACCCTCAAAATAAGGGGTGTCAATGTTTTTCTTTGCTATTTTTGGTTATTGTGCACATTTCAAGGGTAAACTGCAACGAAATAGATGGAGACAGACCAAGATAACATGTAAAATGTAACTGCTAAGGCTGTCGCGCATCTCATGAGCTTTGCTCAAATTACTTGTTTATGCCTCACAGTGTAGATATTACAGTGTGCAATGTCATCCTAACCAGCCTTTCTTATTAAAAAAACTAAATTCATGCAGCAACAAAAATTAAAAGTCCACACTCCACAATGCTGTAAAACACATTGCAACTTATAGCAAAACAAAAGAAACTAGCTAAAAAGGGCCCAAGAAATAAGTGTAACGGTGACGTTTCATCGTTTACTGAGACATTTTCTCCGGAAACAGACCTTCAAACAGCTTATTCAAATTGACTTCTGAATAAGCGCTATTCGAGACAACTTTGTCGACATCAGACTTCAACTTGTGAAGGTCGGGATGCTTGGCTCGAGGCTTTGGTTCCCCAGCTTTATCTGTAACGAGTGAGTGCTGGTAGTACCCAAGCTGACGGTAGATAAACCTCTCCGAGAGCTCAGGATGAAGAACCCCACGCCTGCAGGCGGGGCATGCCGGCTGCCCACGAATCATAACGAGGGGCGTTTGGCGTGTCCTCAGAGCACAGGCCGGATCCTCACAGACGTTCCATCCCTCGTAGTAGCTGCGTACATGCCGGCGTATAGTCAGACCAAGCTGGTTCCTGATGTATGCCGTGTTCTCTAGTGGCGCCAGCTGGCAGCCAGGACAACACTGTAGTGTGAGTTGCCCTGATGACTCGTCCTCTATGATGCTGAGTGTGACATCTGCTCCACATCCCCGGCAAGGAATCTTCAGGTCCTCACAGTCGCGGTACTTCTCAGCCTCCGACTCCTCCGTCGCTGCAATCACTGAGACGTCCTCGTCCTCAGCCCGGCGGAGCGCCTGCCTGAACTGACTCGCATCCAGACCCAAACATTCAGCAATTCTTGCTGCGTCTGTCCCTACACCATCACCATTCATTCATTAAACACAGAAAAACTCACCAAAATACTGCCGACTAGACATACCAGGCTAAGCTAGCTTTAACTAGTAGCCTACAGCCTATGTATAAAAACTAGCCATTCACAAGCTTTAATGCCAAAAAATAGATAATTCATTAGCCCTCGGCCAGACACCAGTTTACACTGCCAGACCACAGATACGAAGCTACTGTATCTCACAGCGTGCCTGTTTACGTCCCAGCTTTCACTGGTATTTATTGTTCCTAGCCACAGAGGGTTGGCCAGGCTGAGCTGACCTGGGTGGCTGGTTACAAAGCAAGATGGTTTACCCACGAATGGTTACCCATCTCAGTACTAACATGGCTTAGTGGACACTGGATGGTACCAGTAACTTCACTGATGTGACCAATGATGTTACTGCTAGACCAAGCCACCAATGAGTAAATTAAGTATCCTACATCACCTGCAAAATAACAATAGTTTATGCAAGTTAAGATCATATTAAAGTGCAGTACATTTTAGATACGTGGAAAAATTAACATTATTCAATAAACGTTGATTAGAAGCTGAAACCGAATTAAAATTAACAGTCGATGATGACAAAAGATTCCGTATATCAACAACTCCATCGACAAAAAAATTTCAAAGGCAATCAGTGTTTGTAGATCTTGATTCATGCAATTTGTATTGCTGTCCATTGTCCGAGATGAAGAACTGAGTTACATGAAAACATCACCAAACCTTACACACCCTCTATCGGGTCACAGAGTCGTGAGACCACCGGGTGGACCTGGTGCTCAAGGTAATAGCGAGCATCAATGCTGAGCTCCGGGCGCTTGGCGACCTCTAGGTCGGGATGGTAAGCTCTTTGGGTGGCCGGCAGGGATGACCCATCGTCACACACGACATAAACCACCGCATCACCGGAACGAAGTTTCCTGCCTCCGGACCCAGACGAAGTGTTCAGCCGCAGCGCCACCTGCACACCAGCACAGAAACCAAAGTTGAGATGGCGAGGCAGATACATAACAAAGTGGAGGGTTAACCTACATAAAAACTGCACAAAAACCCAGTCAAGAAAACCCACACAAATTTAATCCAATTTTGGTTTCTTGCTCCACTAATGATGAAATATTTTATTATGGTTAAGCTGACTTTGAAACATCTTAACCTATAACTGTGCAAATTTTTGGAAATTATGTGGTCTGGGTCCAGAGAGCAAGTAAAAACACAGATACATGCAAACCGCCATCTCATCAGTCAGCGTGATCGAGTAAGTATAGGAAACATGCTCCTACAAACTCGCTGGCTCACTAAGCACTGACCATTACCTGGACATGTGGAAGACTTTTCCGATCAGGATAGTCCTCTGGATTCTTAGTCAACTGCTTCGTTATGTAGAAAGCCTCGAGGGGAATCTCGCGAGATCTGACAGCGTTGCCGATATCCATCAGGCGCAAGTGGATCGCTTCCACGACAACCTCCCTGGACTCACCGGACAGAATCTGTGACACAACGTACGTTCCGGTCTCCTTGGCCAGCGTACACCAATCACGGCGCACGATATCAAGTCCTTTCAACTCCTGTGATGTCACGAGGCTGTCACCAACCTTCTGCACTGACAAAGCTGCATACTTCTTCTTCTTGAGCAGAAGCATGGACCGGAAGACACCGTCGATATCTATCTCCAGATGCTTGTATAACTTGTTCACCTGACATACACCAATCAATCAATCTCAATCAATGAATCTGAGATTTTTAAAGTGGCCAAAGTAATACAAAGAAGAACCACTACAAACAGGTAGGGTAGAGTCCAGTCCATAAAATAGTCAGAAAAAGGATTTAGTGAACAAATGAGTCTTTAGACACTGAAGGAAGATGGCTAACGATTCGACTGAAATCTGGCAGATCATACCAGATCCGTGGGTTGCAGTCGTCAATATGACTGGAGGCACTGCCAGACAATAAGATCACCGTTGAAAAACATCCGTTTATATTCTTTGCAGAATGTCTGATTTGTTTTTAGCAAGAACAATATTCCAATCAGTCTAATGACAAAAAGATACTTGAGACAGGGACCTCTGCCTTGATGCGGTTGCCAAGCCGATAGACCTCATCAATGTCCAGACTACCAGTGGCAATCATCAGTGAGTCGGTGTCCCCATAGATCACATCAAGATTCATCGCCTGCACCAGGTCACGAGTCTTCATGAGAATCTCGCGACCCTTCCCGGTCACCAGCGCCGCCAGCTGCTTGGCGTAGAAGCGCGAGTGGCTGAAGCCGAGACAGCCGTAGAGACTGTTAGCTGTGAGTTTCAGCGCCCGCTGGCGGATGTCGTACTGTGCCAGAAGGTCGGCCGAGACACTCGGTGACTTCATGAGCTGACGCACATGCTTCCGACTCTCCACCAACCGCCGGATCTCCGTCGGAAGAATGCCGGGTTCAAGCCCGGGCTCCGGCAGCAGGGACTCATAGTCCTCATCTTCCACAGCAGACGCCTTACAACACAGCAACTATTTATATCACTAATCAGTCATAAGCAAACTAATCAAGATAGTAAGGCATCAAACTTATGATCAAGCAGACATGGGTTTGACTCCAAGTCGGGTTGCCATAAAGTGCAATTTTATCACACAGTACTTGGATGGGTGGTGACTGCATTAATAACCAACAACCAAGGTCGTCAGCTCAACCTTCCAACTCTCCAGGGAAAGTAAACTGAATCTGCTTGACTGGAGTTAACGTGGGGTGCATTCACCCGTGTCGGAGACAGCACTGTGTAATCACTTACGACAGATAATGCTCTGCAGCCCTGTAACAGGTTTTTATGAATAGCTATAGACTCTTTTAATCTTTTCCCTACACATAGCCTTCCTTACATATACCAAAAGCAACCTTACTCAATTCGACTAGCTCACATATTCCAAAGTTACTTCAGCCAGAACAGATCCTCCAAAGCAACACAAAGAACTCGGAGTGCACATCAGTGCTCTGTTGATTACAGCAAAGCAACATTCTTAATATCAAATCTCGTCAACACACAGTTTCTGTATTACCACGATCGCTATCTCGTGACAAAATTACTGTAAATTAATGTGCAATAAATGTCAAATATCAAACATAAATTACATAGTGCACTCTCGTAAAACACCTCTAATGCACTAGTAAGCTAGAACATTAAGCAAACAAACAAGAAAAAACAGGCAACAGCAATGAGCCAGCTAACACTAAGTAGAGTTACAAACCTGCGCATCAGAGTTTGAGCTGGTCACTGTTGTGAAGCAGATGTTGTACTCCTGGATGATTGACGGGTAGAGACTGTTGAAGTCCACCAACAGCACATATCTGTCGTAGAAACCACGCTTTGGTTCCAGCACCAGTCCGCCTGTGTATGCCGGCTTCCGTCTCCCTGGCTTGCCTCCCTTGGCTCCATGAGTTCCTGTATCCACATCGGCGTCGTCGTCAATGTCTTCGACGTGGTGGGCGGTCGTCGGTCGTTTGCTGTACACTTTGTCCGGGACAATGAACCCCCGCTCGGTGAATGCGTGGAGCAAGAGGTATTCGTTCCGCTCCGATCGACCTCCGGCCAACGTCCGTGACAACACATTGCCACAGACATTGGTGATCTGAGCGGCGAGCGGCAGCGCGTTCAGCTCGGCTGCAATGCGCAGGGTGTACGTAGCATCAAGAAGAGTTGACTCCAACAGACTGAGAAGACTGACGGAGTCACTGAATGCCGATCGGACCTCCTCCGGCTCAAACACTCGACGATGCTCCTTAAGAACATGTGACGCCAACTACAAGCACACACGGCCAGACTTGAACTGAGCTTGCTCAATAAAAATGTAAGGCCCACAGACAAATCTTCTGACACTAACGTACAATACTGTACCAGGAATTCAACAATACAACATTAGTATGCAGTTTTGCTGACATTACCTGATTTAAGATATGGTTGTCTGAGTTCAGAAGTCAGATAACGTCTGCTGCACCAAATGAACTTTTAAATTCGCAAGATGCCAAAAACAGACCCCCACATTGGGACAGGGCAAAAAATGTCACACTGCTGTACGACATTTTCCGGGCTGTGAGGGCCACCTTTTTGTAGAGGCCACTGTTTGGCCAAACACGCTTAAATCGGCCTCTGCAAGAACAGCCAAAAACACAAATACACAGCTCTTAGTTACAGCAGTAGCTACTCACACTACAAACCAGCTAACATTAGATCCCAGAATCGAAAAATTTGATTTAAAAACAGGTAATTTAGAATTCAAAAAATCCAAATTTCACTTTTTCTATTTGCTGAGCAATTCATGACACAAATCAAAAATTTCATATTCTAATCATAACTCAAGTTCTGACGCCACAGCATTCTATCAACAAAAACAATGTGACATGAAGAATAGTACATAGATTTTTTCCTCCATTTTAAAGCTTGCCCCTATTTTCAGTGTACACAAAAACCTAGAAAATCTTGAAAAATCTAAAAGCGCTTTCTGAGAAAACTTAGGATTTTCCAGCAGTAACAGATCTGTTACCTCTGTAAGGTCATAGCTACGACATCGAATCAGCTCTTTAGCTGAGATCATCGTGTCCATAATCAGCCTTCCAGCTGCTGCGCCCGACCTTGCGCCAAACTTTGGCACCGTCGCGCGTTTCAGCCGGCCGAGCTTGGACCAGTTGGATATCTTTCCGGCCGCAATACGATGCAGCAAGACGTCCAGGTCATAACCAGCCAGATCATGACCCACAATGACATCAGGATCAACCTGCCACACAATATACAGACTAAGCTTATAAACAAATGAAGAAATGAATGGAAAAATCAATAAAGGACTTAATAAATAAATGACTGAAACAATGAACCGAATGAATCGGTCAATCCATCGAACAATAAATCAACTTGCGCATGCTGAATCGCTATTCGCAAGATGCACATTAAGTCCAGACAGCGGCTTAGTTTGCTGGTCCAGGATTACAACCAAAGTGACACAGACACTGACTTTTCATGTCATTTTCTGAATGTAATCTAAATGCTCACTTCATTTCAACCAACAGTAACACAAACATTGCAACTACAGAGAGAAGACTGAAAAGTGAAGAACCACGAACACAAGATGCATAAGTTACAGCTACAAAACGCACTTACGACATGATGAGAAAACCGCAAAACACAGCACCAAAAAATCACACTAGCATCATGCAGAACAGTAACGAAACAAAAATGGCTACTCCAACATCAACCAGCAATCATATTAGTAACATTGTCGCACATCACACATGAAGCACAGTTATGTCGAAACAGACACAAAATTAAGAATAAAGATACCTCTGTAGTCTTAACATTAATATCAACAATCATAATGTAGCAGATTAAGAGCAGAATGGCAAAGCTTCGCATCTGTACATGAACAGTTAGTTTTCTATCAAAACGTGTTAACTACAAAATTCTTCAAAATGCTACTTAAACATTTATAATATATCATTACAAACATGAAACATAACGAGCAGATGTGTATATTAGTTATTAGCAAATGGTAAAACAACATTTAAACACACTGAAAAAATACTTCGCGTGAAAAGTGTTTTCCCGATTTTCTTAAAAAAAACATTGAGAAATGGATAGGATGTCTTGCCATTTTGCCAAGCGATATGCAACAATAACAAAAATAATTACCTTATGCAGCTTGGCAAGAAAGAAGTTAATCAGCGCACGTTCACTGGACGTAGTCTCAATTCGCATTGAAACCGGAGCACCGGACTTTCCGGAAACGCGATCACGGAAGTCAAATGGAAAGACGCACTCTGCTGGAGCAGCCACTGCACAGAAGTGGGACTGGTAGACTGGCTTCGGTGCCGAGCGATCAAGGTAGAAGCTTCGATGGACAAGGCATGCTGCGGCGGTGATTTCATTCTGGTGAGTGCGAGGGTGAGCTGCCGTGCGCAGCGTCAGTGCCAAGATAACCAGCGGAGGCGCTGTCAGTTTGGTTGACTCTGACACACTCACGTTCTCCGGCTTCATAACAAATGCCTCGAATTTGCACCAACTCACTGCAGGTGTAGACACCTGAAACCACACGAACACCAGCCGCATCAAGCGTTCAGAAAATAAGTGAGGAAGAAGTTGCAATTTTCCGTGTTCAGACACTGCAAATTTCTGACAGACCGTCACAAGACGAGATAATAAGTGGTCAAAATTACAATTATGCCCCTAAATTTCCCCAAAACAGGGTTTTCAGCCCCAAATTTTGCATTTTTGGAAGAAAATTTTCAGGAGAAAATTTTCAGACAATTTTCCAACATCCCAAAACATGACACCAGTGATGAACACTCATAGACTTATTATTAAATGCTTAAAAGCAATATTCTAAAGTTCACTAACACACTGTTTTAGTACTTGATGTAGCTACACCATTATTACAAATAAAGGAAACAAGCAGACAGGTCGCTACGCTCCCTATCCGCCCGATTTTTTGCCATAGTATCGGCCTGCAGCCTCCATTTTCGGCCCTTTGGGACTCAACTGCTCAGCTGCTACTCAGCCTGTAGGCCTATGTGCTGTTTCCCACCAACCATAGTCTAAAGTCCAATGTTGCGTGCGCTGTCACGTGCATCGACGATGCCCCGATTTTAAATATATAGATAATACACAAACTAGATAGATGAAATGGCACTATCCATCATAAAAAATAAAATGAAAGCATGGTGTAAATTGCAGAATAAGGTGCATTTTTGATAAAAATGTCAGATCATGTGATCAAATAATGTCATATTACAAAAAAACGTTAGAGAAAATCGTAACCTGAGGACTGCCGATGTTGAGCCAACACGGTCCTTTGATCCGACGATCAAGTATAAACGTCTCGAGTGCTGAAGCATTAGCCCCAAACACATTAGAAAATGTCTCTCCAGCCAAATCAGCTGGCAAAGTGGGAAATTCCGACGAGTAGCGAACCTCAAGATATTCACTCTCAACTGGCACATCCTTCTCACCAAAGGCATACGATCGAGTCACTTTCATAGACTTGAACTTCATTATTTTGTATCGCTCGGCAACAAACTCACTGAATTCCTACAACAGCAAACTATGACTTTGTACAAACCACAGAACTTTGAAAAAAAAACAGGTTGTATAAAAAGCTTAAACCAGCAGGTTTTGGGTTTCTGAGTTTCTTAAAAGCCTTGTATCCAAAAGTAAACAGTGCATGAAAAAAGTAAATATGTCACATCAACCATAAACACTCTCAAGTCTAACAACTTTAATAAAGTAATAATTATATATATCCCAATGAAATGCCTAAACAGTAAAACAGTACAAAAAACATTTTAATCTAACAGTAAAAGCCTTTTAAAAACAAATCCTGAAGGACCTGATAGACGTCAAGAAATGTGACGGGACGGGACAGATCTTCAGTTTTTGTCTTCATGTTCACACGGTGACATCTTGGGAGCAAGTAAACACATCTCTCAATGTTCTTCACGGCCACACAGCAGCTCACATGCTGTCGAGCAAACTCAGTCCACACCTTACCAAACAGAAAGACAATTCCAGGCTGCTTCAAATGATCCTCAAATGCATCGAACCAGAACAGACGAAGAACACTTTCACCGTTGACATCGACGAGAGGCAAGCATGATGTGTCAATGCGGATATCGGGTGTCGGATCTGTGTCACTTTGCCAGCTAGATGATTTACTTACTTCCACGACTTTCGCATCATTCTCTCTGTTCTCTGCAACCAATACAACATCATTCTGCCCATACTGATACAAAGACAACAACTGTTGTAAAATAGTCTACTTATAGTGATGCTGCCTAATAACAAAAACAAATTTATACTGTGCCAAATTTAACAACTACTCAGTTATAGTTTATATCATTCACTAATTAATGGTTAATGCACTGTAACTGTAGACAGGTACATAGTATCTTGGTATACAACCAACCACCCAGATACATTCAGCCTTCCATCCCTACAGGAAAGGGTAATCACATACTGGCTTACATGGCTGGCATTAAGACAATGACACATTCAATGTGTTGAGTGGCAGGTGAAGAAGCTTTGAGCATTGAGATGGGTTCCCATCTTCCCATTCCCATCCACACACCTAAAGTACCTCTCTAGTTAGATACTATTACAATACTAGTATACTGCTGGTCAGTGGACAAGCCTGCAAACACACCTGGTAGTTTATTCACTGAAAGTTCCTGTTCAAAGTTATCATTGAAGTCAATCCCAGATACATCAACCTCATTGCAAACAGCTGATGTGTCCATTTCACTGCCAATGTCTTCGATGACTTCAGACTGATGGTCAGATTCAAACAGATCCTGAGAAGCAAATTCTTGTATCTGCTGGGACTCTGGCATAACATTCCCACCCTTCAGCTGGTGTGATGACTTTTCCTTATACTCATTTTCAGCCTTCACATGATGAGACTGTTCAGGAAGATTCCTACCAGACTTACTGCCAAAGCTTAAATCACGATGCACTCTAGAGGCTGTTAGTGCTAAAACATTATGTGGCTCAGAGTTTAACTTCCTAGCTGCGACTCCACCGTATCCATTATGCTCTATCGTGTTCATAGCTGACGAAATGGATACCGGATCAATTTGTCGAAGTATTTTAACTGGAGCTGGTCGAATTGTTTGTGCATCCCCTTTCTTCAGTTCTCCCATTATGTCACCAAGAATGTCATCATCATCCAAACTAACTGCCTTCTGCACTTTTGGCTTAGCGGCAGCTGCTGCAAACATCCCGCGGATGCTCTTCGGCTTGGAATCAGTTGGACGAATGTTTGGGTTTTTAGCCGACTTGGTATTTGCAGTAGCTTTCTTCTTTCTCCCTGCTGGCTCAACAGCTTCGGCATCATCGTCAAAAATCTCACGACCATCTTCAACATATCCTGTTCCATCATCCACAATCCAATCATCATCCTGTCGATTGCGAACTATTTTGGAATATTCTTCTTCGTCCACCTCATCGTATATATTATGCTCTTCAGAAATAACATATCGAGGTCGTTGTCCAGAACGGGCTTCGCGAAACTGCTCAAAAGCAGCTTTTCGTCCATAACGATCTTTCTTCTCTCGACGTGAACGATTTCTTGCCAAACCACCTTCTGCTGTATCATCATCGACTGATGTTCCTCCAGACTGATCCATTGCAACCTACACGTACGCTAACAATATCAAAAGACACATTATATGAAGACATAAATTCAATACAAAACAAATGCTTCACACTCACACAGGCCCTAAGTAACAAAAGTGGGTTAATAACTAACAGAACAAAATGTTAACTTAATTAATCTAGTCCTGTCATTAGTCACTAATGTCATGGGCGCTAGCTAATGCTCGGTTTCCATTACGCCAGCAATGGAAATTCCGCCATCCTGCCACAGTCCTAGATTAGTTCATGAAAAGTACACTACTTTCAACCACCAGAAAACTTTACTGCAATATGAAAGACCACCTAGCTTCTTGTACGTCTGCAGAATAAAGACAAACTTTGTCTGAGATTCCTGGCCACGGGTAAAGTTTACGCGCCGGGCTGGCAACGCAGAGTAGGGTCAGGGTAAAATGCGAGGGAGAGTGCGAGGCGGCACGCGATTGGTCGGCTATAAATAGATTTCCTCGCAGTTTACCCACTATTCTGAATGAACGGGTGGTCGTGCTAAGGAGTGAGCGCAGGGCGCATAGAGCACGGCGACATGAAAGGCACAGCACGCACCGTGACACAAGTGGATCAGGCAAAAACAGTCCAAGCTAGGATCACCGTACAAACATCAAATGAAAAATAAAGTACAAAACAACAAGTCCCTGTATTAGGGCCTAAGTTCTATAGCTATGCGACGCTGCAAACAGGTCCGCGTTAAATAGGCCTTACGTAACAAAGACACACGAAAATTTACCACAGTGTTGATCTGGGTGGGATGCGACTTCTGCCCACAGTGGTACCACCGTGTGTGTGTGGGACGCGTGAATGACAATGGACGTCAGCAGTACCGCTGCGATCTGTGTGCTGACAATTAAACTGAAGTGGTTATTTTACCTGGCTCGTGTAGCTTGAAAACGGTTGTAGATAGGCATAGACATGCTGCTTATCATAACAAGCACTAGTGACAAGCGATTTTTGGCTTCAGCATAGTGGCTTCGACGCACGTTTTAAGAAACGGCATTTTGAGCATGACATTTTTTAGCATAGAACATACATTCTTAAGAATATACAAGTAGTTATTTTATTTTACCGCTATTGGCTCGTGTAGCTGGAGATAGACCTGGACATTTTGAGCATGCATCTTTTAAGCATAGAACGTACATTCTTAAGAACATACAAGCTTTTTATTGCTGTAAACGTCGATGACCTTGAATGACTTTGAACCCTCAAAATATGGGTTTTTATTGAATTTTTTTGCGATTTTCGGCTTCGACACACGTTTTAAGAAACGGCATTTTGAGCATGACATTTTTAAGCATAGAACGTACATTCTTAAGAATATACAAGTAGTTATTTTACCGCTATTGGCTCGTGTAGCTTGCTCAAATTACCTGTCTATAAATAATATCATGACGTTTTGCATTTTTTACTGGTGAGCACTGACAGTTGCAATTATATTTCATGTTACATTATTTGACATTAAATTGGGAGGTATTTCGGATTGAATGTGCACATACCGTATTCAATCGATCACGCTGCTTATCATAACTTGGATATATTGATCAATCTTAAGCCCACTGTGCACAGTCTCTTTTAAAGCGTTAAAATTTTTTTTATATAATAATTCATGTGATTAGATCAAAGCACGCCGCCGCCTGCAGCCATTGTGCGCCGCAGTCCTACACAGTGCAGGCGGCCTCGCACGCCGCCTCGCAAATTACCCCGTTCCTCGCACGAATCCTCGCACGCTCCCCTCGCACTATACCCTCCTCGCACCTCGCATTTTACCATCACCCCGCAGAGCACATAGGGGTCCGGTAACCAGTTGGAGCAGGGGCAAAATGCAAATTAGACAAGTGAAAGGACATCATTTTAGGGTCGCTACTGGGAGTGGTGAATAGAGAAATGAATGTAAACAAAGCTCGTTCCGGTATAGCGATGCGAAGTCGACACTATATGAAACACGTAAGCTGGTATTGCAAATTGCAATGACATTGTAGTAATAAGTAAACAGTAAAATACAAATACCACCAAATATTCGCGCCAAAACAATCGATTTCGTTTTCATTTCGCCACCAAAATAATAAAGAAGTAAACTGACTGTGAAAGTTAGAAATAAAAAGTGTCCGGAATATCGTAATGATACCGGTACCGTATCGAAATTTAATTTCTGATATTTATCCATCCCTAAATTGCGCCACTGATTTAAATATTCTATGTGTTAACAAAACAAATCGCAAAATAAACTCAAAAGTAGTAGTTTTTTGAGATCTTGTGCTCATAATTGTTTTTAATAGTAATCTACTACATCTAGGAACGATTACAGTAATTTACTCTGACTTCATATTTTACCAGTGAACTTTAGGAAGGTGTACTTTGCGGAATGCGGATTGCGGAATTTCGAAAAGGTGTATTTTGCGGAACTAAAATTGCGGAAAATGTTCCTGGTGTTGAGTTATGTCAGTTGAATAGGTGTACAATTCTACAGAACGCTTGACCAGCGTGCTCAAAAGCTTCGTTTTGGGGGTGAAAATAACCAAGAAGGTTAGAATCACCGATCAGTGATTCTAACCTTCTATGCTAAAATCACCGATTTGTTAAGCTACTTTGCAATGCCAAAATTACCGATCTGTGTAAATAAATGACCAGCGATCGGCCATACTTTTATTGCCGCATACATATATAGTGTTGTTGCTGTTTGTGGTTAATTAAAGTAAGTAATAAAAAAACTTAGCAAAAATCAGGGTCTTGTTTAATCATATTTATACAGATTATCTTCACCGTTAGACAAACGCCTGATAGTAGCATTTACTTAGGTTCGAAAAGAGCTATCTAATATCCATAATCCTACTATTTATAAGACCGTCAATTTTAGGCCCCTAGCCATAGATCTTAATTTTTGTCGGTCTGCATGGTTACATGTTGGCCTACGTGATTGGTTGGCGGTGTGGCGTAGCGGTAACACGTTAAGTCAAATCAGCGAAGTTATTCTATGGTGGGCCCGGTTAGAGCATGGATGGGTGACTGTCCACTGTACGAAGCCAAAGCATCTAGATCGACTCAGCCTTCCACTCTCCGTGGGATGGTAACATGAGTACTGATGGTGGTTACAGCCATCGCTAAGGAAGAAACGGTGAGTTCAGCGTAACAGTATGCTCTGAGGCCAGGACTGCTGGTATACTGACCCAGTCTGTGAAAGTGTAGGCCTACTGTCACATTTACGTACACTGCACAACCTGTGTTTGGTGTTGCTATTGAATTGGTGGAGAAGTTACGTGCTAACTTTTATAAACAGATCAACAGTGGATATGATAACTACAGTGTTTTCATTAATTTTGTCCCATCATGAACTGCACGCAATAACTTTCGTACATGTAAATATCACGGTGTCGCACCGTCGGTAATTGTAGTTCACATGGCTAGTATCACCGATTGGTGATAGTAACCAAGAAGGTTAAAATCACCGATCGGTTATTATCACCGATTGGTGATCCTAATCACTTCGTTCATTTTGTCTTGCAGGAGGAGATAGTAGGCTAATTTTTAGACTAAGAACTTTGTCTTAAATAATAGCCTGGAGCTTAGAACTAGGCTAGCTAATTTCTATCATTGTTTTGGTAGGCCTACGTTACCTTGACTCAGTATCACAGGCTGCGCGGTAGCGCCAGCCCCGTTGTGAAGGTGACCAGCCATTTCAATGGGAAACTCCAAAATTTGACCCCTCGTATTTCCCAAACCCGTTAATTTTTTCACACCAAAATTTGCACAAATGATTATGTCCAGCATATCTCTTGATGTGCAAATTTTGGTGAAAATCCGTTTACGGGGGGCTTCCCCACGAATAGGTGAAATAT
>Ga0056128_1005324_pt1 | contig 16188 bp, 9 predicted proteins | sample WorMetLIZISLAND2_FD_71113 | JGI IMG/M metagenome (GOLD analysis project Ga0056128, IMG submission 71113) | Marine gutless worms symbiont microbial communities from Max Planck institute for Marine Microbiology, Germany - Olavius geniculatus... ... | reverse complement strand
CTCGGCGACAATCGTCGTACAAGTCGGCGACGACAACGATGAAACGCCGGTCTTCCGCTTTCCCACCGCATCCAACGACACTGCGCATGCGCCGGCTGATATAAGGCCTGGTGGTCGCGTAGCCAGAGTGGCGGCTGTCGACGCAGACAAGGGCGATAACGCCGTGCTACATTACTCCATCGACGCAGGTCAGTTCAAACGTCATCGTCAGATGAAGAACGACGCCAGTAATGACAACGAATTATTTGAGCCACTGCTCACGAGACGCGCGACAGCATAGCAAAATCAGTGTACAGCGTGTAATAATATTAACACGTATTGAAGGGGGCACCGAAATTTGCCGCCGCTGCACGACTGTACAGCGTTAATGTAACATACTTTATTGCATTAACATACACATTTTATTGCAGTTATTTGACCGTTGTCTAAAATTGTGTTTGTTAAACACAATTGAAAATTGAAAATTGAAATTGAAATTGAAATTGAAATTAAAATTGAAATTGAATTTGAAAAAATTCAATAATGTCCTATGTGCCATTTTGTCGGTTTGAAAGAACAGCTTGCAATATTACACAGAGCAGTTGTATATTTACGGTTTCACTTAGGCCTAGGCCATTTTGCATGTACCGATAAGTTATGCGTACTTTTAGCTCGTACTTTATGTTTTAATGGTTGCAGCACATTCAGTAAAGATGTTTGATTTGTACAGGCAACGAGCACGGTCTGTTCGATGTCGACCCTGTCAGTGGCTGGATCGTTGCTAATGGATCGCTGGCGGCGTATGCGAGGGACACGTTTCGCTTGGTCGTGACTGCTTCTGACTCCGGCGGCAGTGGAACTCAGCGCAGGTACTAAAATTCTTGATGAACTTCTTCGTATTTCGTGAGCTACAGGTACTTTTGTCCTCTATCTCTCACTGAAGTATCTGGAGAATGTTACAACTGTTCATAATTTCACTCCACTCAAACGTGACGACCGAAACGTGGCTCGGGTCTGTGACAGCACCCTTCTTCAAGCAAAACAGGCCGTCGATTACAGACATGAATTAAGTGCGTTCTAACCCGGTTTACAGTGTATTATGCTTTGTTACTTGGCACTGTAGACCGTGTTGAACACTATACTGTACGTAGTGGTTTCAAATGCGATAACTACGTTGCTTTTTAGTCTGTCGGCAGTATGTTCGCAGAGTTTGTCTATTTGTATTTTGTAACAGCAATTGTGTGCATTTATCACTTTAATAAAGGAGTACTTCCTTGCTTGATATTTAGGTCCAGCTCGGCGACGTTGTTCATAGTGGTCGGTGGCGATGGAACCGGGCGGATGTCTGTTGATGGCGAGTCGGGCGGGCTGGTGGGTCAGTTGCTGCAGCTGCCTATGTCTGGCACACGTCTAATGGTTGTTGTCGGCTTCGTGCTGGGACTGTGTGTTGTCGTAGTCGCCGTCTGTATCTCTGTTTGCGCCTACCGACTGCAACAACGTCGTCACAAACTAGACGCCGCTTCACTCAAAGGTACCGTACGTCAGCAGCAGCGTATAACACATATGTCTCAGAGCTACGAAGCGTCACCTGCCGTATGGGATCACAGTGTTGCATGCCATCTGAAACAAATGAATGCGTCCCACCATAACTCCAGCCACACAAACGGTACTCGATTTATCTATCCCGGAGGAATGGAAGGTTGAGTTGACCTTGGTGTTGCTTATATACCGAGATGGTTTACTTGTCCGCAGACAGTCACCTATTCAAGTAGTAACCACTTGATAGCGATCCGACCGGGAGTCGAACCAACGACCTCGCGATCGCAAGTCTAATGTCCTAATTGTTACACTATCAAGCCAACAATACACACAAAACACAGACGCAAAAAACAGAGGTAAAATTCAGGCGAAACAAAATACACAATGCACTAAAATGTGCAATATAAAATTACAGTAAAACACTATTTTACGTGTAAAATTGTGCCAAATCATATATTTGGTTTTACCAGGTGTTACTAGATTCAGATCAACGTGATGGCTGGAAATTTATTGCGACTGAGCACTTCTCCGTGTCAGCTATCTGAAGAAAATTTTCGGACAGCCCAAAATTTTGGATGAAGGCGGAAATTGCTCCCATACTGCTCCCTTCTACCTCGACGCCGCTGTTTGCTGTATTAAAATTCATTGATTGGTCGATTGACTGCGTGCTTGTGATTGTGATGTGTGAATAGAGAAGCCGAATTCGTCGTCGTCGAGCACAAACACCAGCACGTCATCGGGTCTACCACCGCCGCCGCCACCTCCATCACACACCGACCTGACCGTTCCAGACGGCGAGTTTACCATGGTGGGTCTACACTCATCACTCCTCACTCCGGCCGAGTCATCCATCAGCTCGTCGGGACAGGGACGTGGTAGCTCGGGCGGTGCCACGGCGTCAGTTTTCCTCGAGGAGGAGGAATGGGACAACGTTCCGGCGGTTCCACGCCTGGCGGACTCACTCTGTCGTCGATCCCTGGCTCCTGTCTGCAGCATCCCGCCGCCGATCTTACCTCTCGTCAGTCATCTCGTTTTCATTCTGTGCTCACTGCTGTCTGTAGACACAGTAATAGCAAGCCATGGCTTGGTGGTGCAACGGTAGGGTGTTAAACTTGCGATCGCGAGATCGTGAGTTCAACTCCCGGTCGGGTCGCTATCATGTGGTTACTACGTGGACGCGCAGGCCCATCGAGAGGGTGGGGTATGGAGGGTAAGCTACCCCGGGCCCCGCGACGTTTGGGAGCCCCGCCGTCGGCCAGGAATATACAGTACACCAGAATGTACCATTTGAAAAGAAAAATTCAAAAAAAATTTTCCAGAGGGCCCCGTGAAAATGTTTGAGGGCCCCGCGAGAATTTTTCCCCGGGCCCCGCTGTGGCTCTCGACGGGCCTGTGGACGCGTAACTGTCTGCGGACAGTCGGACCACTTATGGGCTCTTTACACGATCCAGCAAACGTCCAGCAAACTTCCAGCAAATGTATTCAAAATACACGTGCTAATGCTGGACGTTTGCTGGATCGTGTAAACTAAACACCCTATTAGGTATATAACTAACACCACTGATAACTCAACCTTCCATCCTTCCGGCTTGTCTGACTGGGGTTAAGATGGGGCACGTTCACCTGTGCGTGTTTTGCCTATCCTTCTGTCCGTCCGTCTCTCTATTCTGTACGGGCCTCTAGCTCAAAAACTAAAACGCCTAGAAAACCCAATATATGTGTAAACCTATATCAGGACTGGAGTGACTGATAGCCCGATTTTTATTTGTAAAAGTTAACGAATGTCAAAAACGTGCAAATCAAATGGCGCACATCTTGCGTAGATATAGCTATCGGGGACCTAATTCCCCGCGAATGCTTAGAACGCTGGGCAATGCGAATGGAAAATTTGAATTAAAGTTAATTGTGCGTGCTGCACAGCGGACGGATGACCGCGTTTCATGTCTACACTGGCTTGTCCATTGACCGTATTCATGTGTGTGCTTGGGACAGTTTCTATTCCGATAGCTGCTAGCCCGACACTGCTTATACCGATATAGAGAGTCAGAGATAGGGTTACATGTTAAGCTTAATGTTTTTTTTGGATTTTTGGCTACAGTAGACTCAAACCGTGATTTTATACACACAAGTGCAGGTGTGCTGTAACGTAACGTTTGCTGGAGTATAGTGGATGTCGGAATTTGAACTGTCTGAATAGCAGCAGCCGAAATAGGAACCTGTACGCTGTGTGGTGAAGAATGGGGTCATCATTCATCGAAAACTGTTTTTGACCTATAGGATAGTCCTCGAGGACAGCTCGGGAACAAAAAGTCGTGGCCTTGGCCTTGAAGAGGTCTGGCTTGGTCTTGAAAATGTTGGCCCTGAATCCATCCCTGTGTGTGGTTGATGTGTGGCATAGACGTACGAGGCGGCGTGTTGTGACGACATGTTGACATGGTCGTTATCTGGTCGTCGATCATACGAGCCTGGCAGCAATCCTCCACCAGGTGTCAGTGCTGCTGTGCTACCAGCGTGTGGCGGTCCTATGATCAGTGAAGCTGCTCTGCCGCCACCTCATCGACTGATGCAGTACGGCACGTGTAGCAGGACAATGACAAACCGGGCACTCAACCCCGCTTACTACACCATGACGTGCAGACCTCCGCCAGCTCACCCCGCCGATAGTCTCGGTCTGCATTGTTCTACTACTGACGTTAACTGAAATTGCTAAATACGAGGGTCATTCAAAAAGTTCCTAGACTGACACATTTGGCCAAAAGACATTCATATCATATTCGATCATTTTTCAACATAGTCACCTGCAACTAAAATGTACTTGGTCCAGCGTTTCTTCTAAGCTCGTATTTCGTTGTAGAAAAAACGTTGATCCTGTTTCTCCAGCCAGCAGTTTGCCATGCAGATTAGTTACGAGGAGCATTCAAACATTTTGTAGCAGTAGCCTGATATACATGTAGATTGACGTCGTGTTACTAATTAGAACCATCTAGCACTACATCGTTGCACAACTTATTGCTGGACTATAATTGGAATTCATGGAAAGACGCAAATTTGCTGACGACAGGGACGTACCGTAGTCTGCATGGCAAATTGCTGGCTGGAAGACCAAGACCAGAAATTATTCTCCAGTAGAATCCAAGGTTGAAAAGATCCTGAACCAAGTGTATTCATTTGTAGAATATGTTATCAAGAAATTTGAGCTAATGCTCACGAGACGCTTCAGTTCAGTAGTTTAGCTGAAAATTGGGGTGTTCACGCTAAGTTAATGTACAAATACCAAATTATTTATCAGGATCCATAACGATAGTTCCGTGGCGCCACCTTGTGAATGATATAGACTTGTGTCGCATCCCGAAATTGCCAAAAAAATTTATAAAACCCGCTATTTTGGCGTTTAAGGTCATTCAAGGTCATTGAATTTGCCGCCAATTGAGAGCCAGTGTACGACTTCTTATTAGCGATTAATAGTAACCTAGGCCCTATCTCGCACCGTTACTGAGATACGGCGACTTATTGGCCAAAAACTCGCAAATTTTGCCCACCCCCTCTTATTTAGCGCCTTCGTTCGAGGTGACCCCTTCGAATTTATGGAAAAGCTTTACGGTTCCTGAAACTAGAGTCTTCCAGGCAGCCGACGGTAAAGATTTGGTAATCCTATCTTGCACCGTTTTTGACTGATCCACCCGTGTGACAGACAGACGGACGGACAAAGAGACAGACAGAATTGCGATGGCTAAGACGCGCTGAAAGCAGTAGCTGCTTTCGCGCGTAAAAAGTGACAAACTATGATTGCATAACCATGTTGCTCTACGAACTTGTTGAATGCCCCACGTAATTGTAATTCGCTATCATGTTGCTGTTTTGAGTATTTTGTTTTTCTTATTTGGTGTGAATAGTGTATACTTATCCTGTTCTGTATTTAGTGCACTGAAACGGAATACGTCGTGAGCTTCTGTAGGCCTACTATTGTTTGCTTGTAGGTCTATAATACTTTATTTTTGTGATGAATATTTTCAATTACAGCGTGCACGATATCTCTTAAATATGCATGTAATATTACACTACAGGCTGGATTATCCAGTGAATCCTTTTAAACTTTCATCGAATGTGATGTGGACAATAGAACAAAGTCACTCGTATAAGATTGCAAACAACAGCAATAAGCTGGATATCTGGAAATATGTTTTTAGAAATCAAAAACAGTTGTGAACAAATGGAACAACTTGTCTAAAGATGACGTCAATCAGAGGAGTGTTAACGGTTTTAGAAGGTCATTGGAAGAAGACGAAAAGTTGAGATGGACTTCTTCGTGGACTAATTGCCCGCCATTTCCTTCTGGTCACATCAACTTCTTCTGACCTAGTGTGGGTGAATTACAATCAATCACACAGGTGTGGCCTGTGTTAATTGCAGGTGAAATGATCGCGACGCACTCACTGCAGGCTCCTGCAGCTGACGACTGGCTTGCTGCTCCGCCGGCGACCACGTCCCGGACGTCAAACTTTGCCAACTGGCTCAACAAGGAGAGCCACCAGCTGCAGCAGGCCGGAACACGCTACCGAGTCCAGAACGACTTCTCCGCGGCTGAACGTCGCCACTGCCCCGTGACGTCATCATCCGGGCCTCTGCGTGACGTCACCAAGACTAGACTGCACAGCGCCGGCAGCGACGACAGGAACGTGCGTTTTGATGACGTCAGCACAAGTTGTGCACCAGCTGCCGTGTCATTACAAGACCATGCTAACGCCGTCTGTTATAACATTAAACCTGCTGACGTTGCGTGCGCCGGGAATAACGCTAACAGCGTGCAGACGAATCAACGGTAAACGACGACGATGACAAACTGTAATTAAGTCATCATAAATATACTTTTAAAAGATCGACGAAAAAATCTTGTGCTGTTGTGCATGAGACCGTCTTAACAGGCCGCACAGAACGGGTTTTCCCGTTTGTCTGTCTGTCTATCTTGTACAAGCTCCAAAGTCGAACACTAAGACACAAAAAAAAACAAAAATTGGTGTGAACGCGTTTCCTGGGGAAGGAGTAATCTACATTCATGTGCTGACATTATTTTTCTGGCTTCGGTACGGCGCATAGTACTAAAAGACCCCTCTCCTAGCTTTCTGGTTACTTGGAATAGCTAATTACTGCCATCAAAGCCGATTTTTCGATTGCAGTTGGCTACGCAGTAGCAGGGTTCTAGCAAATCGTTTTTTACAAGATTTTCACACAAACACGAACGAGCAAATTAATAGACAATGACGAACAGCATGCTTTTTGCTAAAGTTCCGGGAAAAGCTAAGCGACAGAACACAGCTTGGCAGTTCACAATTATTTCAATATTCATTGTAGATTGTCTGTAGATATGATGCGTTGTGACTAATACCTGTAACATAGCACTGAACAAAATCAACGTTACTAATACAGAATAGGCTAGTCATATCTCTTTCTATACTAACTTCAGAGACGAGTAGGCCTAATAATAATTATGAGCCTGCATATAATTTTTGCGTCGGGATACATTCTTCCTGGAACGAATATCGCCAGTAACAATGCGTACTGTGTGTCTGTGATAGAGGTTTCTTTATAGCGGAATACGCCCGAGTGTATAACTTTGCGTTGAACTTGCTTGCTCACAAGGCTCACTTCGCGTGACGTAAATTATGGATTCGTAGGCCTATAACTTACAGTAATAGCGGTATGTTTCCCCGTGCCAGTGGATGCATTTTCTCGATCAAATTTGTCCACAAAAGGTTCCCTATCAGCACCTCCTTCCTGCGCTTAAGATAATGTAAGAAATACAATTAAATCAAATTAAGCTTCAATTTTCTTTCTCCCTGATGCGCTGTGGATACTGCATCTTGCCTTGCGGGTGCACGGGTGACGAAGTAATTTGCAATTAAACAGGGTGGTGCAAATAAAACGATGAAATATTATATTTTTATTCTGTATACTGATGAAAGGTACTAAGAGCCTACATAACTCACATCCGAAAATCTAGCCATCTAGCGTAGACCTAAGCCTAACATATTTTAATATTAGGCCTATATCTGTTTATTCGACCAATAAAAGTGTTGAACATGACCGCGCTTTACTACAATGACTGCGACTAATCATTGTTGAAAAACTGTTTCACTTTTCATGCGCCACAGTATAGTTGACTGTTGTAGGCCTATGCCGCATGTTCATCTGCCGTTATCGTTGTACGTTTAAAAGTTACTGCATAAACTGGCACGATTCAATGTAGGCCCCTACATCTAGTCAACGCGTGTTATATATGCCTACTGCGCTAACACGCTCGTTGTCACGTATATCACTACTGTATATTTATAGCTTTTGAGTTCAGAGTTAATAAATGATACGTGTGCAAGCTAAGCTTGTTATCATCTCAGTAGGCTCAAATTGTCATCACATGAACCTTATATTGCCGTAAACTAAACTTCCTGGCCAACATTTTTGTCGCTGACAGTACAGGAGTATGTTCATTCGTTTTTACACAGATGTCTCCAAAAGGAAGCAAATAAAATCTAGTCAAACTGACGATGAAAACAACAAGCATGCCGTCGTAAACGGCTGAGAAACCGAAGTCGGCACTGAAGCCGCAAAACTCACTAGTATAGGTGACGTCACTGGTGACGTGTACATGTAGTATAGAACTTGTTGATCACAGCACGTTGTGATCTCACATGACAGTAGCTCTGAGATGGGCTCCTATGGGGAGCTATACACACAGTTGAACTTTTAGCATATTTTTATTTTAATGTAAAACTAAACTTGCACAAATAGCAACAAATCATCGTGTCAAACGAGACATCTCGTATCAAATATCATCGTCTGTAGCATGCACAAAACAACGGATCTGTATGTAATATTGTTGTGTGCCACCAAAAGACACTCAAATTGTCAATCGAGTGCCAACATATTAAGCAGCCGTCCGCATTATGAGCACAGCGGTTACCCCCGTCCTATGAAACGTTCACAACAACTGGTTTTTGTCGAGGCTAACGCTTTTAGAAAGGACCGCCATGTAAAGGAGTGCAACTGCACAATAATGCATGACCGCACTGAAAAGCGGCGTCGACGTCGGTTAAAAATAGAGTCAGCGCACAAAGTTGCAATTTTCCGACAGCTACTAAAAATTTTTGAGAAAGGGGATTATGAGAGCTTAAAACTTCGATTTTTGCCCCTAAATTTTCCCGAAATGGGCGGAGGAAATTTTAATCCCGAATTGACAAGAGCAAAAAATTTTCGATAGCCTGAAATTTTGGGATGAAGGATGGAGACAATTGCCCTCTGCTCCCAGTCACGACGTCGCTGGCACTGAATCAGATGCAAAATCTGCGCGGGAAAGCGGGAGGGCGGGCGTGTTTAGTCGCCGTCGGGCGGCCAGCCGAACGTCTTGCGGATGTCACCGGTCTGCCGGGCGTGACGCTCCAGCTGCTGAATCCGACGCAGTTGATCGACCGGCGTCAGCAGCTGCGCCCAGCCGACCACTGCTGACGACGTCTTGGGGTACGCTCCCCTCCGTCGTGCTGCCGCCGTCTCACCGGCACCGTCTCCTCGGTCTGTCAACGGCGCGTCCAGGTCCAACGGTTTGATCGGCGGCGGCCGAGGTTTGGCCGGCATTTTGCCTCCCGACAGCTCATCGTCCAGCTGTCAATGTCAGCGTCAAAAGTGAATGGTACAACAATCAATACTCGCGAAAAACCTCTGATACCTGAACACACTAGTAGGCCCATTGGGATAACAGAAATGTCTTCAATGAATGTCTGAAAGTGTCCGCTGTACATTCCGGCTCCCGAAGGTTATCCAGTGTCCAAGCCCGCTAAACAAACCGCCGACAAACTAAGACAAATAGGGGCCTAGGCATATCACGGACGTGATGAAAACATGGACTAGTTGAGTAGTTGTTGACGTCAATTACAATGATAATTTTCTAGAAGTAGTATTGTTATTATGCGTTATATTTTGTTTGCAGTGTGCTAGCTAGCCTACATAAAAATACAGCAGAAACAACGTACGTGGAATCTGTTCGGATTAGGCATAGGCCCCATTGCACAGATTTGTACGTTCCAACTTCGGGGTTGCTATTTGCGCAGATGCAAAAAATAGAGAAAATTATACAATATTGCTTTGATTTGTGACCTGCGGCTGTACGGTTTTTACGCAGATAATATACAAGGTGCAGCAAAAAAAAGTGGCCTCTAAAGTTTTTCGCTGTTTTCTCAGCAATCGTTTGGGATTTTAATGTGAAATTTTCAGCTTTATTTAGTGAAACCTTTTACATCTAACCGCCAAGTAAATTGCTATTTTGTACAAAAACGACGAAGTTATAAATTTTTTAACATGACAGATTACCGATTTTTCAGCATTAAAAATGTTTAAGCTAAAAATGCTGTATTTAATTTTCAAAAACCAGTTACCACGTTACTGCTATCGGGAGGTACTGAGTGTACAACTGAGCTTGTTACTAGTTGCTAGAAGGTGCAAGTGTGTCAAAATTCGACAAATCACCTATAGTGGCCAACTTTAAGGGACTAGCAAAAATTCTGTCATCAGATTTTGACGTTTTTTCAACAGGATATACTACTAAATCTTCTGTCTTCTGTCGACGTGCAAAGTTAGTAAGTAAAAAAAGAATTTTAAAATTTTGGGATAAATATGAAAATTGAGGGAAATTTTTTTTAAATTGGGAAAGGTCAGAGGTCTCCAATTTCAGAATTAAGGCAGGGCCATACGCCTATGCTTATATGGGGTGATGCCAAAATTGGCCTTCAAAATTGCTCACAGGAGTAGATATTGAGGTCAAAAATTTGGACTTTGACCAAGATTTCCCCAAAATTGGGACGATCCTATGCCCAAAATTTGACATTTTTAAAAAGCCCTTGGGGAGGGCTACAATCCCTGAAAATTTTGTGGGACAAAGTTTAAAAACAAAAAAAATGTTTAAAACATTATTCGGAAGCCCCATAGGCTAATAATAGTGCGAAAAAAGCACCGGGGTGCAAAATCGTCCTGACAGATTGCAAGTGAACTTGCAATATATTTCCTGGTAGGTATTCATATGAGGTGTCTAAAAATAACATTGGTCGTTTCTGCCCCCCATATGGGGTGGGGGTTGTTATGCACATGTTGATCTACAATTTGCGTGTAGAAAAACACTGAAGTTTCGAAAAAAATAATAAAAATGTCTTCAAATAAATGAGCCACATTTAAACTGCAAATGCTAAAGTTGTTTAAACGGTATAAATATTATGTGTTGTTTTACAGTTTATATGGCATTATAGTGACGTGCTCAAAATGGGTGTCACTTTTATGGCCCACCTGGTGGATCTACTCTATAGCTATACCTGATAGTATTCGCCGACTGTGAATCCCCAGGCGTAAGGCCACGCGTAGCGATTGATTCTATTCTCAATGCGCACTCGCTCTTTCCTTCATCAACAACAACCAAACGACTTTCAGATCTCACAAGGCCGTCACACAGAAAAACTTACAAATTTTTTAAAAATTTAATTTAGTTAAAAACAGAAAACCACATTACAATTAATTGACAATCATTACTCTAGACCCAGTAGGCTATTTTAATAACATGCAAGTCTATCGGTCGAATCTGTTCACCTGTTCTAATATAGGCCTAACTTTCCCCGCAACTGAACATTGCATGCACACTTTGATATGATTATACGATTTGCACAACAAAACTGAACAAAACTGGCAGTTTAATCTAGCAGATAAAATTTTAAAAAACTAAAACATATTTAATTGAAAATAAAATGAGAGAAACTGAAATGGAAGTACGGTTATGTAAAAACAAAAAGCCCAGCTGTCGCCAAGAGAGAAGACCGTACTGGTTGTCAGTGACCTTCAAGGTCATATAACGTAGATGACTTTCATCTTATCTGAAAGGGCGTATGCGATTTCTTATTAGTGATCAATAGTAGGCCTAACCTTGGCCCTATCTCTTACCGTTCTGTCACAATAGCGCGTACTGACCTTCAAGATCATCCAAGGTCAATGGTTGTCATATAATTCGAAAGTCAATATGCGACTTCCTATTAGTAATTAACAGTAGGTTAACCGTGGCTTTATCTCTCATCGTTTCCGAGATGTGACAAGTTTTCCGTTGAAATGCACATTTTTCGGTATTTGTCCGTTATTCACTGCTAAGGTTAGTCTTGGCGGTAGGGTTAAGGTTAGGAATAGGGTTAGGGTTAGCGTTAGGGTTAGTGCTAGTACTAGCGTTAACAAGAATAATTACCTGCCTTCATTCAACCCCAAATTTGAAAATGTTCCTCTTGAACTGCGTCCCTAAACTTTGTATGCAGATAGCTTCTACAAAGGGCTAACTATTCGTGCAAAATGTTCTCCCCTCAGACCTAACGCATAGCCACAATACATCAGGTCACGGACGGAGAGTCGACAGAGAGACAGACGACAGGACGACAGACGACAACCGTATTTTAACGTGATACATTTAAAAAGCCACCGAGCCACTAATACTATACTCTTTAAACCTACCAGCACTCGTCGACTTGAGCAATACTAAAAGAACTCTGTCGAATTCCAGCTGCGGCCATGACCGCTATTTTAATATTATATGCTACAGATTAACATAGGCCTATTAACAATACAATTAGCCTAAGTCGAAGTGCCGATACTGATAGGCCTACTGTGACGTCACGTACACTGAATGAGCACGCCGTGCAGTCTTCCCTGTGCACGCGTCTTAACTTTTAACTTGAAGCCAATTCACACAGGTCTGCGACGCGGTATGAAGGGTGTGTGGTCAGTTGGCGGAATGCGAGAATCGCGGCGAGTCTGCACGAACTCTCCGAATGTGATTCGTTCGCGACGTACAGCGCTATACAAATGTGTTTAGATTCACAGACTGATGGACTGCAAAATCAAATCGCGTCGTGTCGGCGATTTGAACGCTCGCGTCGGCAGTCGCGAACTTTGCCTTTATGACGCCGACAACTGAGTGGTCTCACAACCACATCTTTTAACACATATACGCTCAGGAGTTCTAGATTTTTACGGTCATCATGTATAATAAATAAGGCTAATACTAAGAAAATTAGGGCTGGTATACTGATTAACACTTGTCAACAGATTAATCTTTAAAAATAAGCAAAATCGAAAACGTGACGATGATATCATGATGGAGTACAAAAGCTGTGTAGCCTATTCAAAGCTCATTAGGTGCAGCGCAGACTGAGATACACTTCGTGCTAAGCAGGGGTAGGCTATTTTTCACTCGACAAATTAACAAAAGTCATTTGTATTGCACATAAACGACTACAAGAAATATTATTAGATTGTGACCAATCTAATGTACTCCTCGCGCGCATTATTCTCTTCTGTATTCTTCTAAGTGCTTTTTCGTTCTTTTCAACTTGTATTAGAAACCAGGCGTCAATTTGAGACAGGTCTAATATCACAGGGGTCTACTAATAGCGACTGGCGTCGTGGTCGTTATTGGAAATTGTCTCCCCGTCTATCTGGCACCGTTATGGAGATATGGCGCCTCAGAGATAATGAGGTCACGACCTTGACCTTTTCGGGTCACGTGACGTCATCGGTCACGTAAACATTCGACCCGCGGTGGTCGACTTCCTATGAGTGGTCCATAGTGACCATGCTTCTATCTAGCACCGTTATGAAGATATGGCCGTTTGAAGTTCTTCCAGAAAAGGAAGTTGGTCGACGGTCGGTCGTCAATATGACACTGATCTCATATACTCCTCTTCGCTACGTTAGGAACGTAGCGTGCGAGAAGTTAAAAATGTTCACACGAGATACGTTTTGAGATTCACTGGGGGAGCTTACAGCACCCCAAAGAGATCTAACTGGATTTTTTTGCTGGGAAGGAAAAGTGGGGAAGAAAAGGAAGAAAACGGGAAGAAATTGTCGGTGCAACTTCGTTCGGGGTTGCTTCTTGGCGCTGAGAGGAATGGACGCCCCTGATACCGGGTGTACATATTCGTCAGCAGTTAATTGCAATAGACGATTAGGTTTGATGTCATTCACGTCAAAATGGCAAAATATTATAACAAACTACTGCACGTACTTAAACTGCAGTCAATCGTATGCTAATCACTGATATTTTGTTTTATGCAACTCACCACACTCTACAGCATACGAATGGGCCATTATAAAATTTCATACAACTGATATTACTGCATCTGAACTATATTTAAAACCAGATCAGCAATCTAAATATCCTAAATTTAATGTTTGTTCAAAAAACGAGGGTCGTTTGATGAATAAGTTACAAAACAGGGTCATTTTGTTAGTTTTCCAAATATTAAAAATCCGAAATATACGTTTTGTAGGGAATTAAATTCTGAGTAGCAGCTGTGAGTTTCATGATGATGACGTCACTGTGACGTTTATAAACTTTACGCCGACATTAACTCTGAAATCCTCCCGTAATGAACAGCGTGATGTTATTGTATTTTTGTGGGCAAAAAAATATATATGCAAATTAGATTTACTCTAAAATGCATCCAGCATATGGCGACAAATGCTTTGCAAAGCAAACAGTTCACATTTGGTGTAAAAATGCTGGGTGGGCAGAAATTAATTTTGTATCATATACCGAGGTGCAATCAGTCGTTCTTCAGTGGCATGGACAGCAGTTCTTTGCATTGTGCATTCAGAAGTTTGCTGACAGATAGGACAAATCTTTAAGCGAACTCCGACGATATGTCAAAAAATGAAACATTAGTCTTTAGCATTTAAAAAGATGGCGTTAACTTGTTAATTTTATTCATTTTTTCGTTCTTATCACATGCAAGTTATGATAGATTACTGGTGGGAAGAATAATACACATGTAGACTGTGTTCTGTGGGCAGATGACGTCACAATAAGGACGTCATCGTTCAAAAAAATTTTACACGTGTTCAGAATAAAATTCCATACACAACATATATTTTGGATTTTTTAGATTTGGAAAACTAACAGAACGACGCTGTTTTGTAACTTATTTATCTAATGACCCTCGTATTTTTAACATTGTTCACTTTCTTACTGCACGGCATTTTAAAATCTGCACTATTTGGCATCGGGTAAACTATTTGTTTTTTTGCGTCAGACAGACAGCAGACAAAAAGTACTGACGACACAACGAGTCATATGCACATTAATCACACATTACAAATATCCGATCTGTACAACTGTATAGCATACGACCATGTATACATATACATAATTCAGATTCCATCAACATGATATAGGCCTTAACAATCAGTGGTGTCGTAGCCTGGGAGGCAAGGAGGCCCTCTAAATCTTGGGCTGTTGGAAAATATTCTTTTCAAAAAAATTTTGTCCAAAAAAATTGGGGCCAAAATAAACCGTTTTGAGAAAAATATAGAAGCAAAATTAAAATTTTCAGCACACATGATCTCTTCCGTCAGAAATTTGCAGTGTCTGTCAAAAAACTGCAAGTTCCTATCCCACCGCTTTTTAAGCATGGTAGGTATCGTCTGTCTGTCCATCCGTCTGTCACACAGGTGGATCAGTCAAAATGGTGCAAGCTAGGATCACCAAATCTTCACTGTCGACTGCCTGGAAGACTCTAGTTTCAGGAACCGTAAAGCTTTTACCACAAATTCAGAGGGTCACTCCGAACGAAGGCGCTAAATAAGAGGGTGGTGGACAAAATTTACAATTTTTGGCCAATAAGTCACTGTATCTCAGTAACGGTGCGAGATAGGGCCTAGGTTACTATTAATCACTAATAGAAAGTTGTACACTGGCTTCCGATTGACACTGAGAGCAATGACCTTGGATAACTTTGAACACTAAAATAGGGAGTTTTACTGATTTTTTGACAATTTTGGGGTGCAAAACACATTTCAAGAGTGAATTGCACTGAAATCACTAAAGATAGACCAAAGCAATCTAAATATGAATTTTTTAGCATTAAACGTAGATTTCAAAAGTCCAAGTCTCAACCCCCTGGATTCAAAAAAGCCTACATACTAGAGCTGAGAATAATTGATTTGAATCTATTCAGCAAAGTGAATTGAACCAAAGCTTATTTCAATTTGACCCGCCAATTTCGTGAAGCCAAGTTCTGTGGGCGAACTCGTGTTTCTGCGTGCACCGCTAGTTGGTGCTAATTGCATGAGCGCGTTCTCGTTGCACACAACTTTCGATTAGTTTCACTTCACTATCACATTGTCATAAGCTTCCGTACAGGCACAACCAGTGACCAATGATGTTAACCCTCTCTTCTGTATCGTGACTTTGTTTTACTTACAACTTTCAGTTGGTGGTTTTGGGTTGATCTATACCAGCAAATGCGATAGTACAGTAATACAGTAGTACGATAGTACAATAGTTCAGGTCCAAATTGCAGCTCAAAATTCATAAATGAATTTCCAGTGAACAGTGGCATTGTATGAGGATCAAATAAGTAGCAAGGTCGGAAGTTGCAATTTTTCTACAGACACTGCAAATTTTTGAAAGAATTCTGACATAAAGTTGCAAATTTTCAGCAGAAGAGATTATGGGTGCTCAATACACGGTGTTTCATAAAAAATGGCACCCTTTTTATTTCTTTCATAATTCACTCAAATGATGATCAATTTACACGAAATTTTTACCAGATGTAGCTGAAAAAATGCTAATTCAAAATATATGGACAAAATATGGCTGTTAGT